>MDSW01103438.1_pt1 | contig 17094 bp, 18 predicted proteins | sample 811171 | NCBI WGS metagenome assembly MDSW01 (sample SAMN05326641, study PRJNA326480) | marine metagenome | isolation source: seawater | place: Atlantic Ocean: North West | collected 2012
ATGTAAATGATAAAGTCACATCAGCTATATTTTTAGTTTTATTATCATCTACAACTTTTGGATCCAAGAAAAATGTTAATATAAATTCTCTTTTTTCACCAGCTTTTAAGGTTTGTTTTTCAAAACAAAAGCACCCAATTTTGTTTAAATATATACCGAAAGGTGCTGGGGAAACATTAAAAGAGGCAGAACCTGACGATATTTTATTATTAGGATTTTCCACATAGAACTTTACAGTATGAACTTCTCCAGGTTTTAGATTTAGAGTTTTTACCTCTGGGGTAAATTTCCAATCTAAAGTGCTGTTAATATTTGTATCAAATCTCATTTTATAGTCCTGATTAATAACTATTTTTGGGATTTCTTTATTTGAAGCGTTTTGAGTAGTACCTCCAAATCCTGTCACTCTACAAAACAAATCATATAAAGGAACTGCTGCAAATGATAAGCCTAACATCAAGAAAAAAATAAATATTAATATCAGTGGAGTAACTTTTTTTTTATTAATATTCATCAAATTTCTCTATTGTATATTCCAATATTGTAAAAAGTTAACACAAATAAAAAAACCATAAACAAAATTAAGATAATCGCTGTTATAAGATTTTTTTTCTTTTTATCCATTATATTATCTTTATTACATTATCTATTAATAATATTAAAAACAAAACAAACAAGTAAAGTATTGAGTAAACAAATATTCTTCTCGCGATTATATTTGAATATTTTGAATATTTTTCCTTATATAACTTGAAGCACAAATAGACATAATATGTTGTCATTGCTGAAGAGATTATAAGATATGTAATACCTGCAAAATTGAAAATGAAAGGGGCAACCACAATTGGCATCATTGCTAAAGAATATAGTAGAATATTTAATTTTGTTTTTTGTGTTCCAGCAATAACTGGCATCATTGGGATTTTAGCTTTTTTGTAATCTCCTGTTTTATAAAGACTTAGAGCCCAGAAATGAGAAGGTGTCCAAAGAAATATTATTAAAAATAATATTATTGCCTCAACGGAGATTTGTCCTGTAGTGATTGTCCATCCTATTACAGGTGGTAAAGCACCTGCAGCTCCACCTATCACAATATTTTGTGGGGTTTTTCTTTTTAACCAAATTGTATAAACAAAAAAATAAAAAGCAATAGTTAGCGCCAATAACATAGATGATAATAAATTTGATGAATAATAAAGTAAAATAGTCGAGAATAAAGACAGCGCTATTCCAAAGTATAAGGCTTGATTTTTTTTTATTTTTCCAGTTGGTATAGGTCTTAAACAAGTTCTGCTCATAAGAGCATCGAGATCCGACTCATACCACATATTTAATGCCCCAGCAGCCCCCGACCCCATTGCAACTGCGAATAAAGAAATTATTGAGTTTGTTAAAGAAATATTGTTTGGGGAAATAACCAGTCCAACCATACAAGTAAATAAAACTAAAGACATAACCCTAGGTTTCATCAAATTAAAAAAAGATTGAAGATTAAAACCTAAATCGATTTTATTGCTTCTAGTTTTTGTAAATATTTGGCTCAATTTATTTTACTTTAGGCAGCTCTTCAAATGTATGAAATGGTGGTGGTGAAGTTACAGTCCATTCCAAAGTCGTGGCACCCTCTCCCCATGGGTTTTTTTCTGCCTTCCTTTTTTTTAAGAAAGAATAAAGAAGATTTAATAAAAATACGGCGAGTCCAATGATAGAAATATAAGAGCCAATAGATGACACATAATTCCAACCAGCAAAAGCATCTGGATAGTCAACATATCTTCTCGGCATACCGGCTAAACCAAGAAAGTGTTGTGGAAAGAAGATTAAGTTTACCCCTATAAATGTTAGCCAAAAATGTAATTTACCTAAAAATTCAGAGTACTCATAACCGCTCATTTTACTAAACCAATAATACCATCCAGCAAAAATCGCAAAAACAGCTCCTAAGGATAATACATAGTGAAAGTGTGCAACAACATAATAAGTGTCGTGTAGGGCTGTATCTACGCCGGCATTGGCCAATACAACACCAGTAACTCCTCCTAATGTAAATAAGAAGATAAATCCAATTGCCCACAACATTGGAGTTTTAAAACTTATGGAACCTCCCCACATAGTAGCAATCCATGAAAAAATCTTTATTCCAGTCGGGACAGCTATGATCATTGTGGCCGCTAAAAAATAAGCTTTTGTGTCTGTATCTAAGCCAACAGTGTACATATGATGAGCCCAAACAACAAATCCTACGACTCCAATTGCAACCATTGCGTATGCCATACCTAAATAACCGAAAACAGGTTTTTTTGAAAAAGTCGAAACTATGTGGCTTATCATTCCAAATCCAGGAAGGATTAAGATATAAACTTCTGGATGACCAAAAAACCAAAATAAATGTTGAAAAAGAACTGGATCGCCACCAGTTTGTGCTTCAAAAAAAGCAGTGCCAAAATTTCTATCTGTTAGAAGCATAGTGATCGCGCCAGCTAGAACCGGTAAAGATAAAAGAAGTAAAAAAGCAGTAACAAGAATAGACCAAGAGAATAAAGGCATTTTATGCAAAGTCATACCAGGTGCTCTCATATTAAGTATGGTTGTAATAAAATTTATTGCTCCAAGAATTGATGATGCCCCTGCAATGTGTAAACTTAAAATTGCTAAGTCCATTGCTGGTCCTGGTTGGCCAGTTTTGGAGGATAATGGAGGATAAATTGTCCAACCACCTCCTACTCCCTGAGCTCCAGGAGGACCATCCACAAATATTGAGGCTAATAAAAGAATGAAAGCAACGGGTAACAACCAAAAAGATATATTATTCATTCTAGGAAAAGCCATGTCAGGAGCACCTATCATTATCGGTACAAACCAATTACCAAAACCACCTATCATTGCTGGCATGACCATAAAAAATATCATGATTAACCCATGGCCAGTAACTAAAACATTATACAAGTGATAATTTCCTCCTAAAATTCCATCTCCTGGATGCATTAGTTCCATACGCATTAAAACTGAAAATAAAGAACCTATTATCCCTGCAATTATTGCAAAGATAAGATACATCGTTCCTATATCTTTATGATTAGTCGAATAAGCCCATCTTTTCCAACCTGTTGGGTTTTCGTGATGGCCTTCTTTAGCAACTTCTCCGTACATTACTTAATTTCCTTAATTGATTTAGCAACTTTAATATTATTTTTTATTTCTTCTTTTGCAAATTCTATTTTAGCTTTTTCAAGCCATAAATTATATTCATCCTCTGTTACAACATTCACTGTAATTGGCATAAAAGCATGTTTAATTCCACAAAGTTCTGAGCACTGCCCATAAAAAGTTCCTGTTCTTTCTGCCTTGAACCAAGTTTCATTTATTCTTCCTGGTACAGCATCTCTCTTCACGCCAAAAGCTGGTAAAGCCCAAGCGTGCAAAACATCATTAGCTGTAATCATAACTTTCACTACTTTGTTTACTGGTACATAAATTTCATTATCCACAGTAAGTAGTCTAGGTTGATTTTCTTTTAAGTCTTTATCCTCAACCATGTAAGAATCAAAAATAATGTTTTCATCAGGGTATTCGTAACCCCAATACCATTGATATCCTACTGCTTTAATTACAACGTCAGCTTTAGGAATAGTATCTTGAGAATATAAAACTTTGAAAGAAGGAACTGCCATTACAATCAATATCAAACATGGAATAAGCGTCCAAAGAACTTCTACTAAAGTATTGTGACTAGTTGTGGAAGCAATTTTATTTTTAGAAGCTCTATATCTTACGCAAGTGTATAAAAGTAAAAATAAAACAAATACAGTTATGCCTGTTATAATTGGGAGAAGCATATAATCGTGAAACCAAACTATATCGGACATACTTTTTGACGCAGATTCTTGAAAGCCAAGTTGCCAGTCTTTAGGCTCATTAGCCAGTAATGGACCTGGCAAAAATAACAGTGTAGTAGTAATTTTTTTTAACATAAGTTTTTATACAGCTTTTAAATTATTTCACAATTTCAATTAATGCGACAATTAATGAATATTATTGATAAAATTAACCAATGAAATAGCGCTTATAACGGCAGTATCTGATCTAAGAATGTTTCTTGACAATGTAAAGGGTTTTACTTCTCTTTTTCCAAGTATAGTCTCTCGCTCAGAAGGAGAAAAATCCCCTTCTGGACCAATTAGAATACAAAAAGATTTACTATCTTTCAAATCTTGACTTTTTAAATTTTCTTTTGAATTAACATCGGCAAATAAGAGTTTGTTAGTTCTATCGAAAGTTTTTAGAAAATCCTTGAGTTTAATTACTTTGGAAATTTCAGGAGGCACAAGTTGATTTGATTGCTCTGTTGCCTCTATGACTATTTTCTTTGCTCTTTCACTATTTAATTCTTTAACCTCTGATCTTTCTGAAACTATAGGAATTATTTTGCTTACGCCAAGTTCTGTAGCCTTTTGTAAGATAGTTTCCATTGGATTTTTTTTTATTAAACAGATTGCTAATTGAATTTTAGAAGGATTATTAGCATTTTTAATTTTTTCTAAAATTTTAACCTCAACTCTATTTTTTTCTAGAAAAATTATTTCACTTTTCCATTCTCCGTTTTTATTAAAAAAGTTTAGGTTTGAGCCTCTTTTGAGTCGCATTACATTTATAACATAATGTGTATGCTCTTTGCTTAACAAGCTTATTGTATTTTCTTGTATACTGTCTGGATGATATAATCTAATATTCATAAGTATATATAATATAAATAAATTTTATAGATATAAAGGAGCATTAATGAAAAAAGGTAAAAGAGCTGGAGAATCGCCAATTGGTGTTAATGTGTTAGAGGGTAAATCTTATTTTTGGTGCAGTTGTGGAATAAGTTCTAAGCAACCTTTTTGTGATGGTTCACACAAAGGAACTGATTTTGTACCCTTAAAATATTTAGCTGATCAAAGTAAAAAAATTTTCTTCTGCACATGTAAACAAACAAATGATCAACCGTTATGTGATGGTTCACATAATATTAAATAAATAATGAAAACAAAGGCAATTTTGTTTGACGCTTATGGTACATTGTTTGATGTAAATTCAGCTGCTGAAAAATGTAAAGATAAAATTGGAGCTGAGTGGGAAACATTTGCAAATTTTTGGAGAACTACTCAGCTTGAGTATACCTGGCTTAGAAGTTTAATGAAAAGGCATAAAAACTTTTGGGATATTACTGAGGATAGTTTGGATAAATCAATGAAAGTATTCAATATTAATAAAAACATGAGAAATGATTTACTTAGTCTTTACAAAATTTTATCTCCTTATCCCGAAGTAAGAGGAGTCCTAGAAAATTTAAAAAAGAAAAACTTGAAACTTGCTATACTTTCTAACGGGACCCCTGATCTTCTAAAAGAATTAGTTGAAAGTAGTAAGTTAAATAATCTATTTGATGATCTTTTTTCTATTGAAGAGGTAAAAATTTTTAAACCTGATCCAAGAGTTTATGAACTACCGATTAAAAAATATAAAATTAAATCTGATGAAATTACTTTTTTAAGTGCAAACACATGGGATGTTTCAGGAGGTGGAAACTTTGGTTATAATTCCATTTGGGTAAATAGAAACAAATCAGAATTTGACATTCTTGATTATCAACCAAAAAATGAAATTAGCAATTTAACGCAGCTACTTGATATAGTTTAAACTTTCATTATAAATAACACTATGTCTCAAATTGAAGTAAAAAAAATAATTAAAGCTTTACAGGCCTCCGATGGAGCAGGAGTTAAATTAAAAAGAAGCATAGGAACTCCTGAAGCGGACTACATAGATCCCTTCTTAATGCTTGACGAATTTGGTTCTGAAAACAAAGATGATTATATTGCTGGATTTCCTCCTCATCCCCATAGAGGAATAGAGACAGTAACTTATATGTTAAATGGTGAATTTCAGCATCAAGATAGTACTGGAGCAAAAGGGATAATGACATCTGGTGATGTACAGTGGATGAAAACTGGAAGAGGAATTATTCATTCTGAAATGCCTGCAATGAAAGAAGGTAAATTACTAGGTTTTCAACTTTGGATTAATATGCCAGCTAAAATGAAAAAAAATAAACCTGAATACCTTTATATAAAAGGTGATAAACTTGGAACTCATCAAGATGACGAAAAAATAGTAAAAGTAATTGCGGGTAAATACGAAAAAGCAGAAGGGCCTGAAAAAAATCATAATGTCGAACCAATTTATTTCCATATTGTCTTAAGTGATGCAAAAAAATTTAATTATGAAGTTCCTGTGGGACATAATTCTTTTATATATCTGCTAAAAGGCGAATTAAAAATTGGAAAAAAAAACCACAATAAAACAACTGACTCAAACTTAATTTTGCTAGATCGAGGAACAAAACTCGAAATTAAAGCTAACAAAGAGTCTGAATTTTTATTTATCGCTGGAAAACCAATTGGAGAACCAATCGCAAGAGGTGGACCATTTGTTATGAATACAAAAGCAGAGGTCCTAGAGGCAATTCAAGATTATAATAACGGAACATTTGCTAAATATTAAAAGTTAAAGTACGTTGTTTAACTAATGCCTAAATCTATAACTATTAAAAATCATGGGGGTCCAGAGGTTTTAGAACTTAGTAATGTTAATATTGGTTCTCCTGGTCCTGACGAAATCAAAGTCACAAATCTTGCGATAGGTCTAAACTATATTGATACCTATCATCGGTCAGGTTTGTATCCTTTAAAATTACCTAGTGGTATTGGGTTAGAAGCTGCCGGAAAAATAGATGAAGTTGGTTCAAACGTTGTTGAATTTAGTAAAGGTGATAATATTGCATATGCTTCAATGCCTATTGGAGCATATTCTCAGCAAAGAATTATACCAGCTAAAATAGCTGTAAAAGTACCAGATGGTATTTCAAGTAAACTTGCTGCAACCTTAATGACTAAGGGTTTAACCACAAACTATTTGCTAACAAAAACTTATAACCTTAAAGCTGGAGAAACTATTTTATTTCATGCAGCAGCAGGCGGTGTAGGGCAAATATTTGCTCAATGGGCTAATAGTATCGGAGCAAAAGTAATCGGAACTGTTGGCTCAAACGAAAAAATTGAAATCGCAAATGCAAATGGATATGAAAATGTGATTAATTATTCAAAAGATGATTTCTCAAAAGAAGTGATGAGGTTAACAAATGGTAAAGGGGTCTCTGCTGTTTTTGACGGTGTTGGTAAAAGTACATTTAAAGGATCAATAGCATGCTTAAAACCAAGAGGCATGATGGTAAGTTTTGGTAACGCTTCAGGACCTTTAGATCCAGTAAATGTCCCAAAAGATATTCAATCAAAAAGTCTTTTTTTGACAAGACCTACTATTGGACATTATTTTACAAATCGTCATGAACTTCAAAAGGGTGCTGATGAGATTTTTGAAAAAGTTAAATTTGGAAAAATTAAAATCAAAATCTTCAAGGAGTATAGGTTATCAGACGCTAAACAAGCACATGTTGATTTAGAGTCTAGAAAACTTACTGGTCCTGCAATATTAATTCCATGATGAATAATGATGAAAAAATAATCTCTCCGTGTATAAGTATTTGTAAAAACGATCCTCTGACAGGATATTGCTATGGATGTGCAAGAACTTTTGAAGAAAAAAAAATATGGAAAGAAGAAAAAACAACAAAAAAATGGAAATTAAATAATTTGAAAGAAATTTGTTCTAGGATGAAAGGTTGGCAATTAGAAACTTTTAATGAGTCCTATAAATATAAAAAAGAAAATGGAATCTCATTATTCAAAAAAAATCAATTAGAACCAAATTAACTATAAGTCTTTTTTCATAGAATCCATGTCACTTAAATGAAATTTCAAAGCTTGGTTAGAAAGTCTGATTTCTTGCAAGAATAGAAAAATAGAGATAATCATACACAAACAACATGCAGCAAAATTTAGTCTGGCAATTTGAAAAGTATCTAGATAAAGCATTAGAACAGTAGTCATATTAAAGAGAAAACCAAAAGCTCCAAAACCCATGACATATTTTAACAAATTTGCTCTTTTATTTAAAACATGAAGTTGATTTTCCCATTCTGGAGGTACTTTTTTCTCAAATGTATATTGGTCATGTATCTTTCTTATGAGAGCACTTAATGTATGAAATCTGTTGCTATACATGGTCATCATTAAGGGTATAGCAGGGAACATTAACGCTGCAACTGTGTAATCTATATCCATTTCGAATCAAATTGATTATGGAGATAGTGTTTGGTATTTACAAGTCATATTTTAATGGAGCAATTAAAAATATTTGTAAATTTAACAAGATTGAACAAACCAATTGGTTTTATGTTATTATTTTGGCCTTGTTCATGGGGACTTGTTTATGCATTTAATCAAGATCAAAATTTTGAAGTTTTTTTACATTACTTGCTTCTATTTTTTCTTGGTTCCGTTTTAATGAGAAGTGCGGGATGCATTTTTAATGACATTGTAGATAAGGATATAGATAAAAAAGTTCAACGAACTAAAAATAGGCCAATTGCTAGCGGAAAAATATCGGTAAATGTTTCTTTATTATATGTGCTTCTACTGTGCATTTTGTCATTTTTTATTTTAATTCAATTTAATTTGAAAACTATAATCTTAGGATTAGGGTCAATGCTCTTAGCTTTCTCTTATCCATTCATGAAGAGATTTACTTATTGGCCACAATTGTTTTTAGGCTTAACTTTTAATTGGGGAATGATAATGGCTTATACTGCAATTTTAGATCAAATTACTATTGAAATAATTGTTTTTTATTTTTCAGCCATATTTTGGACATTGGGTTATGACACGATTTATGGAGTTCAAGATATTACAGATGATGAAATTATTGGAATAAAATCAACATCTATTAAATTTAAGAAAAATTTAAAATTATTTGTTTGTATATGCTATTTAATTACATGTTCTTTATTAATTTTTTTACTTTTTAATGATTTAGGTATTAATTTATTAACTCTGTTTGCTATTATGTTTGCTTTTAGTCTTGTTTACCAATTAAAAATCTTTGATAAAAAAAAACCATCAAGTTGTCTCAAAGCTTTTAAATTTAACAATTTATCTGGTATTTTGCTTTTTATAACAATTCTTATGCAATAAATTATGAAACTTGAAGAATTAAAATTAATTTTAATAAGACTATACAAGGAATATGTTAAAAAACACTTTATCAAAATTATATACTCTTTAATTTTATCAATTTTTGTAGCGGGTAGTACCTCAGCAACAGCATGGCTTTTAGATCCAGCTATTAAAAAAATTTTTATTGATCAGGACAAGACTCTATCTTGGTTAATACCATGTTTAATAGTTCTTGCTTTTTCAACAAAAGGAATATCTTTATACTTTGCTAAGTTGAATATTCTTAGAGTCAGCTCTGAAATCGCGGGAGAATTGCAAAAAAAAATAGCCAACAATATTTTGATATCAGATATTCAAACTTTAGATAATAGACATTCAGGGAAATATATTTCAAATACACTGTTTGATACCAGTCAAGTAAAAAATCTTGTTGGTGTAGGAGTTTTAAATTTGATGAAAGATACGCTTTCTTTAATAGGTCTAGTGTCCCTAATGTTCTATCAAAATTGGAAATTAGCTTTGTTTGCTATTCTTATGATGCCTCTAGCTGCTTTATTTGCAAAAAATTTAGGTAAAAGAACTGGTAAAGCAGTGGGTCAAGCAGGTGAGTTATCAGGTAAATTGACTACTTTTCTATCCGAAATATTTAAAGGATCGAAAATGATAAGAATCTATCAAAAAGAAAAACAAGAAAACCAAAATGCAGATCTAATTATTGATCAGTTGACAAATAAAAACATACACATAGGTAGGATTTTAATTACAGCTTCACCAATAATGGAAATTTTAACTGGTTTTATGATAGCAGGTTTTATATTTTTTGCTGGTACTCTCATAGCTGCGGGAGAGTTAGAAATTAACAATTTTTTTTCTTTTCTTGCTGCAATGATGTTGGCTTATCAACCAATTAGATCGTTAGCAACAATAAATATGGCAGCTTATCAAGGTGCTACAGCATTCAAAAGAATTTCCAAAATAATTGATGGTTCTATCCAAATTAAAGAAGACAAATCTTTACCTGTTTTAAAAATAAAAAAATGTGACATTACTTTTGAAAATGTTGGATTTAAATATTTGACTACAGAAAAGAAAGCTATCAAAGATATTAACCTTAATATTGAGGGCGGGTCAATGACTGCATTTGTTGGACACAGTGGAGCTGGAAAAAGTACAATTATGAATTTAATCCCTAGATTTTATGATCCTCAACAAGGGTGTATAAGAATTGATGATCAAGACATTAAAAAAACTTCTCTTAGTTCACTTAGAAAAAATATTTCTTTGGTCAGTCAGGACGTAATACTTTTTGATGAAACTGTGAAAAATAACATCTCATACGCTAAGTCTGATGCTTCTAACGAGGAAATTATTAAGGCTTGTGAATTTGCAGCTGCTGATGAATTCATTAGTAAATTGCCTAAAAAGTATGACACAATTATAGGTGAAAATGGAGTTAAATTATCTGGAGGTCAGAAACAAAGGCTTTCTATTGCAAGGGCAATTTTAAAAAAATCTCCAATAATACTTTTAGATGAAGCTACATCTTCTTTAGATGCTGATTCTGAAGAAATAGTTCAAAATGCTGTATTAAATTTAACGAAAAATAAAACTACTCTCGTTATAGCTCATAGACTATCAACTATACATAAAGCAGACAAAATTTTTGTTTTAAAAAATGGAAATATAATTGACTCAGGTAATCACGATCAGCTTATAAAAAATTGTAATGAATATAAGTCTTTATACGAAAAACAGTTAAAATAATTAATGCTATTTTTTTATAGATTTCTTACTTATCTTATTTACCCTTTTTTAATTTTTTTAATTTACTTAAGAACTTTTTTAAAAAAAGAAGAAAAATTAAGATTTAAAGAGAAACTTTTTCCATCTCACTTCTCGGCAGAAAAAAGCGGCAAAAAAAAACTTATATGGATTCATGCTGCAAGTTTAGGAGAAACATTAAGTATGTTTTCTTTAATTGATGAACTTAATAAAAAACAAAAAAATTTAGAATTTTTAATTACAACAGTTACTTTAAGTTCTGGTAACCTAGTAAAAAAAAAAATTTATGAATATTCAAATATAAAACATAGATATTTTCCTCTAGATATTAATTTTCTAGTAAAAGAGTTCTTAGCAAAATGGAGTCCAAATCTTATCTTATTTGTAGACTCTGAAATCTGGCCAAACTTCTTAACTCAAATTAAAATAAATAAAATTCCCCTAATATTGGTCAATGGTAGAATTACAAAAAAAACTTTTACTAAATGGATGTTAGTGCCTAGTTTTGCTAAAAAAATTTTTAAAACATTTGATCTTTGTCTAGCTTCAAGTAAAGACTCTGAAACTTATTTAAAAAAATTAAACGTAAATAACTTAAAATTCTTAGGAAATCTTAAATTTGCAGACAAAATTGAAATCAAAAATATTAAAAGCAATAATGAGTCTTTTTTAAAAAAAAGGTTGTTCTGGTGCGCTGCTAGCACTCATCCAAATGAGGAAATATTTTGTTTAAAAACACATATAAATTTAAAAAAAAAATTTAACGATATAGTCACAATCATAATTCCAAGACATATTAATAGAGCATCACAAATTAAAAATGAGTGTGTGAAATTAGATTTAAGCTATCAAATTTTAAGTGATAAGAATCTTATTTCAGATAATAAAGAAATAATTATAGTAAATTCCTTTGGGGTTTTAAAAGAGTATTTTAAATACGCTAGAAGTGTCTTTATAGGAAAATCAATTATAAAAAAATTAAGTTTCGTGTCAGGTCAAAATCCATTAGAAGCTGCTAAACTTGGTTGTAAAATTTATCATGGCCCTTACGTATATAACTTTAAAGAAATATATGATTTGTTAAAGAAGTACAAAATTGCAGAACAAATTTTTAATGAAGAAGAATTAGCTGATAAACTTTCACAGGACTTTAAGGAACCTAAAGATAAAGAAAACAAAATATCAGAAAAAATTAATTTTTTAGGTAAAAAGATACTAGAGGAAAGTACTGCGGAAATTGAAAAATATTTATAAATGAATTTTATTAAACCAAAATTTTGGAAAAAAAAGATTAGTATAATTACTTTTATACTTTTACCAATATCTTTATTATACAACATTTTTATTTACCTTAAAAAATATTTTTCTAACCAGATTAAATTTAATATTAAGATAATTTGTGTAGGAAATATTTATCTTGGTGGTACCGGCAAAACACCTTTAGCAATTGAAATAACTAGGGAGATACAAAATAGAAATAAAAAGACTGTATTAATAAAAAAACATTATAAAAATCATTTAGATGAGGAAAGGCTAATCAAAAATATAGTTAAACATTCAATATTTAACAAAAAAAGAATTGCAGCAATTGAGGAGGCAGAAAAAAAGTCTTTTGATGTAGCAGTATTAGATGATGGATTTCAAGATCATTCTTTTAAAAAAGATGTAAATATAATCTGTTTTGATAGCTACCAAGCATTTGGAAATGGTTTTTTACTTCCAGCAGGACCACTTAGAGAAAATATTAATTCTCTAAGCAAATCGAATATTGTCATGATAAATGGCAAAAAAAATGAATTTTTAGAAAAAAGGATCTTAAAAATTTCAAAAAATATCAAAATTTTTTATTCTAAATATACACCTGTAAACATTAAAGAATTTAAAAATAAAAAAATCTTTGCTTTTGCAGGAATTGGTAATCCAGATAATTTTTTTGAAATTTTAAAAAAGAATAATTTAGACGTAATAAAAACTGTTTCATTTCCTGATCATTATAAATTTAAAAGATCAGAATTACAAAAAATTGTAAACGAGAGTTTGAAAAATAATTATGAAGTTGTTACAACTGAAAAAGATTATTTTAGGATTAAAGATTATCAATTTAAAGATATTAAATATCTAAAAATTGATCTTCATATTGATAAAAAAGACAAATTTATGGATCAAATACTAAAAAGCTAATGTTAAAATCTGTAAAATATTTTTTAGAGGCAATTTTTATTTATTTCTTTTTTTTAATTGGAAGAATAATTGGATTAAATGCATCAAGACTATTATTTTCAAATATTTTTCAGCTCATCGGTCCAATAATCAAATCTGAAAAAATTGTAAAAAAAAATCTTAAAAAATTTTTAAAAGAAGATTTTGAAGAAAAAAATAAACAAATTGCTTCAAATATGTGGTTAAATTATGGGATGACTTTCATAGAGTATGTATTTTTAAAAAAATTCAAAAATGAAAATTCACACATGCTAATTGAAGGTGAAGAAATTTTAAATGATATAAAAAAAAACAACAAACAGGTTGTTTTTATATCAGGTCATTTTGCAAACTTTGAATTGATGTCAATGGAAATTGTAAAAAAAAAAATCAATCTAGCTACAATTTATAGACCTCTCAATAATTATTTTTTAAATCCATTTATGGAGTATCTAAGAAAAAAATATATTTGTAATAATCAAATTCCTAAAGGCATGAAAGGTGTGAAGGATGTTATAAAATTTGTTAAAAACAAACATAGTATAGCTTTAATGATCGATCAACGAGTTAGTGAAGGAGAAAAAATAAAATTTTTTGATCAAGAAGCTTTAACCACAACTTTACCAGCACAAATAGCTTTAAACTATAGTATGGATATAGTGCCAATTTTTATTGAACGAAAACAAATGGGTAAATTCACAATGAAGGTTTATGATCCTATTAATTACTCAAATTTTAAGAATAAACTAGACCTCTCAAAAAATTTAAATCAAATACTTGAGCAAATGATAAATAAAAATCCTAATCATTGGATATGGACACATGATAGGTGGAAATAAACAAAATTTATTTTTTTAATCTTTTATATCTTTCATTAACTTCAACTGGTGAGAAATAAGCTTCTTGAAGTTCTACATTCCAGTAATATAAGTCAGATAAAGGTATTTGTTTACCAGAAATAGCACAAATGACATGATCTCCCTCTTCAATGATATCAAAAGAGTTATTTTTGTATTTAAGTTTAGCTTTTTTTTTATTCATCTATAAATTATATATTATATATCTTTTCATATGAATATTGCTTTAATAGGGAGTGGTGGTAGAGAACATGCTTTATGCCAAAAAATATATGAATCTAACTTATCAAAAAATATTATTTGCATTCCTGGGAACGCTGGTACTTCAAAAATAGCAAAAAACATTAACATAAACATTTTAGATTTCAAAAAATTACTCATAGTTATAAAAGCCTATAACGTAAATCTTGTAGTAGTTGGTTCAGAAGAACCTTTAGTCAATGGAATTGTAGATTTTTTAAAAAGCCACAAAATCAATGTTGTAGGACCAAATAAATATGCTTCAAAATTAGAAGGCTCTAAAGCATTTATGAAATTGATTTGTAAAAGAAACAATATACCTACTGCGAAATTTAAAATTTGTAAAAATAGAAAGCACGTAAAAAATTTTCTAAAAAGTAGTAATTTGCCTTTAGTAGTTAAGGCTAATGGTTTAGCAGCCGGTAAAGGTGTAACTATTTGTAAAACAAAGGGTCAGGTCTTAAAAGCATCTCACGAAATATTTAACGGTAAATTTAAAACATCAAGAAAGTTAGTTTTAGAGGAATTTTTAAGTGGTGAAGAGGTAAGTTTTTTTTTAATAGTTGATAAAAAAAGTTTTAAATTTTTTGGAACAGCGCAAGATCATAAACGTGTAGGTGAAAAAGATACGGGTTTAAATACTGGTGGTATGGGAGCTTATTCACCAGCTCCTATATTTAACAAAATGCTTGAAAAGAAGGTTATAAATAAAATTATTCATCCAACTTTAAATGCTTTGAGAAAAAAGAAAAAAAACTACACAGGTTTTTTATATGTTGGGCTCATGATTAAAAATAATGAACCATATCTAGTTGAGTATAACGTTAGAATGGGTGATCCAGAATGCCAAGTAATTATTCCAAGATTAGAAACTGATATTGTTAAGATTTTTATGAGTTTGGTTTCAAACAATCTTAATAAAATTAAAATTAAATGGAAAAAACAAAAGTGTATGACTATTGTTTTATGTTCAAAAGGTTATCCTAAAAAATTTCAAAAGAATAAGGAATTGAAAAATATTAATAAAATTAAATTAAAGAATAATGATTTTATTTATCATGCGGGAACAAAATTTAAAAATAACAGATTAGTTTCAAATGGAGGTAGGGTTTTAAATATTACTTCTGCTGGAAAAAATTTTCTAAGGATTAGAAAAAATATTATTAAAATAATAAAGAAAATTAATTGGAAACAAGGCTTTTTTAGAAAAGATATAGGTTGGAGAGTTATTAACAGATAAATGAGAATAATAAGTGGAAAATTTAAAGGCAAGTTTATTTCTTTTTTAAAATCAAAAACAACCAGACCATTAAAAGACTCAGTTAAGGAAAATATTTTTAATATACTGTCTCATTCAAAGTTAATTAATATAAAATTAGAGAAATCAAATGTTTTAGACCTTTACTCAGGAATAGGTTCTTTTGGTTTAGAATGTTTGTCAAGAGGAGCAAATAAAATTACTTTTGTAGAGAAAGATAAAATGGCTTTGAAAATTTTGAATCAAAATATAATTAAATTATCTGTTGATAATAAAACTACTATCATTGAAAATGAGATAATGAAATTCTTAAAAGCCAACATTTCTGAAAAGTTCGAAGTATTTTTTTTTGATCCACCTTTTACTAATAAAGACTATATCAAAGAACTTCGAATTATATTGAAAAATCAAATTTTTAAGAAACAACACATAATTGTAATTCATAGAGAAAAAGGATCACAAGACAAATTAGATGACATCATTGAAACTATTTTTGTTAAAGAATACGGTCGGTCGAAAATTATATTTGGAAAATTTTTAACTTAATATATTTTTTGTGATTGTTTTTATTTCCTCCACTGCAGGTTGGTTAAAAGGATTAATATTAGTCATTTTTCCTATAATCGCAGTTTCAACCATAAAATATGCAAATAACTCTCCTAGAGTTTCTTCATTAAGATTTTTGATCTCAAATTCTCTGAAGGGAATTTTATTTTTTTTGAAAACTTTAATTAAAGCCTCTTTTTGTGCTTTTTTAATTTTTCTTAAACTTTTATTATTTAAAAACTTTAATTCTTTATCTATCGCTGTCCCTTTTAACTTGTTTCCATCAATTCTTTTTTCACTAAAAATATAGAATATTTTATCTCTTGGACCGTCTAGATATAATTGGAGTAAACTGTGATGATCTTTTGGTGCTGTAGAGATAATTGGAAAAAAACCTCTTCCATTTTTTCCTAAACTCTCAGCTATTAATTGTTGAACCCAATACAAAAAAGGGTCAAACTTGGCTTCGTAACTTAATAAGACTAAATTTACAATCTTTTTAGACATGAGCAAATTACTTAGAGCGATCGAACTACTTTTAAGAAACTTATCCTTTTTATATTGTGTTTGATTGAGTAAATTTTTTCTAAATTTTATAATATTTAAACCCATCAAATAAGCAGGGACCATTCCTACCTCCGAAAGAACAGAATATCTCCCTCCTATAAATTTTTTATGCTCTATAAAATTTATATTTTTTCTTTTTGCGAGATTAGAAAGTGTTCTATTATTTCTATTTGAAATTATAATTAAATTTTTTGATTTTGGTTTTAAAAGTTTTAAAGCTAAAAAGTTTGACAACGTTTCAACTGTATTACCAGATTTTGAAATTACGATAAATAAAATTCTATCAAGATTTTTTTTCTTTCTAATTTTATTTACCATGTCTTCGTCAAGATTATTTATAAATATAAAATCCTTTTTAATCTTTTTTTTTAAAGCGAAATAAATAGACTCTGAACCTAATATTGACCCTCCCATTCCTATAATAATAATTGTTTTAAATTTTCTAAATTTTATTAAATGTTTCTCTTTAAAATTGAATTTATATTTTTCACTTAATGAATGAAGTGTATTATTAGGTGTATCTAAATTA
>MDSW01191327.1_pt1 | contig 17090 bp, 14 predicted proteins | sample 811171 | NCBI WGS metagenome assembly MDSW01 (sample SAMN05326641, study PRJNA326480) | marine metagenome | isolation source: seawater | place: Atlantic Ocean: North West | collected 2012
GTCTTTGATATAACCTTCTAACTTACCAATTAAGGTGTTTCTGCCCTACCCGGAACCATTTCTATTCGGTAACAGAGGGTGCGCCTTAATACGAATAAAGTGAAGTAAATTCTTGTTTACAAATTTATTTGAAGACAAGTTGATAAAGGACCGAGATTCAAATTTTGTGTTATAACAAGATAAAGTTTTGGCAAAAGTTAAATTTGTTTACGTCATTCAGATTGAATAAAGAGCTCTTGACCTTTGCTAAAGAGAATTAGAATTAAGTTAGCGCTGTTACGGAGGGTAGTTTGCAAGGAGTAATTTTAGCTGGTGGTTTAGGAACTCGTCTAAGCGAGGAAACGGCTACAATGCCAAAACCGATGGTTGAAATTGGTGGAAAGCCAATTATCTGGCATATCATGAAACTTCTTGGGCAACATGATATATCGGAGTTCATAATTTGTTGTGGTTACAAAGGTTATATGATCAAAGAGTATTTTGATAATTATCATCGCCATGTTGATGATTTTACCATTAAATTGCAAAGCGGTAAAAAGACTACAATTAAGAAATCCACTGAAGACTGGAATATCACTCTGATTGATACAGGGCCCGAAACGCAAACCGGCGGCAGATTAAAACGAATCAAAGACCACATTAAAGGTACTTTTTTAATGACCTATGGTGATGGGGTGAGTGATGTTGATGTTACCGCTTTAAAAAAATTTCACTACGATAGCAATCGACAAGCTACCGTCACAGCGGTCCAACCCCCCGGCCGGTTCGGCGCACTTCAATTAGAAAAGGATACCGTTCGCAGCTTTATGGAAAAACCGGCGGGTGATAGCAGTTGGATCAATGGCGGTTTCTTTATTCTTGAGCCAGAAACTATCAATCTAATCTCCGATGATAATACAGCTTGGGAGGACTACCCGTTGAGACAATTGGCAAGAATCTCCCAATTAGGAGCCTACAAACATCATGGGTTTTGGCGACCTATGGATACTCTCCGAGATAAAACTGTTTTGGAAGAAATGTGGGGGAAAAATGAAGCCCCCTGGCGGACATGGGAGACATAATTTGGATTTATTTTATTTTAATTTTCAAAAGTCAGTTCTTTAATATAAGAACCGAATTCGTTTATTGATTTTTTTAAAGACATACTCTCAGATATGGAAAAGGTATTTTTTGCTTTATTTACATCGGGAACGTAATAATGATTAGGAGGGTTTCCAGGGGAAATATTACTTTTCCCCAAGATTTCAACGGTGATCGATGGGTCAACACAATCACGAACCAGTTTTGCTAGTTCACCAATAGAAACCATCTCTTCTGAACCAATATTAAAATCCTCACCCGACTTGCCACGCTCCAGAATTGTTAAAAGCCAATATATGGCATCTCCTAAATGCATGAATGACCTGACTGGCGAGCCATCACCATTTATTACAATATTTTCACCCATTACTGCGCGGTATACAAAATTGCCAACAGCATAATGTAATTTCGTAGGCAGACCGGGGCCAATAAAACTAAAACATCTCGCGATACCGGCATCTAGGTCACCATCACGCACATAATCTGCTATCAGGAACTCCGCGACGCGTTTTCCCAAGCCAAGCCCTATTTGTTTTGAAGACGAAAGGGGAGAATAGCGATTTAATTCAGTAATGGGTTCATGTTGATCAATTGAAAAACCACCATAAACTGCCCCGGAACTTGTAAAAAGGCATCGGCCTTTGACAAATTTTGCGGCAAAATCTAAGACATTATTTGTACCAAAATAAAGTTGCCGCAATTTATCGCGGTCCGTCATACCGTTGAACGTATCAAGAGCTGATGGCGCTGCTAAATGTATAAGGCGGTCAAACTTGTTCTTAGGAAAAGAAAACTCGTTTAAATTCCCAATCAAGGATTTGGAATAGTTGCGTTCAGGTAAAACATCTCGCCTCACTAGGGCAGTGATTTGTGGTGCTGAGAACTTCCTACCATGACACCAATCCATAAACGAGAGCAACCATGTACCAAATAAACCAGTAGCACCCGTAATGAAAAAATGTTTTTCCCCTATGCCTGCAGCTAATTTTTGTAGCCCACTATTCTGATCAAAAAAAGCCCACGTATATTTTTTGAATAATTCAGCTTGAGAAATTTGCATCACACCTTAATTGATATTTATAAATACTGCTTTAAATCAGACTGATTTGGAATTAATTTTTCCGGGCATTCCGAAAACCAAGACCACCCACCGTTAAAAGGCTCCGAAATTATCTGAAACTTTGGGTCAGGTGGTTTATTTAGTGTGACTGAAAAAACAAAGGAAACAAAATGCCCTCTAACATCTCTCGTGGTGTTAAACATCTCATGAAATCCGATAGGACCTTCAATCCGAATCAGTTCTCGACCAAACTCCACTTTTGCTACCTTATGAACCCTTTCAATCAGTTTTTCTTTAAAACGGATAACACCTCCCGGCACATGCCAACCCGGACCATAATATTCATCATCACGCCAAGTAAGTAACGTTGAACTATCATCATGGGATTTTATTATTAGGTCTACGTTTACCGACGGTGTCATCTGAGAAATTGCCAAAAATAATTCCTGACCAATGCCCTTCCTCGCATCAATTTGATCAAACCATTCACGAACCAGGCCCACATCAACCTCATTATCAGTCAAACTCTACTGTCCCCTTATTCAAAAGCCCTAATTTAATCGCTGGATCATATTTTTCCTTTATCGTCCTCAAAATTTCGGGATTATAACCCGCCGCTGCAAGCAACACCCGCTTGATTTTCCCTTCCATGAGAGCATCAGGTGCCACGATCGGCAAACCGCTTGCTGGGGAATAGGTCGATTGTTTTTCAGGGGAGGAATCAATAATACAAGACACATGATTTTCTATATTGAGGTTTGAAATAGTTGCAAGACTTTGATGGCCAGCGCTCCAAACTGCATTTTCTGCCCGCGGTGTTTCACCAAAGAATTCTTCGATTTCGATCCGCAAAGACAAACGAACTGCCTCGTATGGTTTCCACTTACTGGGTTCTCTCTTTTTCGCCGCTGCAGATAGAATATATTTTTCCCAAATTGGATCGACAGACAACACTTCCAAACCAGCCATAGATAAAAGCATTTGAAAGGTGGATTCTGTGAAATACGATCGGTGATCAGGAATGAATTCGTTAAACAACCCATATTGAGAAATCATATCAAAATTTGGGACTTCCAAAATTGCACGCCCCCCCGGCTTCAATTTATCAACCAATGCGCGTAAAGAGGCGAGAGGATCTGGTAAATGTTCTATAAAATTAAAGGAGGTCACCAGATCAAACGTTTTGTTTCCGATTTGTCTGGTTAAATCGGTTTCCGGTAAGAACCCATTATAGACCGAATGCCCAGCAGCACCGGCCTTTCTTGCAAGTTTTACGGAGCCTTCAATACCATGTGTTTCTACATCCATTGATTTAAAAACATCAAGATATTCGCCACTACCGGCACCAAGTTCAAAAACATTTTTGATATCGTATTCGCCAACCAGACTGGAAAATTGTTGACTACGAAACTCCAGCATTGGGTCCGATAATCTGGTTGATCTTATAACTTCCTTGTAATACGTGACCAAGGGTCCGACATATTGAACCAACCCGCAATACTCACAGCCATAAACATTCATTGTTAGAGATGAATCAACGGCTTCACGTGACGTGGCCGTAAAGCCTTGTGCACTGGAAGGCATATTTTTTAAGGAAAAAGGATTCTTAAGATTGCCTGCACAAAGTATGCAGCGATCAGACATATAATTTATATACTCTTAAAACAGGTAACCCCATGCGCCCAATATTCAGCAACCTGTTCATAGTGCACCCTACGATTAAACATTAAATTATAACCATATGCCTCATAATGGAAATTTGCATGATCCCATGATGTCTGACAACCTGACATCCAAATTAGTGGTGGATATTCGTCTTTGTGAAAAAGCAAATCAGGCTGGGAAACGAAAACAGAGCTCAGGTCAATTGGGCCAGCAAGACCAAAATCTCCTCCGAGAATGTCTACCTGCTCACGTGCAGCGTGGACTGAATACTCTCTCAACACAAAAAGACATACCCCAACCACAGGAGCATTTTTTACCGCATTTTCCAATCGATCATGACCGAGTCCAGGTATTGATTTCAGGTGTCTTTTTAATGAATGTGGAAATTCATTTTTAAATTCATAATCCGGAAATATTTCTTCATAGGATTTTTGCACAGCAGGGAGCAGCGTATTTTCTAAAATTTCGCCTAAATCACCTGCACCCAATTTAGGTGTAAAAAACGGTACTGCTATAACTGTCTGGGCGTCATCTAAACCTAAGTTAATTCTACTTTTATTAAATATGTCATTGGCTTCAGAAACAAAGTCATTCTCCGACAAGGACATATCAAAAACCTTGCTGATCCGCCTATAACAACCTTTAGGATCAAAATTTAAATTAGGAAATTTGAAATAATTTCTCGATTTTAAATGAGCAGGCTTCTTAAGCGCCTCATCGGGTTCAAGACGCCCCTCCGCATCAAAAATTACTCCATGATTCGGCATTGCCTTGATTCCAATAAACTATGAGGTTCGGTCAAGTGAGTCATTGTCTTTAAAACCTTCCCCGTAGGGCACAGGAAGCAACTTGTGTTTGGACGTTACGGTCTGATGAAGGTTGATAAAGGCGGGGTCCTCGCCGATAAGACAATCCGGGCGATGCGGCCCCGTCCAAGGGTTTCGCATTCCTCTTGCCAAGATTTCCTTAAGTGGAGTTTCCATCACATTTCCAAAAGACATATCAATATACGGACAGGGCGTAATTTCACCGGTAGAGGTTACGGTTATAATACCTTTTACAGTAATACAGCCTTTGTATGACCCGTATGATGGTGTCATGTGAGAGAATACAAGAAATTCTTTCTCCATTTCTCTAAGAATATCCGCATCTTCCTTATCAATTACAAATTCCGGATGATCTGTCGCTGAGCCTACAGGTTTTGCATAGGATACATACAACCCCACTCCACGGTCGGTACAGTATTTGCAAAGATCCCTGAATTCTTTGGTCTTAGCGCGCCCGTTTATCAAACACGTAGAAAGAATCAAATTTAATCCTGCAGCAGCGCAGGCATCAATTCCCCGCAAGACGCGCTGGTATGAACCTTTTTTATTGCGAAAAGAATCATGCTCTTCTTCGATAAAGCTATCGAGTGACATCTGAACCTTCTCGACGCCAATAGACTTTAAATGAAACGCTCGCACCTCATCCAAGAACCAGCCATTGGTGTCTGTGATTACATAATGCTTATTTGGATCAATTGCGGCTACTACTTCGTCAAAATCTCTCATCACTAGTGGTTCTCCGCCAGTAATAACGAAGCGAGCCAAACCTAGTTCATCGGCTTGCCGAGACAATTCCCTTACAGCATCCATATCAATTTTAGGGCGGTCGTCTATCGTATCTTTTTTCTTTAGGTCACGATCCATGTAATATTCAGCCGAGCAATGCGTACATTGAAAATTACATAAATAGCTTTTTTCCAACCGAATGATTGGACTAATTTCTCCTGCCTCTTCTATGTCCGCTATTGCTGCAAGTTTATCGGCAATATAGGGTTTCCTATTTCTCAGGTCACCACGCTTCTTGGCCTCACCAGCTGTAAGCGATTTATCAAACATTAAAGCTTCTGTGGAAGACATCTTTTACCTAACTCTTTGATAGGATTATTAAAAGCCTCTCTTAGTATCTGCGGACCTAAGTTTCAGTTAACAGGCATTTTTTGATCATCGAAATAATAAGGGCAGGGTGGAACTTAAAAGAAATTTAACTTTCAGTCAATAAAACGAGTTTTTAAATACCCTCACATCGCGCTATTTAGGGAGACCTACTCACTCATTCGTTTCACGAATACGAAACGACAATGGATCAATCTGCCCCCCCATAATAGCTTTAATGTCATCTAACCCTAATAAAGGGCTCATATCCTCAATGGGCGCTGACAATAGTTTATTATCTTTGGTTCTTATCACGCTGCATTTAGGCATTAGTTTTTCATCGCGATTCAAAAACACCTCACAAATCAACATACCATCATGTTTAATAGACTTTTGAAGACCTTCCTCAATATTTTTTAGCGATGAGATGGACATATATTCAAAGCCAAAACTCGCGGCGACCTTTTCGATAGATGGAATTTCAAGTTGAGACGATGGTCCAGTTCCAACAAACCGCCCTGCAAAATAATTTTCCTGAGTGGCGCGTATAGATGCATATCCATCATTATTTTGTACAAAAATTGTAACCGGATGACCTAAAGTCATCAAAGATTGCAACTCTTGTAAGTTCATCATCAGACTCCCATCGCTCTCCAATAAATAAACTTTGTCTTTTGACACGGCTGCTACACCGAGCAAGGCGGGCAAACCATAGCCCATAGCTCCAAGCCCGGTGGTGAGAGCAATCCACTGCCCTCCTCGGTTTCTAAAATGTGTGTAGAAAACTTCAATAGCTAGACCCGAACTACCAGTAACGATTATTTCATTTCCTGTGAAGCTTTTAGATAGACTATCTACAAATTCGTAAATACTTATCCTACCTTGCTCTACAGAACTAACTTTAAAAGACTCATTCTCAAACCGATTGCGTAATTTTCCAATTTCTTTTATCCAAAGTTTACGGGATCTTGGGACTTCAAATTTCTCCATCGCAAACGAAAGTTCTGGTATAAATTCATTCAAGTTAAATTGAAATTTTATAAATTCCTGTGGCATTTTTTCGAGTTCTGCTGGATCAATGTCCACTATCAGTACTCGACCATTTTTACCAAAACGCTCTATATTAAATGCGGTCTGAATATTATCCAGTCTACTTCCCAGAACCAGAATAAGATCACTTTTTTGTATAATAATATTGGCATGCCGTTTCGCAACAACGCCAAATCGCCCCGCATTCAAGACATCCTCAAACGATAAAAAGTCAGTTGTCGGCCAAGTCAGAGATACTGGAATACTGTTTAAAGATACTAAATTCCTTACCCTCTCCGTCTGCTGTGCCGACTTCACACCGTATCCAATAACAACTAGTGGACGTTTTGCACCCACAATCATTTTCGCAATTGACGAACAATTAGACTTTAATTTCTTTAAAGACGAAATTTGGGACGTATTGAGAGGAGTTTCCTTTTTATCAGCTGTTTTTAGGTCGTGCCAATCAACAGTTGCCGATTGCACATCAAGTGGCAGCTCCAACACAACGGGCCCACATCTACCTGACTGAGCCAAATTCACCGCTGTTTTAAGGTCTTCTCTTACATCCTCTGCTACAAAACAGGTTTTTGCCATTTTGGTAATCTTTTTTACCATTGAAACCAGGTCTATCTCTTGTGGCCCGGCCTGGCGCAATTTCCCTTCCACATTATAGTCGGCAACCTTGACTTGTCCTGCTAGTACGAGCACGGGAACAGAATCAAACCATGCACCAGCAATCCCCGTCACGGCGTTGGTGCTACCGGGCCCCGTGGTAACAACGGCAACCCCCAATTTACCTGTCTTACGGCTATAATACTCTGCCGCAATTACTGCTGCCTGTTCATGGTGAGTGGTTACAAATTTTATTCTTGATTCTGTACCAACAGCATCAATTAAAAACATATTACCGCCACCAGGGACCAAAAATACACAATCGACACCCCCGTCAGCAAGGTGAGAAAAAATATGATTTGAAATTGTTCTTGAGGACATTACGGCTTCCAAATGGTAAAAAGACCCGTCTAGATGTGCAAAATTTTATAAAGCGAGTCGAACAATAATAGAATATTTGCCTTTGAGTTAACCAACTAAAATTCACCAAAACAGCTATATGACTGAAACAACGTTAATTATTCCAACCCGGGACCGTCCGAACTACTTGTTTATGTTATTAAAGACTGTATTTCAGCAAACACTTCCCTTTGAAACAGTTATCGTCTCAGACAACAGTTCAACAATAGAATTTAAAGAACAAAATAAAGTCAAACTTGCTCCTTTCTTAGAGGTTTACGGAGACAAATTATTTTTAATCCCAACTCCTCAAGATTTTCTATCAGATGTTCATACAAAATATATTCAAGATAATTATCTCGGGAAATCTAAATTTAGCGTATTATTCCATGATGATGATGAAATGTTACCGCATTACCATGAGACGTCTATCAATGCATTAAATAGCCGGGGAGGGATTGTTGCTGTTGGCTGCAATGCAACTAAATTAAAAGATATGCGGGCAATATGTGGCACAGTCATGAGACAAAATAGCGGTAACACAATTATTGAGACCAGCCGCGAACTGCAAAAACATTATATGAGAATATCTTCAACCGCTCCGCCACCTCTTTGCGGGTATCTATTTAAAACATCAGTACTAAAGTCAATATCGTTCGACAGCGGGATCGGCGGGAAATATTCAGACGTTGTCGCGTTAAGTGAAGCGGCTACGTTTGGGGACCTTATTTGGTTATACGAACCCTTGATCCGATGTCGCTCACATTCAGGACAAGACAGTCAAACTGTCAGTACACTAGGCTTTAGAAGCTTGTTAAATTATATGATTAACAAGGGGGAATTCTCTAAAACGTCATTATATGTTGAAAGTTACCGATTTAAACATATGAGATTAAAACTGAAATATTGCTTTATATTAAAAAAATGGCGTTCCGCTCGAATTGTCAGCCAATTCTTGATAAGATTTTTACTTAAGAATTTAATTTGGCGGAAACAGTTATATTGCTATCTTTGGACATTAATTAGCTGCAAATAACGTGGCTATGAAAATTATGAAACATGATCCAATAATATGTGCAGCCGCAAAATTTGCTTACAACAAAGAATCAAACGGCATCTCTTACGAGTATCAAACAATTTACAAATCACTAAATTCTGTGTTTCCCGATACTAAATTTATTGATGTATATCATAATTCAGGTGTTGATAAGTTAATTTCTTATCTTGTGTCTTTGCCGAAAGACCCCCGCCCAAGGGTCCTATATATTCCATTTTTAGGCGTTTTAGGACCTAGTGAATTGAATAAGATAAGGTCGATTGCTGAAGTTGGAATTTTTTATCTCGATGATACTTGGCGACAGGATTTGGTGTCCGCGTATTTTAATTATTGCGATTGGTTTACTACAAGCGATCCAAAGTTTAAATGGAGATACGATCAACGACTTTTTAAAAATATAAGATTTTTCCCATTCGGCTATGATGCCAATCAGACCAACTTAGCAATTCGGGATTTTTCTGAACGGGACATAGAAATTTCTTTCGTTGGAGCCCGCAATGACTACCGTCATTTTGTTATAGAACAGATAAAAAAAGCAGGTATAGACGTTACGTGTTATGGTGCTGGATGGCCAAATGGTCCTCTTAGCCCAGATGGTTTCCTAAATATTATCGGTCGTTCAAAGCTTTCACTAAACCTTAGTAATTCAGTTCAGTGGGATTTACGGCACTTACTCAAAAAACCACTATCGATAGCCCGTAATTTAAAGTCCGGAAAAAAATTCGAACAGTTTAAAGCTCGTCATATGGAAATTGCGGCTCTCGGCGCCTGCCAACTCAGTTTCTATAGTGTTGGGTTGGAACACATATTCAATATCGAAAAAGATATCATCTTATACCCCACTCCAGATGAACTCCCCTATATTATTAATTCACTAAAAGACGACGAGGCTGAAAAGATTGCAGAAAATGCAAGAAAAACAGTGGCCAAATATAGCTATCAAAATCAATTTAGAACTATTTTCGGGTAAAATAGTTTGGAAAAACTTCAAAGATTAACGAAGACAATTTATTAAAAGTTTACAATTTTGCTTTTTTTTGTTTTCTTTTAATTAACCAATTTGCCAAAATCATAATTTTAACTGCCATTTTTTTGGGCAATCGTAGCGCTGACTTCATTATAAATCGGTTAATTTGATTTCCACTAAATTGATTTATCCACTTACAAAAAAACAAAGGGGCCTCCCGCAACCCATTTGCTCTCACCTGTAAAATCATTAGTAGCATTCTCTGAGAAAATGCTTTCTGCAACTCTATACGTAAAAACTCCAATTGGGGGTAACGCTCTCGATATTTTAATAATATGTCACAGTACTCTATATATTGTTTATAAATATCAGTTTTGGTCCACCAACCTGAAACGCTTATATTTCTTTTGATAGCGGGACAGGTATAAATAAAAGAATTGAATTTGGTATTGCCCTGAACAATCAGGGACATTTCAATATGTGCCCAATCAAATGCAACAAAGGGTTGTGGTTTTATAAGAAAATTTAAAGATGAGGTCCGGAATATATGGCCGGAAACAACCTTATTAAAAATGCCAGGTGTTGTAGTTTTCCAAGAACCTTCTTTATCTAAGTCAGTTGATTTATTACCAGATTCTTGGAGCTGAACCGGCAAGAGGCCGAAATCTGTATCATTCTCTCCAAATGCTAAAAGGGCGTTAAACAGGTTTGGCAAAACAACCTCGCCACAACCAACAAGCAAACAAAAATCAGTGTTAACTTTTGAAAGAAGGAAGATAATCGACTTGTCATACACAAGATATTTTCTAGTTTTGAAAAATTTAGTTGGTATACCTAATTTTCGGGATTGCGCCTTTAAAATATCCTCCTCTCCAAATTTACAGTCGTTTAAACCTACAAGAACATGAAACTGATCAAATCTTTCAATGTCAAAATTTTCTACGATACTTCTCAAAGTATCATGCAGCCCTTCAAAATCATTATAACATGGAATACAAATCGAAAAGCTTACAGTGCTTTTAGTCATTAATTTTTCCGCTTATTTGAGAATGATTTATTGCTAAGAGATATACTCTTACCTAAGCTTGAATCCAGGAAATATAAACCAGAAGAATTCTCCTACAGAAATACCTACCGCTTCAAATTGATCGCGGAATCAAATCCAGAATTTAACGAATGTCTTTCGATTTTTATTCTGAGAGATAGTCGTATCGGTGTAGAAAGAATCATCAACGTAATGAGTAGAAGAAATCTCTTCAATCACACATCCATCCTGCGTTGAAAATGCATGTCTCACCTCAGGGGAAATTGTGACAACTTCACCAGTTTTTAAAACCGAAGGCAGCCCATCGAGCGCAATATCCACTGCACCAAATACCACATGAAAAGTTTCCTTCTTTTTCATATGGTATTGTTCAGGGTGCGACTGCCCTGGCAACATAACCAATAATTTTTTGCAATACTCTTCGTTCACTATAGTAGCCATAGCGAGACCTACTTCACGGAACCTCGCCATTCCAAAATGATGAGAAAGCTCCAAAACAGAACCTTTCGGTATTACCACCCCAGATTGCTTCACGAATGAGGAAATATCATCCACAGCTTCTAAGACCTCTTTTCGCAAATCCTCAATGATGCAATTATTCTCATTGACCGCTTTATTGGCTTTTATTGACGTAGTTGTTATAAATTTTGAATATTTAGAGAAATCATTGGCTACATAGCCACCTTTTGCATAGGGAATTGAGAAATACACATGGTCTTCCGTTAAAGTAGTCCCTTGATCAACATCACGTGTCACAAACATTGCCCTTTGCAAATCTCGGAGAGATGAAATTTCTGTATCTTGGTTTTGTACTTTTTCTTTTGTTTTTCCAATACTCTCTGCTGCCCGCGCCGTTGAATCTAACCACAACCCCAACTGCCCTGGAGTAGCGGAGTAGTCATTTTTATTATACTTCTCAGTCTGTAACGCGACGTGCTTCTCAAATACACTGGCCCCCAACGCTAAAGATATAGCTCCTGTTTCAGTTAGGGATGGATCTTCATGTGTTGAATACCCTACACGAATATCGGGATATCTTTTTCCATAAAACGCAATCTGACCGATATTTAATTGTTCAAAAGGTGTAGGATATAAACCCACGCAATGCATTAGCGTCATATCTATGGCGCGATTTGAAAAAAACGACACCATATTATCTATGGAAGCTATGTTCGCTCCTGCAGTAGAAAAAATTATTTCTTTCTGGGCTTCGGAAATTCTTTCTAACAAAGGCCAATCCGCTAGAGAGCAACTGGCTACTTTTATAATATCAACTTCAAAATCCAAAGCACGAGCTACCGACGGCTCATCAAATGGCGTGATAATCAGCGAAAATTTCTTTTTTCGTCCATGTTCAATTAGTTCATCCCATTGTGCATTTGATAAAACCGTTTCTTCAAATCTTTTCACAAATTTTAGATCTGAGCCCTTATAATCGGGGTGAATAAATGTGTTTAATTCTCTAAATTGATACTTAATAGCGAAGTCAAATACAGAACAAAATGGTTCAACAGTATTTGCAAGTTCTGATATTAATGCTTTTCCATGAGAAACATCGCCCATATGGTTATTTGCCATTTCTAAAACAACCAATGGCTTTTGATTACTATCTTTCATGAAATGCACCTTCTTGCACAAACACTAGAATTTCTATATCTCCCCAAGAATATATGGTAGAACCTGACTATGCCTAGTTATTCTTAACGGCTTATATAAACCATTTAAATTTTTGTCATAACCACTCTCATAGAAAATAAAATCTATGCCACTATTTTTAGCAGCTAAATAGTCTACGACCGTGTCCCCTATGAAACAGGAGTTCTTAACATTTGTGTTAGCTTTCTTGGTTAGTTCTATCAAAGGATCGGGGTTGGGCTTCATTTTTTGAATATCCCCTCCACAAACTTCATAGTCAAAAAAAGATCGCAACTTCAAGGCCTCGAGTGTCATAATGGCTAAGCTCCGTGGTTTATTAGTACAAATTGACAATTTACACCCCTTTGTCTTTAAAGCTTTTAAGGTCGCCACGACCTCATCAAAAACTGTATCGGTCCGAATTTTTGATTGGGCATAAATAGACCTGAATTCTGATAGTAATCTTTCAATTTCCCCAGCGTCACACACCATAGCCTTTTTTATCAATTCTTCTCCACCTAACCCGGTTAAAGGCCGAATAAATGCTATTTCTAAATCCCGCATTCCTCTTTTTTGTCTCATACTATTAATCACTTCAGTAACAGTGACCGCACTATCAACAAGAGTGCCATCAAGGTCATAAATGACTAAATCTTTTCTTCTGTTTTTAGAAAAAGGCATAACAAATACACTAAAACGGTTTCGAAATAGGGACCCAAGTAACGAAGCAACTATTCTATTTAACTAGTACTTCATATGACGAAATTTGATCCTTGGTGATTTGGCACAAATCTCCTCCTGAAAGATAGCAAGCATACCAATCCGCGGTATATTTTATGCTCTCAGCAACAGAAAAAATTGGCTTCCAACCTAGCTCATATTCCGCTTTGGAAATATCGAGGCGTAACATTTCTTTTTCCGCAAAATATTTATCGCTTGAAACCGCCACATTCATACTTACACCGAGCGTTTCATAAGTTTTTTCCACGACCCATTGAACTGATCTAGATTCATTTTCTGGTGGGCCAAAATTCCATCCGCCAGAAAACTCCAGACCATTTTGATATAATTGCTGCGCCAACATAAGATATCCTCTCAATGGCTCAAGCACGAATTGCCATGGCCGTGTTGCTTTAGGATTACGTAATTTTAATTTTTTTCCATTTTTAACCGCCCTTACCAGATCTGGAATGAGCCGATTATCAGCCCAGTCACCACCGCCGATTACATTTCCTGCACGCGCCGATGCAACCGAACAATTCTTTTGGGATTTTTGGTCTTGTAAGAAAAAGGATTTTTGGAATGAATGTGTAACCAGCTCAGCACAAGCTTTACTATTACTGTATGGGTCATCTCCCCCGAGACGATCCCTTTCACGATATGGCCAAATCCACTCATTATTCTGGTAACATTTATCAGTCGTGACAACAACAACAGCACTAATAGATGAACAGTGCCGAACCGCTTCGAGCAAACATACGGTACCCATTACATTCGTTTTAAATGTTTTATAGGGTTCTTTATAAGAATTTTCGACTAATGATTGCGCAGCCATATGAAAAACAATATCAGGGCTTTCAGCTTCAATCGCACAACGCAAAGTTGGCAGATCTGTTATATCAGAAAATATTGATTTGACTTTTCCGCCTATCCCCAGTGTTTCGTATAGACGACAAGATGGGTTTGGCGGCAATGCGTACCCAACGACCTTCGCCCCGAGCTCATGCAACCAAAACGATAACCATGCCCCCTTAAAACCGGTGTGACCGGTCAAAAAGACTTTTTTATTTTTCCAGAAACCCAAGTCCATAAATTAAAGAACCTTATCTAAATGCTGCCCAGTAATCGAAATTGACTGGGCTTATTTTTTTAAAGCTTTAGTCATTATATCGGCAGTAAAAGCCAACATCTCTTCAGTCAAAGCAGGATGAATTCCAACCCAAAAGCTGTCATTCATAATTGTATCGGTCACGTCAAGACCACGTGCAATCCTAAACTTCTGCTTGATCATAGATGGTTGCCGGGTCAAATTACCGGCAAATAAAAGTCTAGTGCCAATATTATTTTTTTCCAATTCATTAATCAATTCCATACGCGTCAAAGGAGATTGGCTTTTCACTGTCAGGGGAAAACCGAACCATGACGGGTCACTGTCGTCGGTAGCTTTTGGCAACAATAAAACGTCCTCGAGTTCAGAAAGATTCGTTTTTAAGAATTCGAAGTTATGCTTGCGCGCCGCAATGAATTCTTCAACTTTTTTCAATTGAGCTAAGCCACAAGCCGCCTGCATATCGCTTATTTTTAAATTATACCCTATGTGGCTGTATGTATATTTATGATCATAGCCACAAGGAAGAGAACCTAGCTGCCATTCGAAACGTTTTCCACAGGTATTATCTCTTCCAGGTTGACAATAACAATCGCGTCCCCAATCACGATAACTCTCAGCTATAACCCGTAACTCATCATTATTTGTGAAAACGGCCCCGCCCTCGCCCATGGTAATGTGATGGGCTGGATAAAAGCTAAGGGTACCGACATCCCCAAAGGTTCCCACCTTTTGATTTTTGTAAGTGGATCCAAGTGCGTCGCAAGTATCTTCGACAAGCCACAAATTATACTTTTTACAAATACTGGTAATTACCTCTAGGTCAAATGGGTTACCAAGAGTATGGGCAAGCACTATGGCTTTGGTTCTAGAGGTGATTGCAGCTTCAACTAATTCAGCATCAATGTTGTAGTTCTCAAGCGTGACATCAATAAAAACGGGTATGGCCCCAAACTGTAAAATCGGATTTACCGTTGTAGGAAATCCAGCTGCTACGCTAATGACTTCGTCTCCTTTTTGGATTGCTCGATCACCCAATTTGGTAGAGGTAAGACAAGAAAAGGCAATCAAATTTGCTGAAGAGCCTGAATTTACGGTTAATACATGCTTGGCGCCGAGAAAATTCGAAAGGCGACGTTCAAATGATCTATTGTATCTCCCAGCTGTCAGCCAACCATCTAAAGAGGCATCGACCATTGCAACCAACTCTTCATTCCCTATTAATTTTCCTGAAGGTGGAATTGCGGTTTTACCTGGTTGAAAAACCTCCGTCTGATGATGGTTCTTTGCAAATCTCTTGACCAGATTAAAAATCTCTTCGCGGTCCTCTTTTTCTGACGCCCTGCTCATGCTCTTTAGCGTAACCTTTCTTAAAATTTTCTTAACCTTACAGCACCACCTCAGTGGGTCATAATTGATAAACTATTTTATGAAAGCAAAAAACTTACATACTGCCGATATAGAAGCTAACGCTACCATACTGATTGTTTAACTTATTGTTGTGAATATATGGAGAAAATCAAAAAAATGACCAACACCTATACGAAAACTAAACGTGAGGTGCCGTAAACTTTAACGAACCTTGGTAATGCCCACACCAATTTCCCCTTTGTTTAACAACAAGAAAAAACACCACCCATTCACCAAATTTTTTTGCCCTGAACTAATAAAGCGATGATGTAATTAGTTATATAGCTGGATCAACGACTACTACTTTAACGATTAACCACCAAGTCTAGGAAAGGCGTCCAACTTTTTCTTAAAATACTGCAAATAATTTTCTATGACGTAATTAGAATTAAAATGAGTTAAAACTCTAGATCTTCCACATTCTCCAAGATAGGCCCTTAATTTTTGATCGGTGACTAATAGTTTTAAGGCGGTCAAAAGGGCTTGTTCATCTCCATTGGGGACAAGCAAGCCTGTTTTTCTATGAATTATAGCATCCTGCAAACCATAAATATCTGTACCGATAGATGGTAATCCACTGGCGGCCGCTTCTAGTGCCACCATCCCAAAACCTTCACGGCGACTGGGTAGACATAAAACATCGGCTGCCGCCATATAAATTTCTGGCTTATGAGTAAATCCGGTAAATATTAACTTATGACGGTCTTTGGTTTCCAGAATATTCTTCAACCTACCCATTAGACTTTCTTCATCAGGACCTGCAAATATTAAGAAGGTATCTGGTTTTTCTAACAGAAGACCTGCGAAAGATTTTACAAGTTCGAGAACCCCTTTGTCCTGATTGATTCGACCAACAAATAGAAGCAAATTCGCCTTCTCATCAATATTAAGTTGAGCGCGCATTTTAGCCCGGCACACCTGATCTGGTTTGAACCTATCTGGATCAACACCAGAAATGGACCCGTAGCCCAAGACAGAAATCTTATCTGCGGATACTACTCCCTCCTTAATAAGAAATTTTTTCTGCGATTCACTTACCGCCAACGAATCAGTACTGCACAATGATGTCAAAGTATCCGCGTATTTAAACAGAAATCGGGGCGCTCCTTTTCTCGACGCCCAAACCTCACCCTGAAAAATATTTAATCTGATAGAAACCTGGCAAATTCGAGCGGCTAACATTCCTAATAAACCTGCTTTAGGAGCTAGCGTAATTACCATATCAAATTGATCTTTCTTAAATAAACGTATTAAAGAAAATAAAGCAAATAGATCATCCCTAAATGCAATACCCCGTTTAATTTTTATGTGTTTTTTCGAAACGGGGGCATTAATTGGTTGAACATTAAGATTATAATTTTCGTTAAAAACAATGGTTACA
>MDSW01070740.1_pt1 | contig 17085 bp, 15 predicted proteins | sample 811171 | NCBI WGS metagenome assembly MDSW01 (sample SAMN05326641, study PRJNA326480) | marine metagenome | isolation source: seawater | place: Atlantic Ocean: North West | collected 2012
ATAGAAGGATTTAGAGGAGAACCACGCAACAAACCGCCTTTTCCCACAACTAACGGCCTTTTCAATGAACCGACAGTAGTTAATAATGTTGAAACTTTGGCAAATATTCCTCGAATAATTTTGAATGGTGGTGAGGCTTATGCATCTGAAGGAACCGATCAGTCTTCGGGAACCAGACTTTTCTGCTTAAGCGGAAGAGTGGCTTTGCCCGGTCTCTACGAATTTGAATTTGGTGCAACTTTGGCAGAAGTATTGGATGCTGCGGGTGGTTTTTCGGGGTCTGGCAATCTCAAAACAATCCTTCTCGGTGGAGCGGCAGGTAGTTTCGTAACCCCAGAGTCAATTAACTTGCCCCTAACTTTTGAAGACACTCGTAATGCTGGGGTTTCGTTGGGCTCGGGGGTGATAATGCCTTTCAGTGATGAAGATGATTTAACAAAAACTGTCTTGCGCATAGCCGAATTTTTTCGTGATGAGTCATGCGGTCAATGTGTGCCTTGTAGGGTTGGCACAGTTCGGCAAGAAGAATTACTAATCCGAGCTGCTGATAAACAATCTTTTAATACTGATATATCATTATTTGATGACTTAGCTACCGTAATGTCTGATGCATCGATTTGTGGTTTAGGGCATACCGCTGCATCTGCGGTTCGATCGGCTTTAAATCTCGGACTTATGGAAACTAAATAATGAACGAAACTACGAAAACACCTTCTGAAACGCTCGTGGAAATTAGCCTGAACGATAAAAAGATTTCCGCTCCTGCGGGTTCAACAATTCTAGATGTCTGCAAACAGGCGGATATAGAAACTCCAACACTTTGCTGGGCTGAAAATTTAACCCCGGTTAATGCGTGCAGAGTTTGCGTAGTTGAAGTAGAAGGATCTAGAGCACTAGTTCCATCATGTTCAAGACCAATCGAAGAGGGAATGGTGGTTTCAACTGACTCTGAAAGAGTTAATACCAGCAGACGAATGGTTCTGGAATTACTAGCTTCATCAGTTGAACTTGACCGGGCTGATAAAGAAATCCTTGAGTGGATAATTCACTATGGTTCAAATCCTGACCGCATGGGTAATTCAAACGAAATTAAAACGTCGAAACAACCTGTCAAAATTCAAGATGATCTTTATGTTAGAGATTATGAAAGATGCATTCTTTGTTACAAGTGTGTTGAAGCATGCGGTGAAGAAGCTCAACACACTTTTGCTATAACTACAGCGGGACGCGGTTTTGAAGCACACATCTCAACTGAATTTGATATCGAATTACCAGATTCTGCTTGCGTTTACTGTGGCAATTGCATAGGGGTTTGCCCCACGGGGGCCTTAGTTTTTAAAACTGAGCATGACATGCGCGAAGACAACTCTTGGAATCCTGATGAACAAACAATTACTGAAACGGTCTGTGGTTTTTGCGGGGTTGGTTGCAACTTGGAATTACATACCCAAGACGAAAAAATTGTAAAAGTTACATCGCCAGCGGATCATTCCGTTACAGAAGGGCACCTGTGTATAAAAGGTAGATTTGGTTGGCAACATGCTCAACCAAAAAACTAGGACAGTGTCTCTTTCTCTAAAGAAATAACAACCGCACAATGATCGAGATCTTTTTTTGAAAATTGGCTAAAAAACCTAATCAATAGGTATTGAATCCCATATTTTTTTTGAATAGCGTTTTTAACCTGTTTATATTCTTTTTCGTCTGAGTCAACTACTCTCGCTGAGCCCGAATATGACTTCGAGCCCTCAGTAAGCTCACCTTTGCGATTGCAGGACTGAAGCTCAACACTCGGGTTTCGCCCGATGCGACGAACTTTCCACGTTTTTTTCCCGGTGGTAAAACCGACTCGCCCATCATCTAATAAAGAAATCCAAATCGGTGTTCTTTTCTGACTTCCGTCTTTTGTCCAAGTCGACAAACTCACATAACGTTGATTTTCAATCAATGTCATTTAGAAATCCATATCAGGCATACCTGCGCCAGCTGCTCCACTTTCTTCTGGGACATCGGCTATTACTGCCTCTGTAGTAAGAAAAAGCGCTGCTATCGATGCAGCATTTTGTAGAGCTGATCGAGTTACTTTTGCAGCGTCGATAATTCCTGCGGCTATAAGATCCTCATATTCACCTGTAGCTGCATTAAGACCATTTGGGCCATTTTGATCTTTAACTTTTGCTACTACTACTCCGCCTTCCATCCCAGCATTAACAGCAATTTGTGTTAGGGGTGCCGCCAAAGACCGCCCTACAATCCCTGCACCAGTCGCCTCATCATGCTCAAGTTTTGAAGCAGCTTGCTCCACAGCAGTTTGTGCTCGTAGAAGAGTTACTCCTCCCCCTGCCACAACACCCTCTTCAATTGCTGCTTTTGTGGTGCTAACAGCATCCTCAATGCGATGCTTCTTTTCTTTTAACTCTACTTCTGTAGCAGCACCAACTTTAAGAACAGCTACACCGCCCGAAAGTTTCGCTAACCGCTCTTGTAATTTTTCACGATCGTAATCAGAATCTGTATTTTCAATCTCAGCTTTGATTTGAGCTATACGACCCGCAATTGCATCTTGATCACCCGCTCCTTCAACAAGGGTAGTTTCATCTTTGGTAACCACTAATTTTCTGGCTGAACCCAACATGTCAATTGTGACTGAATCAACCTTTAAACCAACTTCTTCAGAAATGACCTGTCCACCAGTGAGTATTGCTATATCTTGAAGCATTGCTTTTCTGCGATCCCCGAAACCAGGAGCTTTTACAGCAACTGAAGTGAAAGTCCCTCTGATCTTGTTAACAACAAGCGTAGCGAGCGCCTCACCATCTATATCTTCAGCGATAATCACCAACGGTCTACCGGCTTGCATTACTTTTTCTAACGCGGGAACCAAATCTCTGACAGCGGAAATCTTAGAACCTACGAGTAGAAGATAAGGGTCTTCTAGAACTGCTTCCATTCTTTCTGGATCAGTCACAAAGTAAGGCGAGATATATCCTTTATCGAAGCGCATTCCCTCTACAAGGTCCATTTCTAAACCAAACGTTTGTCCTTCTTCGACTGTTATGACTCCGTCTTTACCAACTTTGTCTATAGCTTCAGAAATCATTTCACCTATTTCAGAATCTGCAGCTGAAATTGAAGCAACGTTGGCTATTTGTTCCTTATCACTTGAGACATCTACTGATTCGGAAAGAATAGCTTCAACAGCTGCTTCAACAGCTGCTTCAATTCCTCGTTTCAAAGACATAGGGTTGGCTCCAGCAGCAACATTTCTTAGACCTTCACCGACCATTGCCCAAGCAAGTACTGTCGCTGTAGTAGTTCCATCACCAGCGACATCATCAGTTTTCTTAGCCACTTCTTTAACTAACTCTGCTCCGATTCTTTCGTATGGATCTTCTAGGTCAATTTCTTTTGCTATTGACACACCATCATTTGTAATCGTTGGGGCTCCCCATTTTTTATCTAAAACTACATTTCTTCCTTTAGGTCCCAAGGTGACACGTACAGCATCCGCCAACTGGTTCATACCTTTTTCGAGCCCTCTGCGAGCTTGTTCATCAAAAACAATATTCTTAGCCATTAAGTAAGCCTTTCATAAAAGAATTGAAACAGATTTCTTGTTAAAAGTGCTCTGGCACTCTTCTGCTTAGACTGCTAATCCAATCATATTAAGAAGAAAAAACCAACCTTTTTATACCAAAACACCTAGAAAATCAAGTTTTTTGACATTTTTGGAATAAAGCAACTATTGGGATAATAGCTTTATACGTTCAGTTACTAGCCTCTCGATACATAGTTCTGTTTCTGAGAAAGCACGTTCTTCCCCAAAAGTTTCTACTAGGGAAACGCAATCAACTTTTTCAACTACTTCACTACTAATCGCACCCGCAATTACAAAAACTGGAACTGAATATACATCTGCATAGCGGCATACACCTGAAACAACTTTTCCTTCAAAAGATGTCTTATCAAGACGACCCTCGCCTGTAATAACCATGTCAGATTCAAGAATCATTTCATCAAGACCAATTTCTTGAGCAATAAAATCAAACCCATCAACTAATTTGGCTCCAGCAATAAACAGTCCGCCCGCAAGCCCTCCAGCCGCTCCACTTCTTGGGATTTCTTCAACCGAAACTCCATATTCTTCTTCATAAACCTGTGTGAGTCGTTGTAAACGGCGATTAAGAAACTCCACTTCGGTGGAAGTGGCTCCTTTCTGCATAGCGAAAGTATCAGCCGATGAAAGAAAATCTGTTCTAACATCGCATGCTGCTATAAGTTCAATACCTTTATAACGAGCTAGTGACCCCATAGCTTTTAAAGCTCCCAGCCCACCGTCCGTACTAGCAGAACCACCGAGACCAACGATTATACGTTCAGCACCTTTTTCTAAGGCATAGCGAATCAATTCGCCAGTACCTTTTGACGTAGCCTCCAAGGGATTATTACTTTCAGGCCCTCCTGCCAATGCAAGACCCGACACCCTAGCGACTTCTATTACTGCTGTTCTATCAGCTAATCTCCATTCTGCTTCTATCGGTGTGCCTGAAGGACCTGTAACAGTCGTCGTACGATTAGCACCTCCAAGAACTTCCAGAGTGCCTTCACCTCCATCTGCCAAAGGGGCACCCGTAGCAATCCACCCAGATTTTTTAACCGCTTTTTCAATTGCACCAGTAACTTCTAATGCGGTTAATGACCCACGAAACTTATCTGGAGCGGCTAGAACCCGCACTTTTATGAACCGTAAATCTCTTTATCAGATCCCAAAAATACGATTACGTTTGCAGTTGAAACTCTATCAATGCTTCCTTCGGGTACAGACAATCCATTAGTTGGAAAAGAAGTAAGCAAGTCTGGCATTATCCCAAGAATATCCGTTACACCTTTTGCGTCAGGTGAGAATTCAGGTTTGTAATAAATCCAAGACTTTTCGTCTTTGTTTCCATTAGCGGGTGACAAAGTTGTATATCCATGGGGTTTAAGCAAATTTGTAACTGCTCCTGCAGCTCCGCCTACTCCAGAACCATTTAATACAAGAACCTTTACGTCACTGGGTGGTCTAGTTGGTAAAGGAGGTGGACTTGTTGTGGTTGTTGTCTCGACCGCTAGAACAGTAGTTGTTGCAATTTCTGTAACATTCAAAGGCGGCAAATCAGCAGGTTGTTCATCTGTAATCTGTGTTATTTGGCCAGATGAGCTCGAAGCATCAGAACTGGCTCTCTGTGGGTCGTCATCCAAACCTTTCCATAAAATTACGACACCAAGAACAACTGCTACAAAAATTAGTAAAAAGGCTCTAGGGGCGGCAGATGTGTTACTGGGTGCTATACCCTTTCCACCCAACGGTGATTGAAAACTCATTGTCTGCCTTTATTAACTGCATACGGCTGCCGGGTATGACTTTTTATAATCACCATTCTCTTCTCTCTTGCAAGTAAATCTATACCAAATCATCCTCCGATAAAGGATCATAATCAAGTACCCCCTGATAGTTTGCTAACTTAGCTCTAGATCAATAAGCGCCCGAGTAGCTCAGTTGGCCAGAGCAGCCGCCTTGTAAGCGGCAGGTCATCGGTTCGAATCCGATCTCGGGCTCGATAACTAGCGGTGTCGTGATACTTCAAAAGCAGCGATAGCTGCCGCTGTAGAAACATTCAGCGAGGATAGAACTCCTTGAAGAGGTATATGAACTAATTCATCACAACGCTCTCTAGTTAATCTTGATAAGCCACGCCCTTCTGAACCCAAAACCAATGCAATTGGTTGATCTACAATTTTTAAATCATAAAGAGGTGTCGAACCTCCGGCATCCAAACCTACTATCCAGATTCCTGAGTCTCTAAGACGTCCAAGTGCTGCTGGTATACCGCCTGCTGTAGCAATTCTAAGATGCTCAATCGCTCCTGCTGAGGTCTTAGTTACTGCCGGAGTTACTCTGGCCGAACGGTGTCGCGGAAGTACCACTCCAGTAACCCCGGCGCATTCGGCCGATCGTAAAATAGCTCCCAGATTTCCAGGATCAGTAACTCCATCTACAACGAGCAAAAAAGGTTTTGGATCACTTGCTTTCGGTTCAATTAATTCTTCTATTTCATAATTCGGTAAAGGTGCAGCTAGGGCAATAACCCCTTGCGGAGATTCTGTTTTAGCCATTGATTCAAAACGTCCCCGGGGAATTTCTTTTATTGGCACTTTTGCTTCGTCAGCTAAATCAATAATGTCATCGAGTATTGGCGCATCATCAAGATCTCCAGCTAAGAAAACCTCACGGGTCTTACGAGTTCCTGTGATAAGTAACTCCCTCACAGCTTGCCTGCCTTCGACTTGGTCTCCTGATAAAATATTTTGTTGAGGTCTACGCTGTCGTAAAGGCGTGGTACCTCTCTGGCCTTTACTGCCTTTCGGACTGCCTTTACGCTTGTAATTATTACTCATGACTTAGAAATGAGAGCAACTACTAAACAAGCAGCTCCTTCCTTTTTCCCTATAAAGCCCATACCTTCAGAGCTGCGACCTTTAACTGCAACAGGAGCATTCAAAAGTTTCGACATTCGGTCTTGAATGTTGTTCTTGTACAACGACAATTTAGGTTCTTCTAAAATCACGTTGCAATCTACGTTGCATACTTCCCAACCTTCATCCTTCAGCAACTGGACAACATTTTTAAGCAACTCCATACTGTTTGCATTTGAAAAAGAGGAATCTGTATCAGGAAACTGCTGACCGATATCATCCAGACCTGCGGCTCCCAATAATGCGTCCGCCGTTGCGTGAGCTAACAAATCCGCATCGCTGTGTCCAGCTAAACCTGGACCGGGTAGGGTTTCCCCACCGATAATCAGCGTACGTTCAGGATCTTCAGAAAAAGGATGAACATCGAAACCCTGCCCTATTCTAAAAGTAGACATAACCCCTTCTTTAATTTAATTTTTCAGTGAGTAGAAACTGTTCAGCAATTAGCAAATCTGAGCTAACTGTAATCTTTAAATTACTTGAATCACCATCGACAAAATCAATTATTCCACCTACTGATTCGACCAATGAAGAGTCATCCGTAGCATCTTCACCACTTAAATAAGCTTTACGTAGCAAAGACGCAGTAAAAGCCTGCGGAGTCTGAACAACGAGCACTTCATCTCTATTTATTTGTTCACCATTAATAGACCTCAGTGAATCAGCTATTGGCACTACAGGTACTGCTGCTTCAGCTCCATTTTTTATTTTTTCAACAACCGATTCAAACAATTCTTGAGAAGCAAGAGGCCTCGCTCCATCGTGCACGATCACTATCTCGGAATCATCCGGTACTTTCTTCAGGCCACATCTGACAGATTCAGATCTACTAGTCCCTCCTTGCACTACTTCATGAACTTGATTAATTCTTTTAAGACAACTCTCTACAAATTCAATGTCTTCTCCCGAGGTTACAACGACAACTCCATCAGATACAGAAGAAGCGTTAATAGTTGAATGAAGCAGAACTGGCATTCCTCCAAGTTCTGCTAACTGTTTTTTACTCCCAAAACGCTGTCCTTCACCCGCAGCCACTAAAACTGTCCAAATTTTCATATCCGATCCTTTATAGCTGAAAAAAAATTAACAAGTTCCTCGCTGCATCTAAATAGTTTCTAGGTATTAGCATGACTTATGAAATGATAGATCACACCCTTTTTGCTGAATCAATGCTTTTTGCTGAGTTAGAAGAAAAAGAACTTGAAATAATTGTAAAAGCATCAAACAAAAGAGACCTTCTAAGAGGAGATGTCTTATTCCGCGAAAATGATAAACCAGATTCTCTTTTTCTTGTCGACTCAGGCCGAATAGCCATAGTAAATAAATCATTCATAGGTAAAGAATCAGTCGTGGCTCTTATGGAAAATGGTGATCTTTTCGGAGAAATGGGTTTATTTGACGACAGAGGAAGATCAGCAGAAGCTCGAGCTTTAGAAGAGTCGTGTGTGATCGAAGTGCCTTTTGGACCCATTAAGAAAATCTATGAAAAAGACCCTTCTCAACTTTGGAAGGTCGTGACAATGCTTGTAGACCGTTTGAGGAATATGGATGAAGTTTTAGCCGATTCTGTTTTTCTAGATGTGACTGGAAGAACAGCAAAAAGACTTCTTGAAATTTCTGATAATGAAGATGAATTTTCCTTGCCGGTAACTCAAGAAGAGTTGGCTGGAATGGTTGGAGCATCGAGAGAGAGAGTTAATAAAGCTATAGCATCATTTATTAAACTCGGATGGATCGAACAATTCGATCGCACGTACAGAATTACTAACCGAGAACAACTTACGATACGCTCACGTTAGCTGCTACCCAATACCCAACTTTTTGCCTTCATCCATGCATCTTCAGCATCTAGTGGCCGATGGGCAGGTCTAGATGAATCATGTACAAATCCATGGTCAGCTTCTTTGTAACTGATAACCGTAACTCCGCTTGCTGACAAAAGATTTACATCTTCTTTTGGGGTCCAAGTGTCCTCACTGCCAACAATCGCTAATACAGAATCAGCATCACCTTCTTGCAAACAATCCATAGGCTCTGACTGACTTTCGGATTTCCAGGCTTTCGGCACCCTGATCATCCCATAAAAAGAACAATGCTTAGAAAACCTCTGGGAAGAAACAGTTTTCAATGTATACATACCTCCCATACAAAATCCCAAAATCCCAACTTGTTCGCTCTGGGTTGCGTCGGCGGCTTCTATTGCGTCGCCTATCACTCGGGCATCTTCTAATCTTGAAGCCGTTTCAAGTCTTTCTTCTACGTTTAAGTGCTCTAACCCCGGATAAAGCTCAAAAGAACAAACGGGTATATCCCATTCAATCGCTAGACGCTTGACCATGTCATGAAACAACGGCCTCAGACCCATAACATCTGGAATGATAACAAGACCCTGTTCTCTCCGATTGGAAACAGGTTTTTCAATTACCGCATTAGTCCCTGAGGGAAGCGTCATTTGCATGCACTAATCCTATTAGTTATAAAAAGAATTAGTTTTTTGTCCCAAATAGTTCAGCAAAACCTTCGATTTTTGGGTGAGAGAAACCGCTTGGGATTGGCATCTGGCTTTGCATTAAGACTGTAGACATTCCAAGACCTCGGGCTGCCTCTAACGTAGCTATATCAGAATCAACAAGAAGCATATTTGAAAAAGAAATACCTGTTAAACGTCTTAAAGCCTCAAATATAGAATTACTCGGTTTCCTAACGCCGTATTCCCCGCTGACAATCCAGTGTTGAATCTGGTCTCCAACACCCAGACGTTCACGCAATTGCTGCGACCATGACAAAACAGAATTAGTAATGCAAGCAACCGGAATTCCACGACTTTTCATTTGACCCAAAAACGGCAGCGCATCAGGCCTAAGTCGTACAAGTTTCAAATACTGATCATCGATTAAATCTGGGTCACCTTGCAGTCCCACACTTTCCCAAAATTCCTCAGAATTCAATTGTCCCAAACTCGCTGATCTATAGCGGTCAGCTATTTCATCTGAATCAACTAATCCACCATTTTCTCTTACGAAAGGAACTAACAACCCCTCAGGATCAGCTCCTCCGTCCCAGATGACACCCTTACCACCAACTACGACAAGTTTGACAGTGGTATCGGTTTCTTGATGATCTTTAGTTGTTATATTTTCGCTGGTCTCTGAAGTTTTTTTAAGTTTCTTTGGATTTTCAGAATTTCTATTGGTCCCAGAAGGCGAGATTAAACTCTTGAAACTTCTAAATAACAGAAACAGTAAAGCAGAACCCAGAAAAACGTACGCTACCGTTCTCCAGGCTTTTGGTTTTGGGTAATCGACTGTAGAAGAAGTTGAAAAAGGTGTGGATGTTTGATCGCCTAAAGGAACTGTCCATACATCATTATTTGAATCATTTTCTTTGCTACCAGGTAACAAAACTGAAAAATTTATAAGAAAAGAATTAGCAGGGTCACAAATATCTTCACACCCAGATAAAAAGGAAAGATCTTCAAGACTTCTTCCAAAGAGATTATCTCCCAATAATTCGTCTAAAGCTGAATCAGAGAATAACGACAGCCCCTCTGAAAGATTGATCTTTCCCTCGATTGTCCACTTCTTTTTAGCAAATGATTTTTCGCTCAAAAGGCTGACTTCAGAAAAAACTGAAGGTCCCGCAATCTCCTCTAAAACGTTCACCAAGGAATCTGCACTTGTAAAATATTTTGTTGCTGAAACTACTGTTTTAGATTCTTCTTTAAGATTCTCGAGTGGCGAAACTTTCCAACCTGAAGAAACTAGATCTTCTGTTCGAAGTTGTTTTTCTAGATTTCCTATCAGGCGACTTGCCGCATCATCAAGTTCAACAGAAACTTCGACTCGTCCTGTTCCATCATCATCGACATTTACCAGTACTGAACTTTCAACTTTGCACGCAGCGACCAGAAACGTGAATATAAACAGAAGTAAAATTTTTTTCATATCAGATTTCAGGAGATTTGCTAATTCTAAACATTAGCAAATCAGCTAAATGTAACTACTTGACGGAGCTAAAATAGCAACAAATTTTTATTCAACTCCCTCAGTTACCATCTCCATGGTCGGTGGTTCAAATCCTGCCGTTGAACGGAAAACTACTTTCTTACCTTCATGGGTAGAGTCATCTGCACTCTCTTCTGGAACATCTTCTACGTCCACAATTACAATTTCACCTGCTTTAAATTCTTTTTGTAGTAAGAGTTCTGAAAGTGGATCCTCTATAAGCCTTTGAATGGCTCGTCTTAATGGTCTGGCTCCCAATGTTGGGTCATACCCATGTTCGGCCAAGTGACGTTTAACCTCATCAGTCAACTCCAAACCCATTCCTTGTCCAGATAATTGGTTAGATAAGCGGTTGATCATCAAATCAACAATTCTTGTTACTTCTTCCATAGTCAATTCATGGAAAACAATTGTTTCATCAATTCGGTTAAGAAACTCTGGACGGAAATGAAGTTTTAGAGCATCTTGGACTTTTTCTTTCATTCTCTCATAGCTAACAGCTTCATCAGCTTTTGTGAAACCTAAATTAGCCTTACGTAAATCTGCTGTTCCCAAATTAGATGTCATTATTAGTACAGTATTTCTAAAGTCCACTGACCGTCCTTGAGAATCTGTCAATCTGCCTTCTTCAAGTATCTGCAATAGTGTGTTAAATACATCAGGGTGAGCTTTTTCAACTTCATCAAAAAGAACTACAGAAAATGGTTTCCTTCTCACCGCCTCAGTCAACTGACCACCCTCGTCATACCCTACGTAGCCTGGAGGTGAGCCCAATAGCCTACTCACCGTGTGCTTTTCCATGTATTCAGACATGTCAAGCGATATCAAGGCTTGCTCATCACCAAAAAGAAACTCGGCTAGAGTTTTGGCTAATTCAGTTTTACCAACTCCTGAAGGACCAAGGAAAACAAATGAACCTGATGGTCGTTTCGGATCTTTTAGACCTGCCCTGGTTCTTCTAATCGCTTGGCTGACTGCATGGATTGCATCCTCTTGACCGATTACTCGCTTATGAAGATCATCTTCCATATGGAGTAGTTTTTGAGTTTCTTCCTCCGTAAGTTTATAAACAGGTATGCCAGTCCATACTGATAGAACTTCTGCTATGCACTCTTCGTCCACTTCATCAAAGAGATCTACACCTGATGATTTTATTTCTTCTTCTCGTTCAGACTTGCTCGAGATTAGTTCCTTTTCACGATCGCGTAGGTTTCCTGCTTCTTCAAAATCCTGAGATTCGACAGCTGCTTTTTTACGCTGGACAACTTCAGCTAATTCAACTTCAAGTTCTCTTAAATCATCTGGAGTATTCATACGCCTAAGACGAAGGCGCGAACCTGCCTCATCAATTAGGTCAATTGCTTTGTCAGGAAGATGGCGATCAGAGATATAACGATCAGCTAAATTAGCAGCCGCTATAAGCGCTTGATCAGTAATCGTGACCCGATGATGCGATTCATACCGCTCTCTTAAACCTTTGAGTATTTCAATAGTGTGAGCAACGTCAGGCTCGTCAACAGTTATTGGTTGAAAACGTCTTTCTAAAGCAGCATCTTTTTCTATATGTTTTCTGTATTCTTCCAAAGTGGTTGCGCCAATTGTCTGCAGCTCACCTCTAGCCAACATGGGTTTTAAAATCGACGCTGCGTCTATTGCACCTTCTGCAGCACCCGCTCCGACCAAGGTATGAATTTCATCGATAAACAAAACAATATCGCCTCTTGTTTTTATTTCTTTTAAAACTTTTTTAAGGCGTTCTTCAAAATCGCCTCGATAGCGGCTTCCTGCAACTAAAGCACCCAAGTCCAGAGTATAAATTTGCTTTCCTTGAATTGTCTCTGGGATATCTCCTCCAGCAACCATTTGAGCAAGACCTTCAACAATAGCTGTCTTACCTACTCCTGGTTCTCCAACCAGCACTGGATTGTTTTTCGTTCGACGTGACAGGATCTGCATGACACGTTCCAGTTCACGCTTTCGGCCAATTACTGGATCTAGTTTCTTTTCTATTGCAGCCTGAGTTAAATTTCTTCCAAACTGATCGAGCACAAGCGAACCGGACTGTGACTCTGTTCCTCTGCCCCCAGAAGTAGCACCAGCTTTCTCAGAGGCCGCTCCCATTGGACCACCTGACCCGGCATAGCCCGACAAAAGTTGGATTACCTGTTGACGGACTCGAGACAAATCTGCACCCAACTTAACTAATACTTGAGCTGCGACCCCTTCTCCTTCGCGAATCAGACCCAAAAGTATATGCTCAGTACCAATGTAGTTATGGCCTAGTTGAAGCGCTTCTCTTAAAGACAACTCTAAAACTTTCTTAGCGCGAGGTGTAAAAGGTATATGACCGCTTGGAGAACTTCCACCTTGTCCAATTAATTCCTCTACTTGACCGCGAACTCCTTCAAGTGAAATCCCTAAAGATTCAAGTGCCTTAGCGGCCACTCCCTCACCCTCATGGATAAGTCCGAGTAAAATATGCTCAGTGCCAATGTAATTGTGATTGAGTAGACGAGCTTCTTCTTGCGCTAATACAACCACACGACGAGCTCTGTCTGTAAACCGTTCAAACAACTGGTAATCTCCCGAAAATTAGACTAATTGATAATTAATTGTATCTACCTCTGTAATGTAACAGCGATAAAGAAAACAGCTATTTTGAATAACCTTTATTTGGCAGTTTCGAGAAGGGGTAAAAATGTCGTATCCTCGGCACGTGAATGAAGACTCCTACACACTCCTTAACTTGCCGGGTATTGAAAGTGCCTTAGCAAGAGTAGAAGAAGAATTGAGAATAGCTGTCAAGGCTGACGAGCCCCTTCTCACAAAACTTTCACGCCATCTAATTGATGCAGGGGGCAAGCGAATAAGACCAAGTCTTGCCATTGCATCTTCTCAAATACTTGAAGATAAACCCGTTGCTCCGAGCCGAGAGGTAATTCTTGGAGGAGTAGCCGTCGAGCTGGTACATCAAGGTTCTCTTTACCACGATGATGTTATGGATGGAGCTAAAACTCGCAGGAACGTTAAAAGTGTAAATGAAGAGTGGGGTAATCACGAAGCAATTCTTGGAGGTGACTACCTGCTCGCTAGAGCCTCTGAAATCGCCGCTGGACTTGGAGCTGAAGTAGCTGGTCTACTCGCTTCAACAATTGCGGCACTCTGTGAAGGTCAGATTCGTGAAGTTAATTCTGCATACGATATAACTAGAACTGAGGACGCATACATGTCTTCAATCTCAGGTAAAACCGGTGCCCTCCTTTCAGCTTCAGCAAAAGTTGGAGCAATTGTTTCTGCCTATCCAGAAGATGTGATCAAAGCAGTAACAACATTCGGTAATCTCTATGGAATCGCTTTTCAAATTGTTGATGACCTGTTAGATGTAATGGCGAGTGAAAAAGAGCTTGGCAAACCTTCAGGAAACGACATGTTAGAAGGCGTTTACACTCTCCCAGTTATTAGAGCCCTTAAAGGAACAAATGGTGAAGTTTTAAAAGATCTGTTAAGTAATCCTATTAATAGTGATAAAAGAGATGAAGCCTTAAAACTTGTAAGATCAGATGAAGCCATAATCTCAACAGTGGAAACCGCCTTGAGTTTCACAAACGAGGCTCAACAATCTTTAAAAGACCTTCCCGACAATCCCACGGCACAAATTCTGAAATCTACTTGCACTATTCTCGCAAATCAGATCAACCACTATAAAAACAATTAATCTTGCTCAGGTCTTAATGTTGGGAAAAGAATTACGTCCCTAATTGCTTGAGTGTCAGTGAGAAGCATAATTAGTCGATCGATTCCTATACCAAGTCCACCTGTTGGTGGTAGCCCATATTCCAAAGCCCTTAAATAGTCTTCATCTACAACCATTGCCTCTTCATCTCCAGCATCTCGATTCTTTTCCTGTGCAGTAAAGCGTGACCTCTGATCGTCCGGATCAACAACTTCAGAAAATGCATTACACAATTCTCGGCCAGCAACAATGGCTTCGAACCTCTCAACCAAGTCTGGATTATCCCTGTGAGCTCTTGAAAGAGGTGATACTTCTTGAGGATAGTCGGTAACAAAGATTGGGCCCCATAGCTCTGGTTCGGTTGTTTTCTCATAAAGTTCAAGAATTAACTTTCCAGGTCCATAATGATCCTTAAATGGAACTGACAGATTTTCACAAAGTTTTCTTAATTCTTCTATAGGAGTCTGTGTGCTAATACTGGCTTGAATTTTCTCATTTAAAAGATCCAACATGCTGGATCTTTTCCAAGGAGTCGAAAGGTCTAATTCTCGGCCATCGTATTGAATTACTGTTGAACCACAAATTTCTATAGCGAGTTCAGAAACCAAGTCTTCCACTAGCCTCATTATGTCCTCGTAATCAGCGTAAGCTTCATAGAGTTCAAGCATTGTGAATTCTGGGTTGTGACGAGTGGAAATACCTTCATTTCTAAATACACGAGCCATCTCAAAAACTTTTTCAAACCCTCCAACAACCAGTCTCTTTAAATATAACTCCGGTGCAATGCGTAAAAATAAATCAATATCAAGAGCATTATGATGGGTTTCAAAAGGACGAGCTGCGGCTCCTCCTGGAATTGGATGAAAAACCGGTGTTTCTACTTCCATAAAATCTCGGCTCTCAAGCCAATTGCGAATTAACGAGATGATCCGACTTCTTGTTCTAAATGTCTCACGCGACTCTTCTGTAACCCAAAGATCTACATATCTTTGCCTGTAACGAATATCAGTATCAGATATGCCATGCCATTTATCTGGGAAAGAACGTTTCGCTTCAGCTAAACGGACCCACGAGTCGACGCGAACAGAAATTTCACCTCTTTTTGTTTTAATAACTTCGCCAGTTACCCCCAACCAGTCACCCAAATGCAAGTTAGAAAAAAGTTCAAAATCAGGCGTGTTTTTTTCAGAGGCAAATAGCTGGATGCGCTCAGTAGAGTCCTGTAGAACGCCAAAAACTATTTTTCCTTGATCGCGACGTAGCATCAACCTTCCAGCTACTGAAGCCGTTACTCCACTACCATCACCTTCAGGCAAATCTGAATACTCGGATAAAAGTTGAGAAGCTGAATTTGTCACTTCGAAACGGAAAGGAACTTCTCTATCCATTATCACCCCTATTTAAATCGTATACGAGTCTTAGACCGTGCAAAGTCAAGAATGGTTCAACGTGATTAATTGATGTTGCTACCGGAGCGATTAAATGTGCTAAACCGCCAGTAGCGATCACTGTGCAATCACTTAACTCTTCTCTAAAACGCTCAATCATTCCATCTACTTGTGATGCGAAACCATAGATAGCACCTGACTGGAGAGATTCGACTGTGCTTTTACCAATAACACTTCGTGGTTCAGTTAACTCTATAGCTCTTAAGGCAGCAGCTCGTTCAAAAAGGGCATCTAGGCTTATCTCGATACCAGGTGCTATAGCGCCACCAAGAAATTCTCCTTCTGATGAAATGACATCAAAATTATTTCCAGTTCCAAAATCAACAACTACAGATGGGCCTCCATACAAGTCAAAAGCTGCAACAGCATTTGCGATTCGATCTGCACCAACCTCACGAGGATTGTCATAAAGAATAGACATTCCAGTACGCACTCCAGGTTCAATAACTACAGGTTCTAATTCCATGTATCTACCAACCATCTCGCGAAGGCTTGCTAATACACGTGGAACACCTGAACAAATTGCAATTCCCTCAAATTCATCCTTATGACCGGAAGACCTAACTAGGTCTCTTATAATCACTGCGTGTTCATCAGAAGTCCTATCGTCATCAGTAGCAATTCGCCAAAAATCCAAAAGACCAGCGTCCGCCTCATTAGATGACGCTGAACTTTCGTAAAGCCCTATAACCGTCTGAGTATTCCCTACATCAATGGCTAAGAGCATTCTTTCCCTCTCATAAATTACTTTCCTAGTAAAAATTTAGTTCCACACAAAGACAACACAAACCAATTATCTAACATCTATTTTAAAAACTATTCACCAAGTGGAGTGAGGAACTACCTATTTTAAGGGTAGTCCCTTAAGAGGGTTCTAGTAACCGCCTTTTAAGTTTCCGGAACAACAACACCAATATTGTCTATTAAACGGGCGTTACCAAATTTACATGCAATTAAAATCCGTACCTGTTCCCCGAAGTCGTTTAATAAATTAAGAGGAGTAAAAGTTTCAGGATCTACTATTCCCACATAATCCAAATCACCTTTTGATTCGCTTTTGACTACATCACTTATCAACTTTTTCAGATTTTCGGAATTTTTTTCTCCATTTAAAATCGACTCTGCCCCCACAGTCAAAGCTCGGTAAAGCACAGAAGCATCTGTAAGTTGATCTTGTGTCAAGTAAGCATTTCTACTTGAAAGAGCTAATCCATCGACTTGGCGAATAGTTGGACATGCAACAATTTCAACTGGAAATTGTCGACGTTTCACAAGATCATTAACGACCTTTACCTGTTGGAAATCTTTTTCGCCAAAATACGCACAAGATTTACCAACGATTTCGAATAGTCGTGCAACAACTGTTGCGACCCCCGGAAAATGA
>MDSW01124147.1_pt1 | contig 17085 bp, 18 predicted proteins | sample 811171 | NCBI WGS metagenome assembly MDSW01 (sample SAMN05326641, study PRJNA326480) | marine metagenome | isolation source: seawater | place: Atlantic Ocean: North West | collected 2012
AGCCCAGCTAGACTGGGCAAAAAATCCCTGTTTAGCTGCATTTACTTAGCGCTCGCAATTTTGGTTAAATCAGCGCTAGGCGAATGTATACTAAATCGCCACAAACATGTCAATTTATTCAAATAAATTCATTTACATTATACAAATAGAGTCTCATTTAATATAACACACTTAAAATATTATGAAATTACCTAGACCCAAAAAAATTATAGCTGAAAAGTATGTTGCTGGATTGAGTCTTTTTAAGAGCAGAAGAAGTCCAATTAAACTGTCAGCTAATGAGTCTGCATTGGGACCCAGCCCCAGGGCAATAAAATCCTATCAATCTGTGGGTAAAGGTTTTGTGAGATACCCTGACTCTGACGGAACTTTCTTTAGAAAAGTTCTTGCAAAAAAATTTAATTTAAAAAGAGATAGAATTATTCTTGGATCTGGCTCAGATCAAATATTCGAATTAGTATGCAAACTATTTTTAAGCAAGGGGGATGAAGTTATTGTTCCCGAATACAGTTTTATAATTTACAGAATTTATAGTAGAATGTGTGGCGCCAATGTAAGGTATGCAAAAGAGGAAAATTTTAAACCTTCGGTTCAATCAATTTTAAATTGTGTGAACAAAAAAACTAAAATTGTTTTTTTAGCCAATCCAAATAATCCAACTGGAACTTACTTGGATAAATTTGAAGTATTAAAACTAAGAAAAAAATTGAGAAGTGATATTTTACTAGTCATTGATGATGCGTACTATGAATATATTAATGATCCAAATTATTCATCTGGAATTAAATTATTTTCTAAATCTCCAAACGTATTGGTGACAAGAACCTTTTCAAAAATCTATGGTTTAGCAGGATTAAGAATAGGTTGGGCTTACGGTCCAAGAGAAATAATTAAAAAATTATATGAGATAAAACCACCTTTTAATGTAAGTAGACCAGCTTTATTTGCTGCTACAGAGGCTGTACAAGACACAAAATGGTTAGACAAAGCTATAAAACATAATCGATTTTGGTCTGAAAAAATATTTGATGTTATTGATGAAATTGGTATTGCAACAAATAAAACAAATGTAAATTTTTTTCTTTTAAATTTTGATTTAGTTAACCAATCAGCATCTCAAGTGTTTAATAAACTGGCTAATTCAGGAATCTTGGTAAGACAAATGGAAGTATACAATATAAAAAATTCGTTAAGAGTAACAATTGGAAATAGCAAAGAAAATAAAAAATTTATTTCCGTGTTAAGAAAGATTTTTAATGTTTGATCAAGTCTCAGTAATAGGTTGTGGTTTAATTGGATCTTCTGTATTAAGAAAGTTAAAGAAAAATGGATCAGTTAAAAAATTAATAACATACGATAATGATAAGTCCGTTGTTGAAATAATAAAAAAAGAGGATATTTCTGATCAAATAGCTTCTAGCCCAAGCGAAGCAGTTAAAAATTCTGATCTAGTTTTAATTTCAACACCTTTGAGTAGCTTTGAGCCAGTAATAAATTCAATAAAAAATAATCTTAAACCCGGATCTATTTTAACTGATACGTGTTCAGTAAAAAAAGAGGTAAATCAGATTGTTAAAAAAATAAATTTAAAAAATTCATCTTGGATTCCAGGACATCCTGTGGCGGGAACAGAAAATAGCGGTCCAAGAGCAGGTTTTGCAGAGTTATTTCGAGACAGATGGACCATACTAACGCCAGATAAAGGTGTGAAAGACTCAGATATTAAAAAAATTTCTCTTTTTTGGGAGTCAATGGGCAGTAAAGTAAAAATAATGTCAGCTGAGGATCATGATAAAATTTTGTCAATGACTAGCCACTTACCACATGTAATAGCTTACAATATTGTAAAAACAGCAATGCAAGAAGATGAAAAAACAAAAAGTGATGTTATAAGATACAGCGCCGGAGGATTGAGAGACTTCACAAGAATAGCAGCATCTGATCCTACAATGTGGAAAGATATATTTATAAGTAATAGCTCTTTAATAATCGAAGCGATTGATAAATTTTCAAAAAGTTTAGAAGATTTCAAAAAGGCAATTATAGCAAAAGACAGTAAGAAACTTTTAGAAATTTTTGAAAAATCAAAAGAATTTAGAAAATCGATAATTAAGGCTGGCCAAGATACTGACAAACCAGATTTTGGAAGAAAAAATTAGTCTATAAAATCTATTTCACTATAAATATCTTCTTGAAGCTTATCTAAAAATTTATCTTTTCCTAAACCTGGCTCTATGGGACTAAGAAAAGATATAGTTATGTTCCCAGAGTATTTATTGAAATTATTTTTTGGCCAAACTTTTCCAGTATTTAATGCTACTGGTATACAAGGTAATTTTATAGCATCATATATTCTCGCAACTCCTTTTTTAAAAGCTGGACGATCTTTATAGGGGACCCTTGTTCCTTGAGGAAAAATTAATAAAGGCCTATTGGTATTCTTGGTTCTTTCTAAAATTTTATCAAAAAAATTTAAATTTTCTTTTGTTGCGGTTTCTCTTATAATATCAATTGCACCAATTTTTTTTAAACACCAACCAAAAACAGGAATTCTAATCAATTCTTTTTTTAGTATAAAAATAGGGCCAGCCAAAACTGTTTGTAAAGCAAACGTTTCAAACATGGACTGGTGGGCTGAAGCAACAAAATATTTTTTATGTTTTCTTAAATTTTCTAGACCCTTAAATTCTACTTTAGTATTAATAAAAATTTTAAGTAAATAAACAACATAGTATGAAAGAATTTTTCCAGCACATATCATGTATTTATCTTTAGTAAATAAAAAAGGTATCGAAATAATACATGCAGTTGCTATACCAGCATATAGGAAAATATTGAAAAAAAACGATCTTAGAAATACCATTAATTAAATGATTTCAGAAATTTTCTGTCTTTTTCTGATAATTTTTACTTTACCTTTTTTTATTAAAATTTCTGATGCCAAAGGTCTTGTATTATAATTTGATGACAAAGACGAGCCATATGCACCAACATTTGTTATAGCAATCAGATCGTTTTCATTTAGAAAAGAATATTTTTCGTATTTTAAAAAAGTATCTGTGCTTTCACAAATGGGCCCTACAAATTCAACCTTTCCTCCTATTCTTTTTTTCAGTTTTAAAACAGGAATTATATTATGCTTTGCATTATACAATGCCGGTCTCATAAAATCATTCATTCCTGCATCTAAAATAATAAAATGTTTTTTTCCATTTTTTTTAATAAAAATAATTTTTGAAATTAATGTTCCAGCGTTCCCTATAATGTATCTTCCTGGCTCAAAAATAATTTTACAATTTAATTTTTTTTGAAATTTTCTCACCAATTTTGCATAATTTCCGATATCAATCCTCTTTTCATTTCTTTCATACGGAATTCCAAATCCACCTCCAAGATCGACATATTCGAAATTAATTTTACTTAATTTTATTATTTTGTGTAAAATGTTCAAAGTTTTTTTGTATGGTATTGTCGAAGTAATTTGGCTACCGATGTGAACACTAATTGCTTTAATTTTCAGATTTTTAAAGTTTTTTGAATTTCTACACAAACTTAAAAAGTTCGATTTCTGCAATCCAAATTTACTATCTAATTTGCCTGTAGAAATTTTAGAAAGTGTATTTGCATCTACACCAGGATTTATTCTAATTCCCACAGAGGTTGTTCGATTCATTTTTTTAGATATTTTATCAATCAATTTTGCTTCACTTTCCGATTCAATATTGATTAATAAAACATTTTTTCTAATAGCTGTTTTGAGTTCACCTTCTGTTTTTCCAACACCTGAAAAAACTATTTTATTTGGTTTTATTTTTGCTTTTAAGGCTTTTAGAAGTTCTCCTTCAGATACCACATCTGCACCTGAACCTAGTTTTTTTAGTTCCGATATAAGGGATACATTCGAGTTGGATTTCACCGAGAAACAAATTAATGGATTTATACCCCTAAAATAATTTGAAAAATTTTCAAAGTTACTTTTAATTTTTTTATAAGAGTAAACATAAAAAGGGGTTATATTATTTCTAGCAATACTTTTTATAGCAGTATTATCTACAAATAGGCTTTGACCTTTGTAATTTAGATTCATTTTTATATATTAATAATATTTTCTTTCTCTATTTTTATTCCTTGATATTCTGGATTAGACTTTTTCCCACACCCAAACAAAAATAAAAGTATCAAAGACATAAAAATTATATTTTTCATTAATTCAATTCTTTTTTATATTTTTTAATCATCTTTCTAATATTTCTTGTTGATGTACCTCCAAAAGAGGTTTTCGAATTCATAGAATTCACAATGTTAAATATTTTAGGTATATTTATTTCAATATTTTTCACAAATTTATTTATCTCTTCCATACTAAGTTCGTCTAATCTTATTTTCTTTTTTTCTGCATAGTTAACTAATTTTGATGCAATAGCATAACCTTTTCTAAAAGGCATTTTATTTTTCTTCGCTAGATAATCAGCAAAATCAGTTGCAGTTGTGTAACCTTTTTGAGCCATATTCTTCATATTATTTTTTTTTGCAATTAAATTATCTATAAGCTCAATAGACATAGATAGACTATCTTTTAAAGTATCATAACTATCAAAAACTAATTCCTTATCATCCTGCAAATCTTTGTAATAAGAAATTGGAAGACCTTTCATAATTGTTAACATTGAATTTAAATTTCCATAATTGATTGCGGTTCTTCCTCTTATCAATTCTGCAGGATCAGGATTTTTCTTTTGAGGCATTATTGATGACCCTGTTAGAACTTTATCTGAAAATTCAATAAAGCTAAAAGCTTCTGAATTAAAGATAATAAAGTCCTCAGCCAATCTCGATAAATGCATAGCACATGTGGCTGCAGCAGATAAAAAATCGATAGCAAAATCTCTATCAGAAACTGCATCAATAGAATTATTTGTTGGTTTTTTAAAGCCAAGTTTTTTTGCCGTATAATTTCTATCTATATTAAATGAAGTTCCAGCTAAAGCCGCAGAACCTAAGGGACACTCATCAATTAAAACAACATTATTTTTAAATCTTCTCTTATCCCTATTAAGCATTTCAACATATGCAAGAAGATAATGAGCAAAAGAAATAGGCTGAGCATTTTTTAAATGAGTAAAGCCTGGCATTACTGTATTAATGTTTATTGAGGCTTTTTTTAATATGGATCTTATTAAAATATTCAAAGTTGAATTAATATCTAAAGAAGCTTCTTTTACCCAAATTTTAAAATCAGTAACTACCTGATCATTTCTTGATCTGGCAGTATGTAAATAGCCAGCAGACTCACCAATAGTCTGAAATAATCTTTTTTCAATATTTTGATGAATATCCTCAAATTTTTCTTTAAACTTAAATTTATTTCTATCTATTTCTTTTTTTATTTTTTTAAGTCCATTAATTATTTTCTTTCCATCCTTTCCTGGAATAATTCTTTTTTTTACAAGCATTTGAACATGTACAATTGATGCCTGAATATCTTCATTATAAAGTCTTTTATCAATATTAATTGACGAACCAATTCTTTGAAAATTTTTAGAATTAGCTCTGCCGAATCTATTTGACCAAACTGTCTTATTTTTATTTCTCATTTTGTATGTTAAACCTTATTAAATTTATGAATATTTTAAGGTTCTTATTATTATTTATTTTTTTCAAATTCAATTTTTTAATTGCTGCCGAACCCTTACCATTCAATAATATAGTTCTTCACAAAAATCCATTACAAGTTTCTCAAGTAAAACTGAAGGATTTTTACTTAAATAATATTGAAGTTAATAAAAATGATGGCAAGATTAAGGTACTTAATTTTTGGGCAACCTGGTGCGCACCTTGTAAAAAAGAAATGCCCTCCTTGGATATTTTGAGCACCAAGGGTATGAATATTTTAATTTACCCTATTAATCTAGAAAAGCCTAATAAGGAAAAAACAAGTAAATTTTTTAAAGATTTAAATATAACAAATCTTAAAATATATTTTGATCCAGATTTTAGTATAGCTAAAAAATTTAAATTAAGAGGTGTTCCAACAACTATTTTATTAAACCAAAAAGGGGAAGAATTTGCTAGAATTACCGGTGATATCGATTTTAGTAAAAAAGAATTTTTAAATTGGTTAAAAAAGTTTATATAAATATTATTTAAAATGAATTATTCTTTAAATACCAAGATTGTAAATCATGTTTCGAAACCAAATAACATTGTAATTCTTTGTCATGGTTATGGTGGTGATGGTAATGATATATCAATTTTAGCAAATTATTGGAAAAATTTTTTACCTCAAACTATTTTCTTGTGTCCAAACGCACCAGAAATATGCAAAGTGAATCCAAATGGATTTCAATGGTTTGATTTAATGGATCAAACCGAAGACGAAATTTTGTCAAAATCATTAATTGCAGAAAATATATTAAGTAAATTCATTGATGAAGTTTTAGAAATAAACAAAGTAGACTCCAAACAAGTAGCACTTGTTGGTTTCAGCCAAGGATGTATGATCTCACTACAAACTGCTTTAAAAAGAAGAGATGAAATTAATTCTTTGATTGGTTTTTCAGGTAAAATTATTAATAGCCAGCACTTAAGTAAAAATATGGTTTCTAGACCAGAAATATATTTAATGCATGGCGATATAGATCAAGTGGTTCCAGTAAATGATTTTTTAGCTGCTAAGGAGTTTTTTTTACAACAAAAATATAAAATTTATACTCAAATATTTAAAAATTGTGAACATAGAATTCCCACAGAGGGACTTAGCATAGGTCTAGAATTTTTAAAAAAAAATTTTTCAAAATAGTTATTATATCTGTAACAAATTTATAACTTGATAATTTTTTTTCTTTAAGCTAGCATCAAGCATGATTATTTCTTCTGCAGAAAAAATTCCATTGGAAAAATGTCCTGCTTTAGTTTTGAATGCAGACTTTAGACCACTTAGCTATTACCCTTTGTCTATATGGTGTTGGCAGGATGCCGTAAAATCAGTTTTTTTAAATAGAGTAAGTATAGTTTCAACTTATAAAAGAAAAGTTAGAAGCCCATCTTTTGAAATGAGCTTACCAAGCGTTATAGCATTAAAAAGTTTTATAAAACCTTCTGAGCATCCAAATTTTACAAGATTTAATGTATTTCTAAGAGATAAATTTACTTGTCAGTATTGTGGAGATAAAAAAGATTTAACATTTGATCACTTATTACCAAAGTCGAAAGGTGGCTTAACTGATTGGAAAAATGTCGTGACAGCCTGTTCAACTTGTAATGTTAAAAAAGGAGGAAAACTTTACAATAAATGTGATCTTAGACTAATCAGAAAACCTTTTGTACCAACAGTAGACGATCTGCATAAAAATGGTAGAAACTTTCCTCCAAATTTCCTTCATGAAAGTTGGATGGATTATTTATATTGGGATATTGAGCTAGAACCTTAATTAAATTTTTTCAGAAATTTTTATAGCAGCCTTCGAGGAGGTTTGTATGATTTTATCTAAAATAGAATAAAGTCCTTTTTTAGTAGCGCCCCTATCATAAGCTATATTCTTATGATCATTTTCGTCTTCTCTAAACTTTGCTATTGATTTTTTTAGGTTTTTCTCGTCCTCACCGAGTTTATCCAGTTGATTTTTATAATGTTCATCAATTACTTCTTCAACTGAAGCAGTACAAAGCATTGCAGCTTTTTCTCCCAACATAGTGGTACCAAAACCTAATGTAACTCCTAATAAATCCCAAATTGGTAAAAAAATCGTTGGCTTTATATTCCTTGTTCGGATTTCTTTGTCAAAATATTCAAAATGTTCTTTTTCGTGTTCTTTCATTTCCTCTATCAAATTTTTCAGTTTGTCATTATTTTTAAAAGTATTTAAGGCGAGCAGTTGTCCTTCATAAATCTTTATTGCTCCACGCTCACCAGCATGATCAACCCTGATTATTTCTTCTACAGTTTTTCTATTTGTTGACTTCATTTTTTTTAAATATTTTTATAAATATATATGATAATGCAAATGAAAAAATGGTATTTATTGAAGCAAGAGATAATCCAAAAACTCTAAAAGTTACTTCCTTACAACTCACAGTATTTTTCTTAAGCTGTTCTAAAATTTCCTCTTTAGATAAACTTTGTTTAAAATTTTCTGACTCACAAATGAATGATTCGTTAAAAAAACCTTGTTCAATACCAAAATGGTAAAAGGCAATACCTCCACCTATCAATGATATAATGCTTAATAATATTAAATGAATTTTAATATTTTTTTTAAATATCAAAATACTCATTAGTAATACAATTGATATTGCATATGGATATCTTTGGTAAATGCACAGTTTACAAGGTTCATGACCAAGGCCATATTCAATTATAAAAGCTCCTATTAAGGATATGATTAGTAAACACAATATAAGAAATAGAATCGAAATGTTTTTTTTATCAATCATTTATTTTAATACTAAAAAAATTATTCCTATAATTATCAAAATTAATGCAGTTATTATTAATGACCATTTAGTTCCTTTTTTTTCTAAAAAAGGACCAAATTTTTCACCAAACTTATATGTTAAAAAAGCAACTAAAAAAAATCTTGAGCCTCTTGTTAAAATACAAATAAATATAAAAAAAATTAAATTAAAATGAATGAAACCACTAGAAATAGTTAATAGTTTAAAAGGCAAGGGCGTAAATCCTGCTGTTACCAATATTCCAAGCCAAGAGAAGAAACCACCTTTTGTAGAAAACTTGTCTTTTAAGAAATTAGGATCTTCATAACCATATAATTCAAATATTCTTATCCCAATTTCATTAAAAAAAATATATCCAATCATATATCCGAAGAGTGCACCTAGAACTGAAAAAATTGTTGCAATTAATGCAATTCGCAAGAATTCTTTTTTTTTAGCAACTACCATCGGAACAATCATCACATCAGGTGGTATTGGAAAAAAAGAACTCTCAATAAAAGCTTCAAACGCCAATAATTGTTTGGCATATTTCTTTCCAGCCCAGTAAACACATTTATCGTATAATTTTTTAATCATTTTTTTTGTTGCGTCCTAAATTAATTCAAAACATAATGTTTGTACAAACATAAATTATGTGGAGAAATGGGCGAATGGTGGAACTGGTAGACGCGTTGGATTCAAAATCCAATGGTAGAAATATCTTGAGAGTTCGAGTCTCTCTTCGCCCACCAAATCATGAAAATAAGAAAATTAAATAGTTTAGTAGAGTTGTTTTTTGAAAAATCAGTTGAGCTTGATAACAAAAAGCCTTTTCTTAAATGGTTAAAACCAAATAAACAAACTTATAATTGGGGACAAATTTCTGAAAGAATTTTTAAGCTAACTAATAAAATTAAATCTATTATTAATGACGGTGACAGATGTTTAATAATTTCAGAAAATCGACCATACTGGCTTATTTCAGACATAGCTATTATGAACGCTGGCGGCATCTCGGTTCCAATCTTTACTACATATTCATCTGACGATTATAAATATATTCTTAACGACTGTAAGCCAGCAATAATTATAGTTTCAAATAATGATCAATTTAAGAAAATAAAAAATTTTTTAAATCCCGAAGTAAAAAAAATTATATCTTTTGAGAAAATAGAAACTAAAAGTTTATTAATTGATGAAATTTTTAAGGAGAATGTAAGTCAAAAAATAATAAATAAAAATCTAAAAAGAAGTATGCCTGCCTGTATTATTTATACTTCAGGTACCTCTGGTAAACCCAAAGGAGTAGTTCTTAGCCACGGAGGTATTTTAGCAAATTGTGAGGGCGCTATAGATTTACTAAATCCATTAATTAAAAAAAAAGATCCAATATTTCTAACATGGTTACCTCTTTCACATTCGTACGAACATGCAGTTCAATTTATTCAAATTTTAACTGGGGCAAAAGTTTTTTATGCAGAAAGTTTGGAAAAACTTTTATCTAATATGTCTGAAGCAAAACCTACTATAATGACTGCTGTACCAAGATTTTATCAAAATTTATATAATAAAATTAATAATAATTTCAATAAACAAACTGGTCTAAAAAAAACCCTCATAGATAAAACAATACATTTAGGCAAAAAGACCTTAAATAAAGAAAAGTTAAAATTTCATGAAAAAATAATTAATTTTTTGTGCCAAATTTTAGTCAGAAAAAAAATTCAAAAGCAGTTTGGCGGCAACTTACAGGCATTTGTATCTGGCGGGGGAGCATTAGATAAAAATATAGGTGAATTTTTGAATGCAATAGGTTTACCTACTTTACAAGGATATGGGCTAACAGAAACTTCACCAGTAGTAAGCTGTAATTTGCCAGGTTTTATTAAAGTGGAAACTGTGGGGCCTCCTTTTAAAACAAATCAAGTAAAAATAGCTAATGATGGAGAAATTCTTGTCAAAGGTGAAAATGTAATGCTGGGATATTGGAATAAACAAAAGGAGACAAACGAAATAATTGAAGATGGATGGTTACATACTGGAGATATTGGAGAGATAGATTCAAAAGGATATTTAAAAATTACTGATAGAAAAAAAGATATTATTGTAAATCTAGGTGGAGACAATATATCGCCAAGCAAAGTAGAAAATTATTTTTGTAATCATGAAAAAATTAAACAATGTTTAGTCTATGGAGATAAAAAAAATTATTTGGTAGCGCTGATAGTGGTAGAATTAAATGACAAAGAAAATTCAACTATAAGAAGTATTGTTGAAAATTTAAATAAAAACTTATCAATTATTGAAAAAATAAAAAAATTTAAACTAATCGATGAGGAATTTACAATTGATAACGGTTTGATGACTCCAACTCTAAAACTAAAAAGAAAAAAAATAATAGAAAAATATAAACAAGATTTAGAAAATCTTTATTAAATAAATTGATATAAAAAATATTAAAAAAACGTTGATTTTACTTGTTTTTTTTTAATAATTTTTAAAGTTATAAAATTAAATTAATTTATTTTATTTTTAAAAAATTACTTCATTAATTTATGTTTGACTTCTATTCAAAAAAACCTAAAGATTGATTTAATCAACGAATCATTTCGATTTGTTTAAAAAAGGGAGATAATAATGGCTAAAAGACGTAAAAAAGCTAAAAAGAAAAAGAAAGCTAAAAAAAGAAGAAGAAGAAGAAGATAAGTAGTTTTCTCTAGAAACGCCCTTTCCAAACATCTCGGAAAGGGCGTTTTTTTTATTGATTATCCAGAGTTTTTTCTTCTCTACCTAAAGCTTTATTCATCTTCTTTTTGACATCATCAGGTTCAATTTTTAGAACAACTTGAAACTCGCTTTCAAGTCTATCATAAGCTTTTTCAAATAATTGTCTTTCGCTATATGATTGATCTGCGATTGTATTTGTATTTTTGTTTAAATCTCTAACCACTTCTGCCAGTTCATAAATTTTGCCAGAATTTATTTTTTGCTCATACTCCTGAGCTCTTCTACTCCACATAGTTCTTTTAACTTTTGGTTTGCTTTTCAAAATTGAAATACATTTATTTATTTGGTGTGAAGAACATATTGGTCTTAAAAGTGATTGTTTATTTATTGGTAATTGTAAAGTTAACTTGTCTTTAAGTATTTCAATTTTATAATTTTGACTTTCAATTCCACCAATCAAAGCTTTTTCAACACTCACAATTTTTCCGACACCATCTTTTGGATATACTACATAATCATTTACATTATAAATTTTTTTTTCTGTTGGTTGTTTTTTAATTTTTTTAATTTCTATTTTATCATCAGCACCAGATGTTTTTTGAACTAAGGTTAGTTTTTTTTCTATTTTTTTTTTCTTTACAACTTTAATCTTCTTTTTCTTCTTTTTTCTTCCCATATTTATTCTCCAGGTTTTTCAGAAAAGTATTTATCGTATTTATTTTTTTCTCCCCTATATTTATCAGCATCTTTAGGAGGTTCTTTTTTCTTAACTATATTGGGCCATAATTTTGAATACTTTATATTTATATCCAGCCATTTATTTTTATCACTTTCTTCATATACATTATCAGCAGCAATCGCATCTATAGGACATTCTGGTTCACACACTCCACAATCTATACATTCTTCAGGATTAATTACCAGCATATTTTCCCCCTCGTAAAAACAATCTACCGGACATACCTCTACACAATCCATTAATTTACATTTTATACATTCATCTTTTACAAAGTATGTCACTTGTTTCTCCCATTTAAAATACTTGATTTAATTTCCCCACTTAATTTGTCAGGAATATAAAGAAGACCACAAATTCTTCTCATCAAGTTATTTTCATATATACCTGACTTATCATCTGACAAAACTATCTTCCAGAGAGTTTTAAGTATTTCCATTTTTAATTTTAATTCCATTTTTTTAACTTCTTTCGTAAATTCTAAAATTTGATTTGAGTTATTTTCATAATCTTCTGCTTTTTTCAATATGTTAAAAATTCCATCTTGAGAAATAATTTCTTTCTTTTCAATGGTATAATCGGCAACAAAATCTCTTATAAGTTTTTTTTCTTTATCTGTGTAGTTTTCATCAATTTTAGCAGCATGTATGAGAAGAGAAACGATTTTGATCAAACTATCATTTTTTTTATTATTTTGATTGGTATTTTTATTAAAAAATTTTAACATTATTTAAGATTCAAAGATGTTAATTTTTGAAATGGATTACTTTTTTTATTAATAAATTTGATTTTATTAATTTTTTTTGCCCCTTTATATGAAAACGTATCTTGACTTTCATTTTCTTTCTTATAATTCATCAGCGTCATAAGTTTATAAAAATTTTCCTTTGTGCAGCCTAATAAATTCATCATATCAGAACTAATTTTAAATTTTCCATCTTTAGTATTTTCTATAATTTGTAAAAACAACTTTTCTAATATATCTACTCTTATATAAAAATTACCAAATTTTTCAAAACCACATAATAATAAAAATTTATTATTAAATTTTTTATTATTATCCACCAAAAAATTTAATCCAGATTTAGGTATCTCGTTGTTTTTTGAAATATTGTTATAAAATTTCCATAGCAATATTCTTAATGATACTGCCTTAGGTTTTAACATTTTTGGTAAAAATATATGATATCTTCCAATTTTAATTCCAAGATTGCGAAATTGCTTTCTCTCCTCCTTCGAAATCGCTTTTATAACATCCTCAACAACTATTCTTTTTAAAACTCCATTATTTTCATAAAGTTGAAAAGATAATGCTCTTAAATATTTATTTTTATTATCAGTTTTTATTAAATTTATAAGATCTTTTAGTTCATAGGAAATATAATTTTTTAACCAATTATTTAGAAAAGAATTTAATTCATTACTTGCATGAATTTCCAAAGCCTCATCTGCTATGATTTCTATTTCGGGATAAAGATAGTTTTTACCTTTTTTTATTTTTCCTATAGGATTATCATTCCAATAAATTTTATAATCATCTTTAAACTCTATTACTTTATCATTAATAATTTTTTTTACTCTTTGACTCAATTCTTCCTTAACACCCTTTCTAGCAGCCTTTTTAAGTGATTTAATGTCTGTGTCTAACGTACCTGAAGTAAATTCTAAAATTAATTTTAACCCTTTTAATTTTCCAATTAACTGGCCATCTATTATAACTTCATTATTTGAGTTTATATCTGTACTTAACTCTACATCTTGCTTTAAGCCTCTTGACAAAACACTAATTCTTTTATCAATAAAACTTTTTGTAAGTTCGTCATGTAATTTATCTGATAAACTATCTTCTATATTTTTACTCATTTGTATCCAGTAGTCAGCGTTTTCAACCCAGTTTTTTTTGTTTGCTACATATGACCATGTTCTTACATTTGAAACTTTATTAGAAATCATATCAATATTGCCCTTGTATTTATCTAAACCCTTTAATTGATTTTTCATATATTCATTTGGTATCCTATTTTTTTTTGAATTTAAAAAATCAAAAACCTTAGTTACAACATCTATGTGTGTGAATGCCTTTTTTTGGAAATCAGGAATTTGACAACATTCCCAAAGTAGTTCAAGTTTATCGTTTGAAAATTTTATTTTTTTATCTCTTACAAGATACTTTAATACATTTTCATCAAGAGAGTCTGAAATTTTAGAAAAATACTTACTAGATGGTTTTTTTTCAAGTGATCGAATTAAATCTTCTGCACCTTGAAAATTTAAGTTTGAATTCCTCCAAAATAAAAATTTTATATCGTCTAATTTATGAGTTTCTATTCGTTCAATCTCATCAGGTTGCAAATTTTCACATCCACCAGTTACCCCAAATGATCCATCAATCTTATATCTACCAGCTCTTCCAGCTATTTGAGAAATTTCTGTTGTTCTTAGTCTTCGAGTTTTTTTTCCATCAAATTTTTTTAAGTTTGAAAAACTTACCTGTTCAATATCCATATTTAGTCCCATCCCAATTGCGTCAGTAGCGACCAAGTAGTCAACATCACCTGATTGATATACCTCAACTTGAGAATTTCTTGTTTTCGGGCTCAAAGAACCCATTATAACAGCTGCACCACCTTTTTGTCGTCTAACTAATTCTGCAATTGCATAAACTTCCTCAACCGAAAAAGCTATAAGAGCACTTTTTCTATCTAGTCTTGAAATTTTTTTATGTCCATTATAAGAAAGTTTTGAAAATCTTTGTTGTTCTATGAATTGTGTTTCGGGAATGGTTTCTGAAATAATATTCTTCATTATTTGGGATCCAAGAAACATTGTTAAAACTTCGCCTCTAAAATTAAGCAGTCTATCTGTAAAAATATGACCTCGTTCTCTATCACCGCACATTTGAATTTCATCTACAGCAATAAAATCTACAGCTTTATTTTTTGGCATTGCTTCGACTGTACAGATAAAATACTGAGCTGAGTTTGGGATTACCTTTTCTTCTCCGGTAATTAATGCGACTTTTTCAGCACCAACTTTTATTACACACTTATCAAAAACCTCTCTAGCTAAAAGTCTTAATGGAAGACCGAATATACCTGAATTATATTCAAGCATTTTTTCAATGGCTAAATGAGTTTTACCCGTATTTGTCGGACCCAATACTGCAATTATTTTGTTAAGGGGAGAATTCATTCTTTTGTGTTATAATTTTTTACAAATACTATATCTAGGTTACTATAGAGAACAAAAGATGATTAAACCATGACCGAATCACTTTGTCAAACGTTCTATTTTAATAAATTATTCTGTAGTAGGTTAATATAACTGTGAACGATTTTATAAAAAAAAATATTAAGAATTTAAAACCATCCTCTACTCTAGCAATAAATGAGAAAACGAAAAAATTGTCTAAAAAAGGAGATAGAGTTTTTAATTTTGGTTTCGGGCAATCACCATTTCCAATACCTGAAAAAATTGTATCAACCTTAAGAGACAATGCTGACAAAAAAGATTACCTCCCAATGCAGGGGCTACAAGAACTAAGAGAGGCGATATCGTTATATTTAAAAAAAAGGACAGGTGTGAATTATTCAAAAGAAAATATTATAGTAACTCCAGGATCAAAAGAAGCCATGCTATTAATGCACGTGGCGTTTAATGGAGAAATAATTCTTCCAACATCCAGCTGGGTTTCATATGAACCGCAAGCTCAGATAGCTCATAACCAAGTACACTGGTTAGAAACTTCAAGAGAAAATAATTGGTTTCCTACAGCTAGTGAACTTGAAAAAAAAATTAAATCTATAGGAACAAAAAATATTATTTTAATTTTAAATTCACCAAATAATCCATCTGGAACTAGGTGTGGAAATTTAAAAGAAATCTCAGAAGTATGTAAAAAATACAATATAAATATATTGTCTGATGAAATTTATACAGATTTAACTTTTAATAACAACTATGATTCTATTTCAAAGTTTTACCCTGAACGCACTTTTGTAAGCGGAGGACTAAGTAAATGGTGTGGGGCAGGGGGTTGGAGATTAGGTTTTTTAGCCGTCCCAAAAAATTTGTCAGAATTTTTTAACGCTATTAAAACACTCGCAAGCGAGTCATATTCGACTGTAAATAGTCCTGTACAATATGCTGCAGTTGAAGCTTATAAAGGCGATTATAAAGATTATATTTTAAATACAAATAAAATCTTAAAACTTGTTGGAAATTATGTTTATAATAATCTCAAATCGAATAAAATTCTAATAAATCCACCCCAAGGTGCATTTTATCTAATGCCAGAATTTTTAAATTCAAAATTTAATTCTTCTGCTGAAATGTGTGAGAGTATACTAAAAGATACAGGAGTCGCTTTATTGCCCGGATCAGACTTTGGTTTTAAATCAAATAAAATGTTAGCAAGGTTGAGCTATACAGACTTTGATGGAAAAATATTTTTAGAAAATATTAGTGGTAGTAAAAAACCAGATGATGAACTTATTAAAAAGTATGCTCCAAATGTTGTGGAAGGAACTAGAAGATTATCTGAGTGGTCCAAAAGTCTATAATTTAATATTAATATAAACGTCCAATTTAAGTCATTTACCTTTACAATACCTTATCCAAATTGATACATTTTCATTAACAATTATATAGGGGGAAGGTTATGAAAAAAATAATCTCAACGATCTCAGCCGCAATAATGTTATTCGCATTATCTTTACCGATGATGTCTGTGACAAAAGCAGCTGAGTTTTTTACAATAGGAACTGGTGGACCAACTGGAGTTTACTTCCAAACTGGTAACGCCATTTGTAAAATGTTACATAAATCAGCAATAAGTGCTGAGCACGGAAGAAAAAAAGGTACAGCTAAAGCCTATAGATGTACCGCACCTTCAACTGGTGGATCGAACTACAATATTGGTCAAATCAAAGATGGTGAGTTTCAATTTGGTGTTGCTCAGTCAGACTGGCAGTTCCATGCTTATAATGGTTCAAGCAAGTGGAAAGGAAAACAGTTCAGCGATTTAAGAGCGGTGTTTTCTGTTCATAATGAACCTTTCCAAATTTGGGCTAGTAAAAAATCTAAAATTAAAGATTTTAAAGGCTTAAAAGGAAAAACTGTAAACATCGGTAACCCAGGTTCTGGTCAAAGAGGAACTATGGAAGAATTAATGAAAGCCATGGGAGCAG
>MDSW01071538.1_pt1 | contig 17083 bp, 18 predicted proteins | sample 811171 | NCBI WGS metagenome assembly MDSW01 (sample SAMN05326641, study PRJNA326480) | marine metagenome | isolation source: seawater | place: Atlantic Ocean: North West | collected 2012
ATTGCTTAACTAAATAAATGGATTAAATTGTTTAAATATGAATATCAATTTTAAAAAATTAAAAACAATTTTTGTAATTGCAGAAATCGGGGTAAATCACAATGGTAAATTAAGTAATGCAAAAAAATTAATAGATGTTGCAAAAAAAGCAGGTGCCGATGCTGTTAAATTTCAAACTTTTAATGCTGAAAAATTAGCTAGTAAAAATACTAAAAAAGTAAGCTATCAAAAAAAAAATACTAATAAAAAAGAGAACCACTATCAGATGTTAAAAAAACTTGAATTATCAAAAGAGCATACAGAAATATTATTTAATTACTCAAAAAAGAAAGGAATTATTTTTATTTCAACACCTTATGACCCAGATAGTGCAAATTTCTTGAATAAAATTGGTGTAAAAATATTTAAAACTGCATCTGCAGATCTTAGTGATTATATTTTACATAAAGCGATTTCTAAATTTAATAAATCTGTAATAATTTCAACAGGAATGTCGAATATTACTGATATAGAAAAATGTTTAAATATCTATAAATCGAGAAATAAAATTTCTCTTTTGCATTGTGTTTCTAACTACCCCTGTTCCCCAGAAAGTATAAATCTAAATGTATTAAATACATTAAAGAAAAAATTTAAATGCACAATTGGATACTCTGATCATAGTGTGGGCAACGTTGCCTCAATTACTGCGGTTTCAAAAGGATACAAAATACTAGAAAGACATCTAACACTAAATAAATTAGATAAAGGACCAGACCATCAGTCCTCTCTGGAACCTGATGAATTTAAAAAATTTGTAAATGATATTAGACTTGTTGAAAAAGTCTCAGGGAACAATATTAAAAGTTGCCAACCTGAGGAAAAGGAGATGAAGATGGTATCGTCAAAAAGCCTTCATGTAAAAAAAGATATGTTTGCGGGAGATAAAATTTGCGAGGATGATTTAATTTCAAAAAGGCCAGGAAATGGTATATCACCAGCAAACTTTAAGAAAGTACTTAACAGAAAATTAAAAAATAATATAAAAAAAGGAAATCAATTAAAGTATAAAAATTTAATATAGTGAATATTTTTGTTTCATCTGCAGCTCTTAAAAATAGCTCCATAGCTAAAGTTTCATCACAATTCAAAAATGCTGGAGTCAAAAATATTGAATTTTCTGGAGGTATCTACGAAAAAAATATATATAAAAAATTAAGTAAAGTAAAAAAAAAACAAAATATTTTAATTCATAATTATTTTCCGAGACCTAAAAAAGATTTTGTACTTAATCTTGCAAGCGAAAATAAATTAATTTTCAGAAGGACTGAAAATTTCATTAAAAAATCAATATCTTTCTGTTCAAGATTAAAAATTAAATATTACTCTTTTCATGCTGGGTTTTTAATAGACCCTAAAATCAAAATGCTAGGAAATAAAATAGAAAAAGTAAAGCTTCAAAATAGAAAAAAAAGTCTTAACAAATTTATAAAAAGAGTAAATATCCTTGCTAAGTTTGCAAGAAAAAAAAATGTAAGCCTATTAATTGAAAACAATGTTTTATCTAAAAAAAATTATTTAGAATTTCGATCTAATCCTCTTCTAATGACATCAGATAATGAGATGATAAAAATCATGAAAAATACGCCAGAAAATGTCAATTTATTAATTGATGTGGGCCACTTAAAAGTCACAGCAAAAACATTAAAATTTAACAAAGAAAAAACCCTTAAAAAAGTTAATAAATGGATTAAAGGTTACCACCTAAGTGAAAATAATGGGTTAGAAGATTCTAATAAAACCTTTAATTCAAAATCTTGGTTTTTCAGAAATTTAAATAGTAATGTCGACTATATCTCGGTTGAAATCTATATTAAAAATTTAAAATTAATAAAGTCTCAAATAAAACTTGTAAAAAAATTATTAAATGGTCGAAAATAAATTGAAAAATATAATAATTGATGACAAGTCATCAATTGAAAAAACACTAAAAAAAATAAAGTCAAATGGCCAAGGAGCGTGTTTTGTAATTAACAAAAAAAATAAAATTATTGGTGTAGTAACAGATGGCGATATTAGAAAATTAATTTTAAAAAAAATTTCAATTAAAGGGCGAATTAAAAAATATTTAAATAAAAATTTTTTCTATTTACCTTCAGAAACTGAGAGTCATGAAGCTAGAAATAAATTAGGGAAAGGGAGAAAAATTATTCCTTTAGTAAATAAAAAGGGTCTAGTAACAGATTATGTTTCACTTACAAAAAATAAAGAAATACCTCTTGTTAAGCCTGATTTGAATGGAAACGAAAAAAATTATCTTATTGATTGTATAAATTCAACTTTTGTTTCTTCTAGGGGAAAATATATATCCCTTTTTGAAAAAAAATTTCGGAATTATTATAAAGCAAATTACTCTCTGGCTGTAAGTAGTTGTACGGCTGGTCTAACACTTGCTCTTAATTCGTTAAATTTAAAAAAAAATGACGAGGTAATTGTTCCCAATGTTACTTTTGTTTCACCTATAAATTCAGTAATACATAATAATGCTAAGCCAGTTTTATGTGACATCGATGAAAAAAGTTTTACATTAAACATTAGCTCGCTAAAAAAATTAATTACTACAAAAACTAAAGCTATAATATGTGTCCATACCTATGGTCATCCTTGTGATATGGATAAAATACGTGCTTTGATAAAAAATAAGAGAATTGTATTAATTGAGGATTGTGCAGAAGCAATTGGTACTAAGTACAAAAGTAAGAAAGTTGGAACTTTTGGTGATTATTCTATTTTCAGTTTTTTTGGAAATAAAACCCTTACAACTGGAGAAGGGGGTATGATATTATTTAAAAACAAAGAAGATTATTTAAAATGTTTATCACTAAGAGATCACGGAATGAATCCAAAAAAAAAATATTGGCACGATATAATAGGTTTTAATTTTCGTATGACAAATATGCAGGCTGCATTAGGAGTTGCTCAATTAGAAAAAATAAACTTACTAATAAAACATAAAATAAATATAGCGAAAACTTATGATAAGTATTTAAAAAATTTTAAAAAAATATTAATTCCTAAAACAGAAATTTGGGCTGATCACTCTTTTTGGCTATATAATATCATATTAAAAGAAGGGAATGAAAAAACTAGAGATAATTTAATTTTTAAACTTTCTCAAGCTGGAATTGAGGCTAGGCCAATGTTTTACCCAGCATCAGATATGAAAATATACTCAAAATTTAAAAAAAACACTAAATTATCTAAAATTAGTTACAGAGGCATAAGCTTGCCATCTTACATTGGATTATCTGCTGAGGACATTAAGTTTATTTGTAAAAAAATTAAAAATTCAGTTTTTTAGTTTTTAATACTAATTGTGCTAAATTAAAATCTAATTGATTATCAATATCAATTGATTCATGTGATGACATCTCGATTATTTTTACTTTCCCTTTATAAAAATTTTTGAACTTTAGAAATTTTTTTGTATTACAAATCCAAAAACCACCGTTAGGGATATAAGTGGCAGATTGGTTTTGAGATCGCGTATTATTTGTTAATAAAGGAGATTTTTTAAGATATGGTTTTATAAAACCATTTTTTACTTTAAGTGAAAATTGAATTGGAAAAATTGATTTTGTAGCTGAAAAAACACAATTCAAATTATTATTACTAATAATCAGTTTTTTACCTTTTATGAGATGCATTCGGTTTCTAAAAGGGCATGTTGGCAACATTAATGAGAAATAGCCATACTTTTTTTCTACATTTAATTTTTTTAAATAAAAATTAATCACATCAATATTCTTTGAGTTATCTAACGCAAGAAATTTTGGTCTCCTAAAAAATAGAATTTTTTTATACTTTTTTTTCAAAGATAAAATTTTTTCATCATCAGTACTTACAATTATTTTTTTGAATATTTTTGATTTTAATGCAGCTATTAAAGTATACTCTATTAATAGCTTATTTCCGAGCTTCAATATATTTTTTTTTGGTAACCTTTTAGAATTTTTTCTTGCAAAAATAAAACCAATAAAATCTTTATTCATTTTACTTTTGGAAAATAGTCTTTTTTTAGTTTTGTTAAACTATAAATTCTAGCTTTTTTCATAAAATTGAAAATCACTTTCTCCTTATTTCTCGGCAATTTTTTCATGGGCAGCCTCTCATCTGATGACATCAATTTGACGTAACTTAAACAGGATTTTATTGTTAAGTGCCAGCCATATTTTGAAGCTAATTTAAAAAAAGGCCTTTCAATATTTTTAAAGATTAATTTACAGAAATTATAATTTTTACTCAACAACGCTTTATGAAAATCAAGAGCTATTTTTGGGTCAATGCATTCTATTCCAACCAACCACGAATGACATCCATATTTATGGTACTTATAAAACCCCTCCATGCCTCCACCAGAGCGAATTATTGTCCAATTTTTTTTTGTTTTATTTAAAACTTTGAGAGTGAAATTATGTTCCTTTACATCTTCTTTTACTGCAACAAAAGATTTTAATGAGGAAATACTTTTTATTAAATTTAAATTATAATTTAAAACTGGCGGTGAATGAGATAAACCATTAGTTAAAGGTTGAAGGTGTAATAGAAGTCTTGATTTAATTTTTTTTGATATTTTGGAAAAATGTGAATACACTTGGTTATCATAATAAAATTTTTCACCAAATATAATGCTAATAATATCTACGCCATTATTTATTAATTTTTTACACATTTTAATCGTTTGATCTGTTGAACCTTCTACTTTTTCTGCACCGATAAAAATTATATCTTTATAATTTTTTTTAAGATATTTGACTGTTCGAATATTTAAATTTTCAACTTCTTTTTGACTTAAGACATTGAATCTACTGTTATAAGCCATTAAATAAAATATTCTACATCCTCGATGATAATAAAAATCTAAATATTTAAATAAACTTTTATAGTCAATTTTTTGGTATTTGGTAAAAGGTGTTATTATTGAAAAAACAGGTCCTGAAATTTTATTTTTCATTAATTATTTAATGATTTATACAATAAAAAAAGTATATTAATTTAATAAAATTTACCATGAAAATAAACCTAATAGATCAAAAAAAAAATTTTAGTAATAATTTTGGAGCAATTTACAGAACCTCGGCAATGTTCTATATACCAAAAAATATAAATACTTTTGTTTGCATATCAAATTATTGGGAATTTAAAAATAATGTTAAAGTTGGTATTGTTATCACCATAAGACACTTAAATGGAAAATTATTTTCTCGTGAAGAAAAAAACTTTAATGAGTCAAACGTTTTGGTAATTTCAAATTTTGGAATTGATGAGGGCTCAGTAGAAATTGAGGCTTTTAGTAACCAGAACTTAAAGATACCATATGCAGCTGTAATGGGTGTATATGAAGCTAAAAAATCTATTAATATGGTCCATACCTATGCTAGAAATCACTCTTTAATTGAGCTAGAAGAAAATAATGTTATCACTCAAGCAAAAGAAAGTTGTTGGACCATAAAGCCAGAGTTTGAAAATAAAGCAATTTTTCACAATGGACATTTAAAGACAAAAAAGCAAGTTGCTAAAATAATATTAACCAATCAAAATGGTAAAGAGAGCACTAAAATTTTTAAGATTAAAGAACTAAAGCCTTTTGAAACATTTATTTTTGATTTAAAAAAAATTTATCCAAATTTCAAAAAATTTCTTCTTAATAAAAACGGTTTTGCAACCCTTCATTTTAAAAATAATTCAAGCTTCACTAGATTATTATTAATCTGGAGTAAAAATAGAAACGAAGAGTTTCAAAGTACGCATAGTAATTTTGATTATTCGAAATATTTAACTAATAAAGTAAAAACAAAAAAAGGCGGGGAAATGAGTATACCAAAATTACCTGATTATATAAAAAATTTTCAACTTATTGTATATCCGAAATTTGAAAAAGGAGAATATTTTTACGATTTCAATGGGGGGAGAAAAAATTTTTTTAATAAAGGTTTTATCAAATCTTTTGACTCTAGTTTAAGTAAAGTTGGATTTTATAGTAAAAAAAATAATATTCCTTCAAGAATAGTTACTGGTATGAGTGGTAGATCTATAAAGCAAAAAATACCATTTGAATGTTCTATGGGCATCAATCATGAAAATGCTAGAAAAAAAAGGTTTGGGTGGGCCTTGGTTTCAGGAAAAAGTAACAATTTAATTTCAATTAATAAAATTTCGTTAATAAGTGATAATTACTCAAAATTTTTTACCTTTAAATTATATAATGCACATAACAGAAAAATATTAACAAAAGTCAAAAAATTAGATTTAGGTAGAGAAAATAGAATTTGTATAGAATTAAAAGATGTATTTCCAAACTTTAAATCTTTTTTAGGAAAAAATTATGGGTATATAAGCATATTTAACTCATGCAGTTCTATAAGATTTTATACTTCAATTTTTGATCATAAAAAAGGAATTACTCTTGAACATGCATTTTAAGGTAATTTTAAATATTATCTTTTAAAGATCAATTTTTTTTAGCCTCGAAAAATTTACTGAAAAAAAATATTTTAGTATATGAATTACTGCTTCAGCAACTGCTCGTTGAGCGGGATTATTCTTTGTTATAAAGTTAGCTGATTTACTGACATGTTCAAGTGAACCATTTGGAACAATTGAGTATAATGCTTTTTTCATTACTAGATGGTCAAATATTCCATCACCCATATAGATGCATTTTTTGAGACCTAAATTTTTATCAATCCATTCTGCTCTTTTGGATGATGGAACAAACTTTATCTTAAAGCCCATATCTTCAACTCTTTTTTTTGAAATTTTAAAGCCAATACGATCACCTGAAATAAATAGGATATTTAAATATTTTTTCATTATTTTAAGACTATCGTGGTCGTCCTGACCGAAGATTTTATATTTTTTTCCAGAGTGATCGTAAATCATTTGCCCATTTGTGATTACACCATCAACATCTAAAATAAAATATTTGGGTTTTTTTTTATTCATATCGATTATAAAATTAACGATATCATAAATTAAATTTTTTCATCAATGTTTCTGCAAATATAAAATCCAATTCATCATCAATATCTACAGACTGAATTTTATCCAAAAAGATAAAATAGTTTTTTTTGGAGATCCTGCTTTTTTCTTGTAAAAAAGTACTTCTTCTAAAACAATAAGATCCAGACTCGATATTTATTGGTGTTAAATATTGAGAACCAATAAGTTTATTGTACTTATGGTTTACTTCTTTATTTTTGTACCAAAACCTATCGTGTAGCGATGTTACAGGTGTAACAGAATTATATATTTTATTTTTTTTCAAAAGTTTAACACATTTTTTTATTGTATCTATTTTGATAAAAGGGTTTGTCACATGTAAGATAAATATTATTTCATTCTGGACTTCTTTAAGACAGTTTTTTATTAATTCATTTCCTTGAGCGTTAGGTTTATTAAGTAATTTTGGTCTTTTAATAAAATTAAATTTATACTTCTTTGCCTCCTTTTCAAATATTTCACTTGATGAATCTATAAAAATATCGAAAGAATTTTTAAGCTTTTTAATTTTATCAAAAGTGATTTTATATAAAGGTTTATTAAGTAATTTTTTAAAATTTTTTTTTTTTAATCTTGTGCTTTTTGCTTTTAGATGAACTATAATAGCTGGCTTCATTATAATATAATGACTTATTACCTTTTAGGTTTTTTTCTTCTATCTACTTCACTTTGAATACTTGGACATTGATAGCCAAGTTGATAAACTATTTCATAAAAAAGCATGAATGTTAGTAGTTCTGCTGAATGAAAATATTTAAGATTTAAATTTAAAATATTCTGTTTTTTATTTTTATTACTAGAATTTGCTGTTATCAAAAAATTTTTAAAATTTTTCCTCTTTGACGACCAATTTAAAGCATTAACAATATTCTTTGAAGTTCCCGTTGCAGAAAAACAAATTAGTAATGATTTTTTTTTTTGTATCGGCGTAAAGATTAAGCCATTTTTTAAAAACATTTTCGTAACCAGCGTCATTAGCTATTGATGTCACATAACATGTGCTATCAAGAGAAAATACTTTTTTATTTGTAAGCCTTGCCAAATCAACTGCTGCGTGGGTCGCAACAGCCCAGTTTCCACCATTTCCAACTATATAAATATGTTCAGCATCCTTGAATGATTTCATGAATTTATCCCAAGAGGGCAAATTTATAACATCTGAGATTCGTGATTCAATATTTTCAAAGTTACAAAGAGGTGTTCTATAATTTTGCATTTAGATTTTAATTTTCTGAATAGTTAACATAGTTGACTTCAATCTCAAGAGAATATATCGCCTCTTTTTTTCATATAAATAAATATAGAATTTATATGATTAAGTTAATTTTTTAAGCAATTTTTAAATAAACGACAAATTTATAGTGATATTTAATGAGTAGAAGATTTATTGCCTTTAAATAATTTAAATTAATTAGATTAAGTAATTAAAAAATATTATAAAAAGAAATTGCTTTATGGATAAAAACAGTTTCAAAAAAATAATTCATAAATTAAGTTGGATTGATATTTTATTAAATTGTATACCATTTATAATAATAGTTATTTCAATATTCTATTTTTTTTCAAAATCTAATTTCACAGCTTTTGAACCAAACACACATAGTTTTATACCTGCTTTTGAACTTCAAAATAGTGATGATATTGATTTTTACACTTCATCAATATTTAAAAGTCCACAAATAATTATTGTCCACTTAATAAATTTTTTTTTCTCTGACTGGTATTATGGAATATACTTTGTTAAAATTCTCTTAAACTTGCTTGTGCATTTAAGCATATGGTATCTTTATACATCTATTATTGGTCATACGTTAAAATTTTATAACATAAATATAAATAATAAAATTTATTTAATTATAATTTTATTGTTTATTTTTTTTACTTTTGGTTTGTTTAGTAAATTACAAGGCGCAGGTTCGGCTCATAGTCCTCTAGGTTTTGGAAGCATACATTTTAAATCTGATTTCAACCCGTCGTTTCTCTCATTCATTTTGGGGATATATGCAATGGTATATGCTTTTAAAAAAGATAATGTTCTCAATCCAATTTCAATTTTGATAATTTTTATATCTACAATTATTCATCCAGCAATGGGCGTGAACAATCTAATTTTTTTATTTTTATTCTACATTAAAAAAATTGATTTTTATTATTTAAAAAAATTTTTAATATTTTCTTTTTTTTCAATTGTAATTCCTATAATAGTTTTAAAAATAAATTTTCCGACATATGCATCATTAAGTGGCAAAGAGTTTTTTGATATTTATGTTGGTTATAGACACCCTCATCATTATTTAGTTTCAGAAAGGATTTTCAATTTACCAATTTCTTTTGATAATGCAGGACAATTAAAAATTCAATTAGCTCATCTATCATCCTATATTGTCTGGTTTATAATTTTATTTTTTATTACAGTCTTTTCATACTTCCATACAAAAAAAATATTTTTATTAAATCTTTTGATCTTTTGTGGATTTAACTTTATTGCTTTGATCCAATATTTTTTTGTAGAAGTACTATATATTAAAATATTTATTGAGCTTGGTATTACAAGATTCACAACTTTATTATCTATAATTTTTGTTACCCAGTTAGCGCTAAATTTTATTTTTTTTATATCTAATAATGATGAGCAAAAAATAATAAAAAAAAATAACCAATATGACTTCAAATTAAATATTTTTAAAAGTTTATTCTGTGTTTTTATTATCACATTAATAATTATTAAATTTACATACGTACACCCATTAAATGATAGTTCATTCAAAAAATACCATTTGATAACAAAATGGGTTAATAAAAATATTGATGATAAAAAGGAGTTTATAATTAAAAAACAAAACGATTTTAATTTAATTCAGTTTTTACGGGTTTTTGGAAAACAAAAAATTTTCTATGATAAAGAAGGTTTTCCATTTTCCCCTACATATATAAAAGAATATTTTGAACGAAGCGATGTTGAGAAGAAAATTTTAGACCATCTTCAGAATGAGGATAATTTGAATATAGATAGATCTTATAAAGATTTAATTGGTTATATCTTGTTTGAAAACAAAGAATATTCCTCTAAAGAAGATGATAAAAATGTGATTTATAAAGACGAGTTTTTTATAATAAAAAAAATAAAAATAAAGTAATATGATGAAATACAATTTGTAAAAATTATTATTTTGTAAAATGTCTAGCTTTAAGAAAGATATTAAATAATAATCAATAATTAGTTTAAATATTCGAAGAAATAAGTTATTTTTTGTACTTAAATTACTATGGAAAAATTAATTGCTAGATATAAAAAAAACTGTTTTAAATCAAATAAAGATATTTTAATTAAAAAATTAGCTATTCAAACTTTCGGAAACGTAAGTCAAAGGATAAATGAAAATTTGTTTGTAATAAAACCTTCTGGAATTAACTTAAAAAAAATAAAAAGTAGGGACTTAGTTATTATTGAGATCAATTCTGGGAAAAAAATCAAAAGCAATTTAAAACCATCCTCAGATACTGAAACACATAGAATCTTGTATAAAAAATTTCCAAAAATAAAAGGTATTGCTCATGCCCACCCAGTATTTCTAACATCTTGGGCTCAAACGGGAAAATCAATTCCTAATTTAGGAACCACTCATTCAGATTATTGGCATAAAAACATTCCTATTACTGATAATTTAAAGAGCAAAGAAATAATCAAAAACTATGAATACAATACTGGTAAAGCAATTCTTAGAACATTACAAAAAAAAAATTAAATCCAGATAATTGCCCAGGCATACTATCAATATTTCATGGGGCGTTTGCGTGGGGAAAATCTTCAGATGAAGCGGTAAAAAATCTTGAAGCTATGGAATTTATAGCGGAGTTAGCTTTTTATACCACAATTATTGGAAATAAAAAAAAGATAAGTAAAAAGTTGATTGAAAAGCATTTTTTTAGAAAACACGGAAAAAAAAGATATTACGGCCAATAATGATTAGTTCAAACCTATTAAAAGAACTAACGTTTATTTTTTATAGATTTAGACATGTCATCATATATACGTTGATAGGTTTTTTTTCTATTCTTTGTGAGTTAATAATAAGAAAATTTTTAATTGCAATAAATATAGGCGAAATTCCTAGTACGATTTTGAGTATTACTTTTGGAATATTAATTGCTTTTTTTTTAAACATTAAATTAAATTTTTTTATTAAAAAAAATTTGCTTAAGAAAGCTTTAATCTACTATTTTTTAATTTCTATAATTTCTATATCTTTACAATTTAGCATAAATAATTTTACTGATTTTCATCTTGACATTTTTTATAATTATGAAATTGAAAGATTAATTATTTCTGGAACTATTTTTATTTTCGCATACTTGCTGCATAAAAGATTTTCTTTTAAAAATTCAGCTAGGTTAGGTGTCGCAATATATGCTTCTAAAGAAACAAACGTGCATGACATTTTTCAGAAGATCGGTATTTACCCTGACTTTATTCATGTTGATATTGTTGATGAATCATTTGTCAAAGATGCAAGACCCATAAATTATAAAAAATATGAACTAATTAAACAATATTGGAAGGGTAAAGAAATACATACTCATTTAATGACTAAAAATCCAATTAACCTAATAAAAAATGTTTCTAAATTTTCTGACTTAATTTTTTTTCATAAAGAAATAAATGAAAATATAAACGAAGTAATAAATTTATTTGATAACCTGAATTCAAAACCTGGAATAGTTTTGCACGCAATAAATAATTATGATGGTGAACTTGAGGCACTTACAAGCCAATTTAATAATATTATGATCTTATCAATACCAGAAGCTGGTTATTCAGGTCAAAAATTTGTCAAAAAGAGTTTTGATCTAATAAACAAAATAAACGAAATTCAAAAAAGAAAAAAAATTAATTTGTTTGTTGATGGCGGAATTAATATGGAAAACATAAGAAATATGAATGTTGAAAATATAGTATCGGGTTCAGATGTTTTAAATAATAAAGATCCTAGAGAACAAATAATGCGATTAAAAACGTTTGGGAGATATATTTAGGAGATGCTGTTTTCAAGCAAACAGAAAAAAAAATTAAAGGAAGATCTATTTAAAACTCTCATTAAAAATAAGAATGTAATTTCTATTACGTTGGTGGGCTCTTTTTGGGAAGATAAAAAGTCTAAAGATTTTAGTGATATTGATGTAATTATAATTTTAAAAAAATTTAGTAAGAACAATTATCAAGAATGTTTGAACAAAATTAGGAGCTTAAATTTAAAAAAATATAATTTAGGGCATTTAAAATCTTATATAAATTCAACTTTTGGGCCATTAAAATTTAATACGAAAGATAACATTGTTTTTCACGTAATGATATACGATATTAAAAGTCATATTGAGCATGTTATCAAAAGTCCTTTTACGTGTTTTGATTGGGAAAGAAGTTCAGATTACAGGGGCAAATCATTAAAAGAAATATTTCCGGTAGGAAAAATTCAATTAGTAGATTTTTTTAAATCGAGGAGAGGTATAAATTCTTATTTGAATAATTTAAACAAAAATCATATTTCTTACCAAAAATATATTTTTGAAAAGAATTTATGTAGATTAGTAAATAAAAAGTTTAAAATTAATGATAAACATAAATTGGAATTCTCTTTTCATTTATGTAAATTTTTAATTGTAAATTTATATAAATTTGAAAAACAAAGAAATAAAATTCCAAATGATATCGAAATAAAATTAATATTTAAGAGGTTATTTGCTAATAAGTATCATTTTTATTTAAATAATTTTCTTTTATTAAAAAAATTAAAAAGAAAATATGATGGTAAGTTAAAACTAAATCCAAATCAATTTTTGAAAAATTTCATTGGAAGTTTTCAAAAATATTTGAGAAATTACAAGAAACATGACTTAATCATTTTAAGACATGCTAAAACTAATTATAATGATGGTACCTTTTTAGGTGTTGGAAGAAACCCGGGGATAATAAATAAAAAAAATATTGTAAAAAAATTAAATTATTTAAAAAAAAGAGATAAAAAAATTGTTTTCGCAAGTCCTCTTAAAAGATCTTTGGAAACAGCTAAAACCTTTGAAGATCAAGATAAAATTATTATTTGCAATCAACTTATAGAAAAAAACTATGGATTAGCTGAGGGCTTAAATTATAAAAGGTTTAAAAGAAAGTATCCCTCAATAATTTCAAATTGGAAAAAAAAGAAAGATCCAAAATTTCCATCTGGTGAAAATGATGATGATATTTTAAAAAGAATTAGTCTATTTGAAATTCTGCTTAAAAGAAAATTGAAGGGTAATTTAAATAAGAATATAAGTATTGTGGTGACTCATAATGCACTTATGAGATGCTATTTGGGTAATATTTTTGAAATTCCAAAATATTTATGGATAAAAATATCTGTCAAACATATTCAACCTTTTAACTTCATTATTAAAAATAATAAGATAATTCCAAATATAGATAGAGTTAGATTGTTTAATAATTTTAATAAATGATATGAAAATTGGAATATTTATAGAACCTCCAAAAAATAAGTTTAATTATTTAAGTAAGTGGAAAAAAATTATTAAAAAGAAACTAGGTAATCAAAAATATCTTTCTCACCCTATTCACGCTACAATTGCTGTTTTTGATATTAATAAAAAAATAAACAAGGATTTCTACAAATCATTAAAAAATGAAATGAGCTTATACAGTAGATTTAGAGTAAATATCACAAAGCCAAGTATCTTTTACAATGATATTCTTACGGGTGGTGACACTTTTTTTTTTGGTATAAAGAGGAGTCGAAAACTTGTTTCATTTCAAAAAAAAATATTGATTCACTTTAAAAAAATTAATAAAGAAATAAAAAAAAATAATTTTTTTAAAAATAAAAAGTATCAATCAAATTATAAAAAATTTGGTTTTCCTTTTGTTGGTAAAGACTGGATACCACATTTTACTATAGCCTCAATTAGAACAACATTAAGTATAAAGAGTGAAATTTATAAGAATTTTCTTTTAGAAAAAGATTTTAAAAAGGAATTGGATGTAAAATACTTCTCTATTTGGGAAATAGATAAAGATAAACATAAAAAAATTTATAAATTTAAATTAAAATGAGAAAAATCAATGTAATTGCAATGGCTGGTTTTGGTAAAAGGTTTATAAATGAAAATTTTAAAATACCAAAACCTTTAATTGTTATTAAAAATAAACCAATGTTTTATTATGCTGCTAAGAGCCTCCCTCCATCTGAAAAAAATATTTTTATTTGTAATAAGAAGACTGTTTATAATAGTAAATTTAAATATTATCTAAAAAAATTTTTTAGAAAAAGCAAAGTTTTGCAAATTAAAAAAAAAACTAATGGTCAAGCGACAACATGTAAAATAGCTTCCAGATATATTAATTATAATGATATCATTACATACGGATCATGTGATTTTTCCTATAACTTTGATATCAAAAAATTTAATCTATTAATTAAAAGTAATGATTTAATTTTATTTGTTCATAAACCAAAAATTCAAAATATAATAAATTTTAAGGAATATGGTTGGGTGAAAAAAGAAAAAAATAATTCTGTAAAAACTATAAAATGCAAAAATAAAGTAAGTAAAAACCCAGAGAATGACTACATAATAACTGGTAGCTTTACATTTAAAAATAAAAAAATCTTCCATCATTGCTACAACGAAATGATTAAAAAAAAATATAAAATTAATAATGAATACTATATGGATACTGTTGCAAAATGTGCATTGGATCTAAATTATAGTGTAAAATATATATTGGTAAAAAAATTTAAAAGCTTTGGAACTCCAAGAGATTTGCAAAAAAAATGATAAAAACTAAAAAAAAACTCTCTATTATTATTCCCTCTTATAATGAGGTTAATAACCTAAAGAATTTGATTAAAAAGGCAAATAAGATTTTATTTAAAAATAAAGATATAGAAATTATTATAGTAGACAATGGATCAACTGATGGATCAAAAAAATTTTTAGATAATAACAAAAAATTTTATCCTAAACTTAAGTTTGTAAGAGTAAAAAAAAATCTTGGTTATGGGTTTGGAATCAAATATGGAATAAAATTTGCTTCTGGAAAAATTGTTTCATGGACACATGCAGATTTACAATTTGATATTTACGATATTGTAAAGTTTTTACGAAAAAATTGTGATGAGATAATTAAGACCAATTGTATTATCAAAGGAAAACGACAAAATAGACCTCTTTTTGATATTTTTTTTACTAAAGGCATGTCAATTTTGGTTAATTTTATATTCAACAGTAATATTCAAGATATAAATGGACAACCAAAAATGTTTAGCAAAATTTTGATAAAAAAAATTTTGGAGTTAGGGCCTAACGATTTTTCTTTAGATTTATTTTTACTTTTGCTGGCATCAAAAAATAATCTTACTATTAAGGAATTACCTTTAAAAGTAAAGAACAGAAAAAATGATATTGCAAAAGGAGGTGGGTCACTCTATGGTAAAATCAAATTAACAATTAACACATTAAAATATATTTTTATTATAAATTTTCAATTAAATAAACAAATATGGAAATTATAATTCATAGAGTTAATTCAATTAAAAAATTACGTAAAATTCCAAATAATTTTGGGGTTGAGATAGATTTAAGAGTATACCAATCTAAAATAATACTTAATCATGAGCCATTTAAATCTGGAGACACTTTAGACAATTTTCTTAAACATTATAAACATGGAACGTTAATCCTTAACATTAAAGAAGATGGAATAGAAGATAAAGTGTTAAAAAAAGTTAAGAATGCAAAAATTAAATCTTACTTTTTATTAGATGTTGAATTTCCTTATATTTTTAAGTGCCTAAAAAACAGACAAAAAAATATTGCTATAAGATTTTCTGAAAATGAACCCATAGAAACAGCAAAATTATTTAAAAATAATTTTAAGTGGCTATGGATTGACACAGTTTCTAAATTACCTTTAAATAAGAAAAATTTAAAAATAGTAAACAAATTCAAATCGTGTTTAGTGTGTCCCGAAAGATGGGGCAGACCAAATCAAATTAAAAGTTACAAAAAAAGGCTAAAATCATTAAATTTTTTACCCGATGCAGTGATGACTTCACTAAAATACGCTGAAAAATGGCTTATTTAGATATAATCTAAAAAATATCAAACAGCTTTGAACCAATAACTATATTTTTTCACATAATATGTAATAATGATAAGGATTTTCTCCATGACTTTTTCTTATCACTTTTAATTTTAGCTCATCAATATCCTTTAATATTTTTTTAAGAGGAAATTGTTTTCTTCCAATTTCCCAATAATGAACTGCCCAAGGATATCTTTTCATATATTCCTCTCTGTACTTTCTATTTTTTTTTAAAGTTGGAATATAAAAGCCTATTTTCCTAAAATAACTTTTTTGATTAAATGTAAAGCTAACATTGAATGAAAAACCATAACAACTATATGGTATGCTGATGAAAACATACCTTTTTGATATTTTAGCTAATTTTAAAATATTTTCTTTAAATTTTTCATATGGGAAATGTTCAAACACCTGAAATGCGCAAGCCATGTCATATTTTTTAGGATGATCATCAGCTGAAAAATTTGTAAAACTTTGATTATAGTCAGGTTCGAAGTTTGCGACTTTGAATTTATCAAGTGTTTCATATTGATAACCCAATTTTCTCAAATTAGTTGCACAAAAGCCCTCGCCTGGACCAACTTCGAAAATACTTGAAATCCCACTACAACTTTTGATCCACAACATTTGTTGCAAATAACTATCCCTATGAGCTTTGTTTAGAAATTTACCAGGTTTTTGATTATCAATATATTCTTCAATTTTGATTGGTGGATGAGGTTCATCAAAACATTTTATAGTTTTGTCAAACTTTTTATCATTCATTCTTAAACTTACTTGAATACATTCACATATCCAAGGATTTCCTAAAATTTTTTTCAGTGCATAAATCAAGCCAATTGAGCTATTAGTACTGGTCAGCTACATGCGTTACCGCACTTCCACACCCAGCCTATCAACGTG
>MDSW01097912.1_pt1 | contig 17083 bp, 8 predicted proteins | sample 811171 | NCBI WGS metagenome assembly MDSW01 (sample SAMN05326641, study PRJNA326480) | marine metagenome | isolation source: seawater | place: Atlantic Ocean: North West | collected 2012
AATTCCTAGTTCACCCTCCAAGTCTTGATCCAGTTCAATGAAGTCTGCAGGGTACCCAGTATGCTTGACAACTACGTCGACAACCTTGGCTGCGACATCTGTTGGAGGTTTAGGGGATGTTTGTTCGACTTGAGAGAGGGAAGAAATTTCAGACTCGATTTCAGGTTGCAGTTGAGATTCAAGAACATCAGAGGGATTATTTTCGATGAGTGTAGATTCAACAGAATGGTTGGCCCACTCCATCCCCTTTATCCCTCCAATGATATGTTCGTCAGGATCAATGTATGCAACCAATTTGCGGTCAACAATCCTTAATTCGGAATTACCATCAGAAATCATAGATACCCATTTTGCAACCTTTAAACGGTCCACACGATTTAATCCATGCGAAATTTTTCTGACTAAAGTGAACACCATTTGTGAACCAAAGCCCGCCGCATGTCGAACCACATATTGCACATCGATGGGGCCGCCCATTGAAAGACGCAAATCTCCCAATTCTGGATCAGGTTTCTTGAAGTTGGCAATGGGTGGGAATTCACCTCGAGCCAAACCATGAATGGAAACGGCATCCTCAATACCTGTGCCCATGGGGTGCCCAGTGAATCCTTTCGTATTCGTTATCACGATACTTGATGCGCTATCACCAAACGCTGTTCGAAGCGCCTGAATTTCTGCAGCCGCAGAGCCACCGCGCGGCGGCGTCGCAGGTTCGTGTGACATGAACGAGGTGTGCTTGGCGATTTGGTGACGATCGAGTCCCCACTTTCGCTCCATTCGTGAGATGAAATCATCTAGAGAGTCCGAGACATGATTGACATCAAGACGAGTTGGATGATACGCGGAGTTTCCTAGATGCGTACCCAAGAGTTCGGCATAAGGTGTGACGCCGCGTGCCTCACTCAAACTGCCGCGCTCAATCACAAATGCTGCAGCACCCATTCCAAGTAGCATTCCATTTCTTCTGGCATCAAATGGAAGGCTGACTTCTTCGACGATGTTGCCCATCGCATGGGCACCTGCCGCTGCAAATCCAGCACCAATCCAAGTCATCATTTCATCACTGGTAGAATCATCTGCACTGACGATGATGATGCGGTCACATCGACCAGTGTTGAGCCAATCCTCTGCGATTGCAATCGCAGAGGGGGTGGAGGCGCATGCGTTGTTTACCGATACATTTGGCCCTCTCGCACCAATCGATTGTGCGAATTGAGAATGCCCCATTGTCAAAACTTGCAATAGGAATCGACGATCGAAGTTCCCGTTTTCATCTGCACCGTTCTTCTGTGCATGCATCATTGCCTGTTCGATTCCTGGGAAACATGATGCGAAGATTACTCCCGTACGATCTCTCTCGGATTCAGGAAGATGCCAATGCTGAACCAACCGTTTTCCAGCTTTGTTGATTTGCTCCACAGCAACCAATGGTAGACCTGCATCTTTCAGTGCTTCAAGTCCCGCTGCAATCGCAAGCGAGGTTGTGATGTCCATGGCTTCAACAATCTTAGGGTCAATCCCGTATTGCTCTGCCAAATCAAAGTGACCTTTCTTTCCAGCCAATTGAGGAATCAGAGTAAAGTCACTGCAAGGAACAAATTCTGCAGAACCATCAGAATGCTTGATGATTCGCACTAAATTTCGATCGAGTAAACGCTGCTTGATTTCGCCAGATACCTCTGAGATAAAGTTGTCACCACGAACAATTCGGTCAAAGGCCTCGGGGGCAAAAACCTCGCCCATACCTGGTAGTCCGAGACTGATTCCTGAGAATACAAACGGATCAGTATGTCGTGAATCGACAGTGATCTGAGAGTGTGACGGTGAATTTTTTATCGATGTAATATCCAAGGGCGAGGCACTCGGAACTTCATCCATCCATTCTACCAAAGCAGGCAGTGTTGTGGCATTCGTTGTCCCTTTGACACGATATGTAGATTGTATTTCTTGATGAATTTGAGCGATTTTTCCAGCGTCTAATCCGATTACTTCGAGGTTTGTAGAACCATGTATCATTCGAGAAGGGAACCCACTTACTTTGGACACGATTCGTGCTAAAGCGTGCTCTTTTCGTTGGCGCATCTGTTCTTCTTTTTCTTCTGCACTCAGTGGAGACTCAACGTACTGTGCAAGAGACGTTGCAGGTGATGGTGGCAGTGGTGTCGACGCACTGGTGGAATTGTCTCTTGGGCCCGCCTTGAAGGCGTCTGTCAGCATGGCATCGTGTGCCTCAGGCCAATTTGGAATACGGCCTGACAGTGCGTGAACTGCGAGTGATGCGTGAAACGAAGCGATTCCACCGACCTTGGGGTGATTAGTGTTGGTAACAATTTTCGGTTTATTTTCAAAAATTTGCTCTGCAAACATGGCCAATGCACGCTTGGGGCCCACCTCGACAAACAATCGTGCCCCATCTTCATACATGGTTTCCATTTGAGTTGTCCACTCTACTGCAGAAGCCATCTGTGGAGCCAATTTCTCAAGAATCTTCTCTTTCGATGTGAAACCACTCTGTACAACATTTGGATACCATCCTCCATCAAAATTCGAGGTAATAGGGATCGTTGGGAGTTTGATATCTAGGCCCTCGAGAAAACGTCGTAGAGGTTCATTGGCTGGAGCAACGATCCGAGAGTGGAATGCGTGGCTTGTTTGCAACTGTACACATGTGGCCCCTGCATCATCAAACACTTTCATGACTCTCTTCATCGGCTCGGATTCGCCAGCAATCACAGTCATTTTCGGGCTATTCTTGTTGGCTGCAATCACATAACCCGGTTCTGCAGCGAGAACTTTCTCAATGTCATCAAAGGACGCGGAAACTGAAGCCATGATGCCGCAGTCGGGCACATCTACGCTCCCCATTTCCGTACCTCTTGCCGCAACTGCACGCAATGCATCATCGAAATTGAGAATTCCTGCTACCATCAATGCGGCATATTCTCCCAGTGAGTGTCCAGCGACCATGTCGGGTTCAAGTCCATGGGCCTTCAACAATCGATACAAAGCCAAATCGGCGGTGAGCATGGCCGGTTGAGTGTACTCTGTTTGCTTGAGTTTATACTCAGCCTCCTTCCGTTCTTCTTCGGACAAATTTTCTCTAAGTACAAATGACGAAAGTGTTTCACCTTCGAGGATTTCAACCATCGTTCTGTCGGCCTCTTCCCAAGTTTCTCCAATACATTTGTACCGTTTAGAAAGATCTAGAGTCATGCCCACATATTGGCTGCCTTGCCCTGGATACAAGTGAGCCACTTTGGCTTGTTTGGGAATTGCAACAGTATCTGTAATCATCACCATTTGTTTGGATAAGAAATCCCACTTGCTTCGATCTTCGCAAGCAGATTCAAACAAATCGAACCGCTTTTCCAATTGTGCCCAATCTGATGCAACAATGGCGCAACGGACTCCTTCTGCGACATAATCTCTGCTGACTTCAGGCAAAGTACTGGACAGGCGTTTCCCATTTGGGTTATCGTCGAAGTTAGGACCACTGAACAAATCTGCTCGCAAAGTTGCCATTTTTGCTTGGAGTTCGGAAAGTGTCTCTGCGTTGGCTAGAAGCACCCCCCCCTCAATTTTTTTCAACTCAGCATGTGTCATTTTAACTGCAGATGCTGTTGCTTGCGATAATGCGTTTGGATTGAGCCATGCTGCACGACGTGCATCAAAATCGTGAGCAAGTTTGGAGTGATATGTCAAGTCAAAGGATTCGATGGCACAATGAAAGTTTGTACCCCCAAATCCAAACGAAGAAATTCCCGCACGACGAGGATGTTGCTTTGAGCTAGCCCATGTTTTGGCTTCGGTCGGTACATAGAATGGATTTTGTCCCCACTCAAAGTTTTCATTCGGTGTAGAAAAGCCTGCACTAGGGGGAATTGTTCCGGTTTCAACCGCCCGTATGGCTTTGATTAGACCTGCAATTCCCGCAGCTGCCTTGAGATGCCCAATTTGACTCTTGATAGAGCCGACTGCAACAGAACTCCCTGCTGCAGTGTTTTTGAACGCCTCTGACAAACTGTTCAACTCAGTTGCGTCGCCAACCACCGTTGAGGTACCATGTGCTTCGATCAAATCGACTGTGCTAGAATCGTATCCAGCCTGCATATATGCTCGATTTACAGCTTGAATTTGTCCTCTCGTGCTTGGAGCAGTGATGCCTTTACCGCGTCCATCACTACTGGCCCCTACGCCACGAATGACGGCTTGGATACAATCACCATCTCGAATCGCATCAGAAAGGCGTTTCAGAGCGAGGGCTCCTGAACCTTCACCCATGACAAATCCATTTGCTTGAGAATCAAACGGGGTCGAATGGGATGGTGAAAGGGCTCCAATTGCGCTAAACTTCGCAAAGGTCGCGGGATCCATCGTGCGATCACTCGCACCAGCAATCATCATGTCGACCTGACGGGTTTGTAGCAAACGACAGGCGTCTAGAATTGCTGCAAATGTCGACGCGCATGCCGCATCTGTGGAGTAGTTTGGACCTTGTAAGTCGAGTAGATTCGCAACCCTGCCAGATACTACATTAGCCAATTCACCGGGCATTGTATCTTCGGTGACTTTCGGCAAGCCCTCTAGTATGGCTGCCTTGAATGCCTCTTTGCCGTCACTAGGCATTCCACCGGATTCAATTGCATGTCTGGCGAACTGATCAGCCCAAATCCTGTGATTTGAAAGATTACGATTTTCACCACCTAATGCATTTGCAAAAATAACACCTGTTCGTGATTTGGGTAACACACGGGAGTCTTCACCCATGTATCCGGCGTGTTCCAGTGCCGCTGCGCTGACCGTCACCGCCCAAAGCTGAGTATCATCGATTTGATTCAATGAACCTGGGGGAATTTTCCAGCGCCTCCAGTCGAATTCAAAATTCTCTACCCACCCACCAATTTTCGAGTATGTCTTGTTTTCATCGACATTCTTTGGACTTCCTTCAGCCCAAAAATCACCTGCGTTCCATCGACCTTCAGGGACATCCTTCAACGAGACTTTCGACGACAAAATATTGTCCCAAAATGTATCCAAGTCAGGCGCATCTGGAAACAGTGCTGCTACACCAATCACCGCAATGGGTTCAAACGGATCTTGAGGAGGTTCGCCATCAGTCGTCAAATTCTCACCTCAATCACTAATGCTGTCAGGGACCATTGTACTGGAGTAACCTGCATCGACATGGATAATCTGGCCAGTTACACCTGAACCTAATGGACTCGATAACCAAACAGCGCAACCTGCAACGTCATCTTGATTGACATTTCGCCGCAGTGGAGCATTTCGCTCAACATGGTCTAAAATATCTCCAAATCCGGGGATACCGCTTGCTGCAAGGGTACGGATGGGGCCAGATGAAATCGCGTTGACACGGTGACCTTCTTCTCCTACACGCATAGCCAATTCTCTGACCCACGCCTCCAATGCAGCCTTAGCGATACTCATCACACCATAATTGGGCACATATCGTGTACTTGCTGCATAGGTTAGGGTAATCGTAGAAGAATTGGCGGCAAGATGAGGGAGTGCGTGTCGCATCACCCGCTGTAGAGAATGTGCTGAAATTGTCATTGCAAGGTTGATGGGAGTATCTTCGACAAAGAGCATGTGTCGATCAAAACATTCTCGTGGTGCAAAACCAATCGCATGAATAATGATGTCAGCTTTCGATCCTGGTGATGCCTTCTGCCATTCCTGAAAAAATTCAGCCGTTGTCTGCTCTTCAGCAACGTCGATTGGATAGAATGCTTCGATAGCATCGAGTTTGTCTTTCAATTGGAAGACTCTACTCATGAATCGTTTCTGATAGCCAAGAATCAATTTGCAACCGGCCTCAGCCAATCGATTGCAAATGGCCCATGCGATGGAGTCTTCGGATGCAACACCGAAAACCAAAGCAGTTTTTCCTTCAAGTTGCAACATTTGACCACACTCAGCCCTATGGGCTGTTGTCCTCGGAAGCAGACGGGTTTTGAGAATGCCCCTCGAAAATGACCCTACGGGTCAATTTGACCATACAATTGGCTTGGCCAAATGGAATGCACATGCATGAGTAACTCTTCAGCCTCACTTTTTGACACGATTTTGAGTAGTTCACCCACCATTTGTTGTGTTCGTTTGGGGACTGTTTTTGGCCCGAGTACAGCACCTGGTCGATTTGGATCATCCAAGTAGTCGGTTTCCATTGTCCACGAAGTCGTGCATTCTGTAAACGTGGTGAGCAGCTTGGTAACACTGTGTTTGCCCATACTAACGGAAGACGAAAGTCCAGATGTGAACTGCCCGCTAACGTCAGGAGATGCATAGTGATGCACAGCATCGTTTCGGTTCAGCCCAGCACGATCACAAATGATTGCCAATTCCGCATTGGTTGTAGCCCCGTTATCCTCGACGTGTAATTGGATTGGAACATTCGCTTTGGACGCCATCCTCATCACTGTTTCCAGTTGCGCATTCGCCGCAGACCAAATCTCCTTCGATACTGGATAGTGGGGGCGACCAATCTCCCCTAATCCAACGGCCAACCCTTCAGCACAGTAGTTCAATGCGAGTTCTACGGAATCAAAATGAAGTTGAGTAGATGCCTCCATCCCCAGTGTATGGATTTGCTTTTCCCACACAACAGGATGTGGACCCAAAATAACCCGAACGTCGAGTCCAACATTCTGTCTCACCTGATTGGCCAAATTGATTGTTTGTTGATATGCTTCATCAACCTGCTCAATCGTAATTGGAAGCCCGGACGAAAATGACGGTTTGTGAACCAAACAAATGTGTGTACCTCCAGCATTGGCAAAATCCTGTGCTGCTGAAAGACCCCGTGCTTCCAAATCGAGATGGATGTGCGTATCCCAAATCGGGCCGTTCCAACGACCCTCGGAGATTTTCATTAGAATCAACCCAAAAGATTCTCATCGGAGAGTCTTTGTTTCCACCTTCGAGCCGCCATAGCAACCAGTTTAACGTGGCGAGATTCAGTTGCAATTCCACGTCCATTCCTAAAGAGGAGGAGTTTAATCTCGTGTTTATGATCATCAATTCTGAGGCAATCAAGTTCCGAATCCAGCACGGCTTCTGGAAACAAATCGGGGACTCCTTCCAAAGAGACCGGGGATTCAAAATCAAATGAGGCGACAACAGGCCCAACCTCGAACGTCATACCAGATTCGTCTTCGCCCAAGCGGAGCATGACTTCCTTCGCAGCAAGATGGGCCAGATCTTGCTTTCGGCAACCATGTACAATGATTTTCCCCTCCAAGTCAACGAGCAGAGTGGCCCGAGGAGCAACCAAGGACAGCATCACGTATTGTCCACTACGCTTTCCACCTAACTCGTCAACAATACGTTGTGGGTCAAGTTGTACAGCAGGTTTGAATCTAAACAGTTGATTTTCGACACGAGCCACGGTCATTCTTCTTCATCTCCTACATGTTCTGGCAACGGTGCTTGCTCCAATGCGGCAAGGATACTTGGCATCCATGCCTGCATGACCGGTACAAGGAGGACAGGGGTGCCTCCGTCATCAACCTGTCCCCCAGACAGTGTTCCAAGTACACCTCGAAGACGTGCGGCCATTCGCTTGTCTCTTCGCAGTTGTAAATCAGGAGTCAATACAGATTCTGAACGCGCCCACCATGCAGCCGCCAATGCGCTTGCTTGAGCATATGCTCCCGCCTTTCTCTCATTTCTTTCCGCGTCAGGAGGGGTCGTTCTTTGGATTGCTCTACGCAACATCTTGCGCCAGATTCGACCGCTAAAGATTGAGCGAGTCAGATTCTTGAGGCGCACCATCTCATCCGCACAGTCTTCAACCCATTCAGTCCACTTCTCATCGTCTGGTTCTATGAAGAATATTGATCTGGGGCCTTTTCCAGATGGACTTAACGCCGCTTGCAAGATACGACGAGGTTCAGGATCTGGAAACTTGCATGTTTGTATAGATTCTATCGAAGACATACCTAGCATCATTCTGGACAAAGTTCCACCCGAAGATATCACAGCATCGCGATTGATTCCTGGGGACGCTTTTTCTTCATCTGCTTGTGAGTCCCAAATTTCAGCCTCATCGTCGGGTAAGAGAAACGCAACACTGTCCCATTTACCCTCAGTGCGTCGAAGAGTTGAGCTGTACACTACATTTGGCAAGAATGGCCACAAGCGAATGGTTCCACCATTGGGGTCGACCCAATCGACAGGTGTCCACGAGAGCGATGCCGATGCGGCCATCATTCAACCTCATTCTTGACTTGCAAGCCATTCTTCAAGTTGCTCGACATTCCAACCTTGGTCGAAATATCCCTGAATGGTTGCTTCATCCCAGAAGGGGAATTTCTCCTTGGCTATGTCCATGGGACTCTTTGCAACAGATGCGCCGGGCGGACCACGGGATGCGCCTGGTGGACCACGGCCTCGTGCCGCACCGGGTGGACCACGGCTTCGAACCGGTGTTACCGGTTGAGCTGCTGGTAGGAAATCATCCTCTTCGATATACTCCAGTTCATCGTCCTCAACCGATCGATTTAGGACTAGAAGCACCACAACGACTGCTACAATGAGGACCAACACAACACCGATAATGCCTACCAATAGCATGGAACCACTATCCGACTCTTCAGCCGAATATTTGGCCACGTTGAAGGCAGGGATACTGTCGATCTCTTCGCCATCCATGTCTTTGATGACGATACTCACATTGGTTGCAGCCTCGGCAAATGGTTGGACTTCGACTCGCCACAGACCACAGTCGGACTTTGCATTACATAGATCGGATGTTTCAGTAACTGGAGATTGGAATACCCCACTAATGGAAATGACGATTTGAATCTCAAACTGCCCTTCTTTGTTACCTGCATTTTCGAAATCAATTAGGATGTCAAACGCTTGCTCTGCCATCGGATTGTCAACAGACAAATCAACACGGTTGATGACGAAGTTCGAAGACTCATAGGCCATCTCGTAAGTTCCAGCGCCACTGTTGACTGAACTTCCGAATGAACCGGCACCATTGATGGTCTGGCCCGCTGAATCGTGGCCAGTAAGCCAGAACTTGACTATCACATTCTCCATGTCATCGGGAATGGGTTGGGTATTATCCCAAAGGTTGAAACAGGTCGCAGTAGCTCGAATTCGACCTTGGGATGACTCAAGATACATGGGTGTACTTTCCCAGCCCGGACTGTCTTCAAATGCACTCAGATACTCAGTCCAGTTATATTCGAATCCACCAACTTCCTGGGTCTTGAAGAACATCCAGTTCAGTTCAACTGAATCCGTATCCATTCCCTGAAGTTCGTCAATGAGAATCTCGGCATCAAGGCAGTCCATGACCGATGATGAGATACTACCTTCGAGTGTTTCACCAGTCACTGAATTTGATAAATCCCAAGAACCGAAAACCGCGTCTGGTCGATCACCATCAACCTTGACTACGAACGAACGTGAAGGAGCCGGTGTGTAATCTACTGCTCCGTTGGGTAGACCCAGCAATTGCATGGTGTAGGTGTACTCATTGGTTGCATAAGCAGCAGGAACGACCAACTGGAAGCTTCCATTCTCAAATGAATATTCGTTGACCTCAACAACCGCTGGCGAATAGCCACTGTCTGGCAAACCTGCCGGATACAGAGGTGTTCGAGTCACTTGCAGTGTCAATGGAATTTCGGGACTGACGAAAATCAAATCATTCATTCCAGCACTAAACACATACCTGCCGTCGATGACCAAAATATCACCTTGGTAGACGAATCCACCTGACGTAGTTCCAACTCCATCGGTTGCGAATCCAGAAGTGTCTTCGACGGTGAATGTCGTCATGTCCAGTTCAATGCCACTAGAGTAAGACCATCGTTGTGGACTTCTAGAAGCACTAATCACTGCCTCGTTGTTACCTTCGTCTTTGTCCTTCATCGCTACGTCAGGTGTGATTACACCACCGACGTAAGACATCGGAATCGACCATTCCATGCGGATTGGGATGTCAAGGGTAAACTGTTGCTCGAATGGAGAAATCAGAACATTTCCTTCACGACTGAGCATTCGAGGCTTGAGACCAGTGTTTTCGTAATCGTCGATAATCTCAATCCAATTGCTAGTCGTCCAAGCCGTATCGTTCTGGGGTGAATAGAATATCTCTGTATGGCCATCAGGGTCAAAATAAGGCGAACTGTTCTGTGAAGAGAACTGTGGGTTCATGTTCACACGAATAGTTTCAATGTCCCTCCAACCGTTTGGATCTTTTCCATCAACCAATAAGTGATAGACGTTGCCAGCATAAATCGAGCGATTGTTTTCGTTCAATAGTGTACCGTGAGAATCGGTGATGTGGAAGGCTTCGACTAGAGGTACACGACTGTCCATTGCGATGTAGGTCACCAAATCTCCATTGATTCCTGGCCCACCACCATCGATTTGGTTACCACCGATATCTCCGCCAGAGACGAATACACTAACCATCTGTGGTGGATCAATTCCGCTGTTTGCATAATCACTGATACATTCACAGGGGTGATCGATGAGGTAGTACGAAGTGTCTGCAACAGTTTGACGTACCAACCCAACTTGAGAATATTCGTTTAGCTGAGCTTCACGATCCATTTCGCCCTCGTCTGCACTGATGTAAGAAGGAGCACCGGGGCAGAGACCGTCTAGACCACAATCGTCCTCCGCTTCGACCCAATAATTTAGAGTCAGCATTTCAGGTGCAAGTGGTAAATCTTGGGCTGCAACACGGAATTTCTGATTGCTACTAGCGCGGACCCAAGTGTCGTCATCGAGATTTCGCCAATCGCCCTGAACACTGAACACGGAGATATTCATCAAATGGGGAGCGAATGGATCCAGCGTAATTGAGAAGCGGATAGCGCAGTCACTATCCGGGTTGTACATCCCGGGTGGACAAATGGTATCGCCATCTGTGTAATTGGACATGAGCAAGCGGTATTGTTCGTTCCCTGCTTCCGATGCAGGTAATGTAGGCTGCCATGAGAAGTCACCATTGATTGTAGGTGCAACAGAATCAACTGGGAGCCAATCTTCCATCATGATATTTGATTGATTTCGCTTTTGCAGATGAATCTGGTAACTGGTTGGATTCGGTGCAATGTCTAGGTTCTCATAACGGATGCTGAAGTCCAACGTAATCACGTTGCTTGAGAATGCGTTGTTCAAATCCATCTGTTCGATACCACCTTGGTTAAACAACTGGAAATCGATGATCCCAGCATCATTCTCTACCGCATTACCAACACTTGGTTCAATCAGAGACCCTGCTGGAAGTCCACTCACACCTGTGTCAGAAATCGCCATCGCATACAGGCGCACACTGGCGGTGTCATCCCAAGAAGGATTGACCATGAAGCGCCAATTCAATTGGGTCGCCGTGGAACCATCGACTGTGCCTGCAATCGATTGCAATGCCATGAAATTGATTTTATCGTCATCATCCGATTCTTCCCAAAAACTACCATTTGATTGATCCCAGCGTAATTCCATATTCCCATTGGGTGTTTCAAACAGTAAACTGGCGCCACCAAGGATTTGACCCTGGGCATAAACATCGTGGGTGGTAACAATCTCAATGATGTCACCATTTGGATACATTCCAGTAATACCACCGTCATCCAAAGTTGAATCGTATCCGCCCGTAGTTGAGACTGAGAGTGAACTGAGTGAAATGGCGCCACCAGAGCCACCTTCGATTAGCATGGGAACCACGACATCACCTGTCGCACCGCCAGAACTGGCCAAAGCGACACCTTGATTCAACTCACGAGCAATGTTGTTTGAGTCACTGATTGCGCGCTCCCAATCATATACGATTTCTAAGTCACGGAAAGTGATGCTTGAACCCACTGAAGACGAGGCTGCATCAATACTGAGCCTGAATAAACAATATTCGTTACCATAATGGTCAACCCAAGCCACTGGAGTCAACGGGTTGTCGAGCAGATTTTGGATTGAAGATTGAATCGATGCCAATGGACTCTGAGGATATGGGACCAGGTAATCACCTTCGTTGATGGTTCCAATGATCTCCTCAGCCGTACCACTCAAAATTGAAAGATCGAATTCACCAATATCGTTTGAATCGAAATTCAATTCAGCATAGTGTACATCGGCGCCTTTGGGCAAGAGGAATGAGGCGCCTTCTGCAAGTAGATTCACATCCAACATCATGGTCGACGTCGATGCACCCTCATTGATGCCATTGACAACACCTGCACGGAACATGTCCTGCCGACCGAATCGACCGAATCCAGGGTCAAGCATACCCCATTCAATGTCTCCATCGGCGGCGACGTCAAGTGATATTCCTCGCGAATGATGAGCAAATCTGTACTCTAGATGGAACGAATCAACATCACACATTGTGGTGTAGTTTGCCTCGACTCCGAATGTGAAGGTCGGAGCTGAGAGTTCAGTCCATTGGTTATTCGTCAATTGATGCATGGAATCATCCGAATTCAAACTCATGCCAATCAAGGAGTTCGGATTGCCTCCACAATTGTCGACAATCATGGGTTTGACTGCAACTATCGGCATCGAAAAGTCAGCGCGTGAGAGCGCAGGCGTGAACGACGAATCTTGAATTGAGGTCATCAAGAATAATTCCGAGGCGCCATTCATGGATGAGGTCCACTTGTCTCCCCCGTACTGACCCCCTTCCCAAAACACACCTTCAGTGTTATAGAAATTGGTTCCAATGATGGTCCCTAAGTGGAATCCGTGCAACACTGGAGAGGAGAGGCGCGCTACTCCAGAACCGAATGTGAATTTCAAATCGATAAGTGGGTAGGTTGAAGCATCAATATCCCACAACTCAATGAGACTACCCTGAAGATTCGACATTGTGTTACCATTTCTGTCTACAACCACATTTCCTGTACCGGCATCGAGAATATCAACACCGAAGTCCGAAGATGCTGATTTTTGCAATTCTAGATTGAGAAGCCCATATCCATCTGGAAATCCTGCCTGACCGGAAGCTTGCGGAGCAAAAGAACTCAGAGTGACATCTCCTTGAGCAGGCAATGGATCGCCTACGCGGACACCGTCGATATACCAACCAGCATTCATCATCTCTACAGGGAAATTTCCCCCTCGCGGATTGCTTTCGTGGATAAACACGAGCTGGACATAACGTCCAGCATGCTGTGATAAGTCAATTTCAATATTCGACCAGCCACCAGGACTGTTAGATGAGGTTGTCCCATTGCCTGCAAGAACATAATCACCGGCCTGCGGACCATTTGTACCCAAGTAATTGCATCTCCCTGTGGGAACTTGGTTGGTGGCCGAACCCAATTGATGGAACCCATCACCCGATGAAATTCCGGTTGTAGAACCAATATCAAAGGCAGCGAAAACTGGGTTCTGGAAATCGACGTTGTTGGTCGAGTTCTTCACCGCAACATAGGCACAATCATCGTAGTAATACTGGCTGGTACCTGCAGATCGGTAGAACAGTGAGTGGAAACTTCGGAATGACATGTCTGCCTTCCCAGGATGAACAAAGAATGAGGGGCTGTTAAGCACCATTTCGTATTCACCATCGGGGAGATTTGCAGTGTAATCAGGATTCTCAAAGTCGGTACCCCAGCACCAGTCACCTACGCCACAACCCTGGGTCAGGACGTTGTTATCGCCCATATCGTGAGCCCAATTTGCGATTAAAGGTTCGAGTCCTTGATCGGGGCCTGTCGTCCAACCTTCTCGGCTGGATTCAAAGTCAGCACCATATCCCAAACTGGTCAATTGGAGAGATTCTTCTTCGACGGTGAAGTCACTACTGGCCGAGTATTGCGTCATTCCGCCGTTGTAAATTGGATTCCAAATTTCGCCATTGGCTACCAAGGAACTATCGATAGCTTGCACATCATTGTGCTCTGTCTGAGAGGTTCCTACAATCAAGCCAGCGGCATTGACAGTCTCCCCAGCAGGCATACTAATTCCACCGGTCAAATCATCATTCCAAGTGCCTTGATTGCGGAGTTCAACATCAACTTCAGAATCGCCATCGGCAAATGTGCTAATCGTCGCAGCATGCACCAAGGTTGTTGAGAACAACATCAAGCAAATCATGGCCAACGATAGGGTACGTGTTCGGTTCGTCATTTTGGTCACTTCCAAGAAACCACAGGGTGGTACCCTGCGACCCACAACAGACCGGCATATAACACCCATGCAGAAACGCTTGGCCCCGTAGGGGGCCAAAAATTGCTTATTCCACACTCAAACGTCGTATTCTGAGAGAATTAAGACAAGTTCGGGCCAACTGTTTCAGCCCCCCTTGTGTATTCTCGTTCTCGCGCAATCTATTGAGGTCTGCAACCGTGGTCGGTCGTTCGGGTCCAAGTGCATCACAAAGTTCGGGACCAGTGGAGATTTCATAAGTTCCAAGTTCTCGGGCTTCATCGATAATTTCCTGTTTATCGAGGCCCAGTAGTGGGCGCAATACTCTGAATCTACTGGCCTCTTCGACAGCACCCAAATTTCCAAGAGTTTGGCTACTCACTTGACCCAAATTCTCTCCGGTCAAAATGGCTGTCGCACCATATTCATCTGCAATGTCACTGGCGATGGCGTTGAACAATCGCTTCATGTGAACGAAATAGTCTCGATGGGACTCTGGTTCAGTGAATTTTGCAAGAGCTTTTCCGACCAACACTACACGAAGAGAGGAGTCAATTTGGTTGGAAGAATCAATGGTGTCTTGAAGTTGAATTAAACTGGCAACGGTTTTGTCCTCAGCCTCAGAGCCGGTAATCGGCTCTTGAGAGCAATGGACGGGGATAATGTTCCAGCCAGATCGAACCATTCTGGCGACAGCCACGGGAGAATCAATACCACCTGAAACTAAGGCGATACATGTCGGTACCTGGGCCATATCCGGGCCTACCGTTCACCCCCCATAATGGGATGGGTAGGGGGAATCTGAGTGACAGCCTCAAGAGGGGGTGGCGTTACCCATGCACTGGAGATAGTGATGTCAGAGCCCTATTCAACCGAACCAGTGACAAAAATTGACGAGGTTTTTCCACAGGACACTAATGCGTACAACACCCTCTTTGGTGGTCGATTGATGAGTATCATGGATACGGCAGCAGGGATGGTATCAAGCAAGTTCGCTCATCGGGAATTTGTGACCGTCTCCGTAGATGCACTGAAATTCAAGCGCCCAGCATATCAAGGGGATTTGATAGAAACCATCGCAAGAGTGGTTCATACGAGTACACATACAGCAGGCGTGCATGTCTTAGCCAAGCGATTGAATCGAAGTGAATGGGTAACTGAAGAAATCTGCTCAGGATTTTTCTTCATGGTCGCGATCGATTCGCAGATGAGACCGATTCCAATCCCTCAACTCACGCCTCAATCAGAAGAAGAAAAACGGATGTGGAATTTGGCACAAGCCGCTCGTGATGCAATGAAGGCATCTGAACGGTGACATCATTTTGAACAAGAACTGGGGGCGAGGTGTATGCCTGTACTGAATGTCGCCTTTGTCGGTTCAGAAGAATTTGCTCGAAAGTTGGGTAAAAAGGGCGATGTTAGAGACATTGAATCTTACGTTCACAAAGAAACTGTAGATGGAAATGTTCGCATCCTATCTCTACTCCGACCATTGAGGCACCCTGAACGGTTGCGTCCATTGCTAAGCGTTCTCAATGTGGCAAAAGCAGGTATTGTCGAGATTTCTGCGGTGGATGCGGCCTTGGGTGAGGTCTTGGTTGCATTCGGTGCTGCAGCAATAGAACACGGACATGCGATCATCTCTCCAAACGATGGCGAATGGATTGACGCAGAACAAGTGAAAATGATTCTAAAACAAGCGGGCTTGGAGACTTGGACATTGTATGAATCGATGCCTGATGAACACTTACTGAGGGAAGCACTGCTTTCCAATACAGAGGAGGGTGAACAAGGAGCACCTTTGGTCATCCCAATCGATCAACATTTCAACGTCAAAGGTGTGGGTTTGGTCGCCATCGGTTACGTCCAAGCAGGAGCGATTTCAAAACATGATGAAATTCTGGTGCTTCCTGCGAATGAAAGCGGAATCGCAAGAAGTTTGCAGGTGATGGATGATGATGTTGAGCAAAGTATCTTCGGAGATCGTGTCGGTGTCGCCATTCGCAATTTACGAGAAGAAGCTCTCCACAGAGGCTGTATCCTCACACACCCAGATGCAAACGCCATGACTCGCCACGATGGTTCGACATTCAGACTTGAAAAAGCCCCGTTCCAAAAGAGAGAATTGTCTGAAGGAGACGTTGTTCACGCAGCCGTTGATTTACAATTTCAAGTTGGAAGGATTCAAGCCATAGATGGAGAGACAATGGCAGTGATTTGGGAACAACCATTGTGGATTCAGAATCGAGATGCTGCACCTGTGATCATAGCACAATTAGATGCCGGAAACATGAGAATTATGGGTGTGGCTTCAGGTATCGCGCCCGCGTGAGAGATCTACCCCGAAAGTGTGGGCCTCATGGTGATGAACTCCAATAAACTGTATAAGCAGCAGGTGACGCTGACGCCTTGGGATGCATCAACAGGAAGGGCCCTTTGGGGTTCAACCTGAGCAGCGTGGGCACGAACTACTCACAACGTTCAGGTTGGCCGGAGTCGGCGGAGGCGTGAAAGGACTCTTGAGTGAAAAATCACTACTACTTGAACGACGAGACGGGAAAGGCATTCGAGTCGACATCAAGACCATTCGAAGAGTTAGACATCACCATATTCCAGTGATTGCCCCAGGCCTGACTTGGATTGGTTTCATCACCGTGATTCTTGCGGCCCGCGTACTAACAGGTCCAGCTCAATTCCCTGCCTTATTGGTCGGAGCGGCAATGATTAGCACTTGGTTGATTGGACGAAGGCCGACATTGTGTATCGATACCAAACACGGCGATCGCCACATGTTGCATGGACCTGACAGTCTCTTGCTTCGAACACAGATGATGATCAACCGCTTGTGTGATGGGAAAACATTGGAAGAAGCCCGAGAAGGATTGGAAGAAATTCAGCGAAACTCCAACTTCCCCTCTGTAGCGCCATTGATTCCAGAACCTGCACGGTC
>MDSW01208287.1_pt1 | contig 17083 bp, 12 predicted proteins | sample 811171 | NCBI WGS metagenome assembly MDSW01 (sample SAMN05326641, study PRJNA326480) | marine metagenome | isolation source: seawater | place: Atlantic Ocean: North West | collected 2012
GTTCGGATGGATTCATTTTAAATCATATTCGTTGCTTTTATACCCCCAATGAGCCAATCGTAGACATCGGTAGGTTTCATATGATTGATGTCATTATTACAATCCATTCCTAAATGTTTCAATGAGTGCATAACCAATTGCGAACAAAACCAACGCGACGGTTCTTCGTTCAAACGCATTGTAATCGGTGAAAACAACAAGAGTGCACGTACTATATCATACGGTTTATTAATTTGTTTCAAATAAAAGGATATGAAATTTTTTAAGGTTTCAATGTCTTCTATTTCCAAAGTTACTGTGTCATAAACATCTTCTGTTGGGTAATTGTTGAAGTTATCGTCTGCCATATCGTTGTAAAATCGTATGCTTACTTTTTCGTTCCATAGAATGTAAAAACAGAAATGCAACACGCCCTTTTTCTTTTTAACGCGTTTTAATAAAGATTCGAGTTCTTTTGGATCGTAGGCTTCTTCTATGCATGAATCTATGATAACTGCCAATAGACCGGAATCTAATTGTACGGACACTTCAGTATGGCAGTAACGCCCAGCGCATTTGTTTAAGAAATTATCGTAAATTTCTACTGGCTTTGCAAAATGAACATTGATATTCATATAAAAACGTTATGAAAGATTTATATACCCGCAAACAACCATTTGAGAAGTTGCACGTCATCAACAACAATGAACGTCAATAAAATCAAATAACAAACCATGTAATCTGCTGGTTTATACATATACCATTGCAAGAAAACGTTCATACAACACGCAAATATATATATATAAAACACAATGGACCTCGCCCAGTAGACGTCAGTTAGTCTTCTTAACCCTAAATACAAATTAACTCCAAACGACATTGATGACATGTAGGTTAAGTAAAATATCATGTTTGCTACTGGATCGTTGTTGAAATCGGTGTTCCACGTGTATACAAGCATTATCATGGCTACGATGTGGTGACAAAGAGTGGTTTTGCTCAGTTTCACCTTTAATGTTCCTATGAAATCATTGGAAACGTACAATGAAGCGAACGTTTTCGTAAGCGCGTTGTCGTATTCAGAGTAGGGCATAATCAGTATGGTTGCAAACACAAACAATACAGCTAAATAACACCCTTTCACAATATTCTTAGTATTGTATGCAGCTATTTCGTACTTATCCGCTACATAATACATAGTGGACAAAACTGCACACGAAGCAAAGAATGTAATAATGTACATTTATTAAGTATCCAATTTACATATATATTAATTAAAATTACTATTTTTTACAACTTTCTTCTGCTGCATCAATTCTAATACTTTCTTGTCAGCCTGCTTTCCCTTTACATCATGACTTAAATTACGCCAATCTTCAACGCTCATTCGTTCTAATTCACTCGGTCTTTTTGGACGCTTTGGCAGACGAGTTTTTAGTTTATTATTGATGGAAGGCTTTACTTCGCTTATTTTGAATACATCGGCTGTGTGTGTTGGTATGTCAGTTCGGTTTGTGGTTATGTTTGCCTTTTTCATTTCTTGACGAACACGTTTGATTATTTGTTTTTTTTCTATAGACTTTTGTATTTTATCGTTTTGCGTTTTGGGTTGTGTGTTTGGTACTATTGTTTTACGTTTTCTCTTTATTTTTTTCTGGTAAAGAAAATGGATTAAACACACAACTACAATTATTGACAGCAATACAATTACAACTATAAACCCTGCATTATCTTGTTTTGAAGCTTCTTGTGTCACATCAACCTGGGTCCTGAGGTAAGACTGTTGTTTCGGTAGAATTGTTGTAGTTGTTTGAGTTGTTGTAGGTGTGCTTGTTGTAGGCGCACTTGTTGTAGGGGCGTTTGTTGTAGGCGCACTTGTTGTAGGAGCGTTTGTTGTAGGTGCGCTTGTTGTAGGTGTGCTTTTTGTAGGTGCGCTTGTTGTAGGTGTGCTTGTTGTAGTAGGTACAATTGTAGTTGTTGTGGATGTAGGTGTAGTAGGTGCAATTGTAGTTGGTATGGGTGCAATTGTGGTTGTTGTGGGTGTAGCTGCGGTTGTTGTGGGTAAACTAGTAGGTTCTGTGGTTGTAGTAGGTACATCTGTAGTAGTTGTGTTTGTTGTAGGCTCTGATGACCAAAGTGCGCTTGTAGTAGGTGTAAGTTGGTGTGTTGCTTCGATTTGTTGACTGCACATGAGTATCAATTTGTTCCCATTGTTCCTAATACGCATGCATTTTGGTTGGAGTTGGTTGCATTCGTATAGATAATGCGAGTTGTCAAACCATAGAAGTTCACACGCTTGTGACGAACTTATGAGTAGAATCAATAAAATCAACATTTTAAATAAATAAAAATATATATATAGAAATGTTAAATAAAAGGCATGAGTTGCCAAATTTGCAACAACAAGTCGTACAGAAGATCACTGTGCAGACTGTGCTACAAAAACGACCAAAAGAATCGGTTTCATTGCACTCATAGAAATTGCGTGTCGCAAGTGTTCGCATTGACTTTGTGTCAAATGCATTACAAGATGTGGAAACGGCGATGCTTGGTTTGTTCGAACCGAATATTTTGTAAGAACGTGTGTCGATACCACTATAGACAGCATTTAAGAGGCGACCTAATAATTGTTCAACCAAAATGTACAGTTTGCGACAAACCGATGTACTTAGAAGGTTTGTGTTTAAAACATTTTAAAGAGAAGTACACCAGTTGCATGATCGTAGGGTGCGAGAAGAATACACATAAGAAAGGCTTATGTTGTTCTCATTATTTTAAATTAAGAAGACGAATACTTTCAATAAATTGAAGCTATATAATATAAAAATATTTTTTAATAATGGGCAATGGTATATACACTCAATGGACGAACCATCCATTTGATGAGACAATATCGGATAATACAAAAATATATTTAAAATTTATCGACGACAATGAAGCTTGGTTTTATTGCATTTCCAACACCGATAAATCGATATTGGAATACCTAGTGACGACAAGTGCACAGTTTACACTACGAAAAATAAAGGATGATTACCGAGACGCGTTTGAGGCTTTGAAATCAGTGGATAAAAGCATTCTATATGCCTCTAAATCCAAAATACGCGACCAACTATTAAATGTTTTAATTGATGACCGCGAATCGTTAGGGGTTAAATTAAAGACAGCCGAAGACAACGATAACGTAGAAGAAGTGGCAAGATTGTTGGATGCAGGCGCACCAGTGGATGTTGACGCTTACATTGATCGTAAGACAAACAAAAATATTTACAAACAATATTTGGACCTTGGGTACATAAACGCAAATCATATCTTCGACCTAATTGATAAGTCTACCGACTGTGCGCTGGAGCTAATAGAAGCGTGTGACCGAGAAAATATAGATATTCGTGGGTCTGGTACTCCCATCGAGAAAGCAGTAAGACAGTCTAACCTAGAGGTAGTGAAAGTTTTAATGGATGCAAACGTAAACGTGAATGTCATGGAAATTGCGATTAAGAACATCATCGATGAAAAAGAAGATGCGGCTAGTGTGTATGAATTCTTAATAAAGAAATTTACGAAAAAGCAACTCCGAGAAAACAAAACGGATCTTCTTTTTTTAACTATATCGAACAACCTAACAGCCCCTGCTCTGTTGATGATTGATAAGATAGGAATAGAAAAAATTGGAAAAGAATTGAGTAGCTATACGATAACGAATTCTGATATGATTTTGTTTGACAAATTATACAAACAATTTTTGGAACCACAGGATAGTATTGATTTGTGCATTGAAAAAAGACGCAAGGGTATGTTTATAAAATTGGTAGACTATTATGCAAAGACTGACAACGATTATGTTCGGATACTTTACAACAATCCACCGCTCGATTTCATCTATTTGACACTTCGTCTGTGGGACCCTATAGACTTTGATGGATTTGAAGCAAGTAGAATAGCAGCATATGGTGTCACAAAAAAATCTTTAATATGGTATTATTTTGAGAACAATATGATACCATCGGATAAAAATTATTTCAATAAATCAATCAGAAAGTTGGCAAACGAAACAGTAGCACGATGTGCAAAAGATAACGATGATTTTTTACAACAATTCAGTAACGTTAAAACATTGTATGAAGATAGTCCATTAAGATTTCAGTTGAAGTTTTGAGCGAGCGCAGCGACGCGCCCTAATTAAGACGAAGGGTGTTGAAGGCGTTTCCATTTGTTCATTAAACCTCTCTTTACAGTCTCCAATTGGAGCACACCTTCTGAATTTCGTATCCACGGCTTATAACATGTACCACATAGATAAATATTTTTTTTTGTTTCACCTTCTTTCACGAGTATAGGAGTCCAAGTTTCATTCCCTCTTGATACTTTACACCATTCACAATTGATAGTAGTGTATAACTTTCCATATTCAATGCAGCATCCACAATAAAAACCATCCTTCGTAAAGTGTTTGCTGTCAAACACCATGAAATTGGCACACACTGGACATATCGTGTACATTGTGTCGTAAAACTGAAGCAACACCCCAAGTAAGTTGATATTACACAGCTCAGTGTGTGCACATATATTGTTTTTAATGTCCTTTCGTTTCTCTTTTGCATCTCGTTTTTTCATTCGGAGTTGTGCCATTTTGCGTTTTGCGTCATCGTCCATTTCAATAAAGGATGAGTATTCTTGCATGTTGTTGTGTCTTTTCTTAGCGTCTACTTTATCACACCTTTTTCCACAATACAGTTTCATGTTATCGTCTTCTACCAATACCTTTGAATGACCATATGCGTACAGATTGATGCGTTTGCCTTTGTTGTTGATATGGTTGGTAAATCCTTTGAATTGTTTGCACTCGAGACAAATGTATGTTTTTCCAACATCTTTCGGCAGTTCATTAGCAACGGCATACTTTCGTTTCAGTGCTCGATACTGTTGTTTGTAAATATGCGACGGTAAAAGAAAGTACCTTATATTTTTCTTTCTTTCGAACATTTTGCAGAAATCTCGTATGGTTTCGAATTCTCGACGTTGCAAAGAGTTTACAAATTGCTTCAAATTGGTTTTAGAGCCTTCCTGGTTGTACGTTTCCTGAATATTCATTACTTTCTTAATGTTCTGCTTTCCAACGTTGAAGTAAGTCAACCATTCAAATGGCAAGTCTACGTTCATGGGCGTTCGTATAGCCAATTGGTACATGAGTGCCACGTCTTCTTTAAGGCTATGTTTCGTGATGAAGTCGTACGATTTGTTATCGTCGTGTTTGTCACATTCCGAAACAAGTGTAGTTGCAAACGTGTGGCGTTTCGGACGATACAGGTGATGGATTTGTTGCTTGTTGATAGAGATTAGTTTCGATTCTACATTTGGAAACTGGAATATATCATGCCCATGGTTTTCGAATTTTCTGACGACGTCCATTGCACCCATCACACACTTTTCAAACTTTGACCAATAGTATCGTTGATTGATTTCTTCGTAGATGGATGGTATTTGATGTACTCCGAACACCAAGAATTCCTTTATAATGTAAAACAACAATTGCTGGTGGTCCTTCATCATCCATTGTAATATTACAGATTTGTTCGAGTTATTGATCTTTCTCATAATTTTCATTCTCAGTTGATAATTTGGTCGTACAATACACGATTTATACAGCCCCAAGAGAGAACATTTCAAACAACCGACTATGAAGTCATAGACGTCGTTGTATTGCCTGCAATAATTCGATATTATTTCTCTTAGATTACGTATTGTACAGCGTTGAGGTAATGCTTTTGACAATAGATGAACGATTGGATTGGACTTTGTTCGGTTGTCCGAAAAGAACGAACAATTTACAATGTAATGTAACACATCCGGTAACTTACCTTGGTGGTAGACGTTGGATATGTGTGGAGAATAGTTTTGAATCGGTGCGCCAGACCCTGTGTCCGTTAATAGGTATTCATTGGAGTATTCATTCACGTCTTCCATGTGAATCATTATTGGCAAATGCATATCCATGTAAAGTGTCAATGAATACTTGATCCCCCTTGACATGTTTTGCTGATCCAACAGAAGTTCACAACAATGAATGATCCAACCCAGGGTACAATATATGGTGAAATCTTGAGTAGCACTCTGCAAATGTTTTGGATTCCAGTACGTCAGATTCCATTTGTTTAAGTTGAAGTTGTTAACAACATCGACAAAATTACCCACAAACATCTCTTCGTAAAGAGTGCCGGCAAAATGTGGGAGTAAGGTTTTGTTTACATCCTCAATAAAAGGATATATCTGCCCAGTAATTAGTTGTCCGTCTAAAAACTGGGCGTCTCCAATAAAAAATGCTGGTTATTTGCAGGGTGTGCCATTCTCCATTGTTCGTAGTACCTCAATCCGTCCTTTTCCAACAGCTTGTAGGCGGAGCGTATATGCAACACTATAGGATCGATCAAACCTTCGTAGCAGTTTCGACTCGATACAATACAATCGGATAGTCGATATTCACCTTTGATATTCACAATATTGCGATAATCTTGAAGAATTGAATCTTTTTTAATACCCATAGCATCAGCTTTGATATTGACAAATGCCCGGAGTATTTCAACTCGTTTACACATCAAACAAAGACGGACTTCATTGGGGTATTTCCCGGTTGTTTCGTATAAATTCTGTTCCGACGGGAGGAGAAATTCCCTTAATATAAAAGCTCGGTCTTTTGCCTGCGATATATTCAAACCTTCACATTTAAGTCCCATCAGACATGCCCTTTCATTTCCATGCGGTTCACGTAAATACGACTCTTCGTACTTACGAGTAACTGGTTCAATCTTTGCCCGGAGAGACGACCTATCTTTCAAATTGAATATGTCAAAGGTTTCTTCGGTCTTTTCCTGCACCATATGCCGTACGAATGGGTAGTCAAATGGTCTTACATGACTAAAATCTTTCTGGTTTGATGCTGAATTACGAGTTGAAAAGAAGTTGTGTTCAGCTTCTATCAGCTCGGGAGTATTATTCGTATTGAAACTATCTTCCACCGACAGGATTTCAGGACAATTAGAAGGTGTAACACTCTCTTTTTTAACATCATGTCGTACTGTAAACTCAGAAGGTTTCTTAAGAATTTTATTTTTCTTAATTCTCTTCTTCTTACGGTTTCGTTTGACAATATTCCTATGCTCCTCTTCTTTAGCTGAATCCGAGTCACTCTGAACGACTTCTTTTTTTGCCTTTCTTTTGTTCGAACTGTCTTGAAAACTCTTGAAAAACGAATCCTGGAGACTCATTGTGTGTTTTTTTGGTTTTTTAATCATATTTATACCTTTTTAATTAGTTTTTAGTGAATATTTAATATTTTTTAATCTTTTTTAATCTTTTTTAATGTTTGGTATTTTTGCACAGTGCGAACGCAGATGAATACGGATCTCAAACATATGGTCGTCGACTGATTTTAAACGAGCATGTTGTGAACGACCACATAGAACGACCACATGCGGACACAGCATGTGAAACGACCACATAGAACGACCACCTAAGGACACAGCATGTGAAACGAGCATGTTGTGAACGACCACCTAAGGACACAGCATTGTAATCAGCTACGACCGACATTAAAACAAACAATTACAAAATAAATAAATATTAAACGCTCAACAAAACAGATCGCTGCAAAATTAATATTATACAGAATAAATATTAAACAGAATAAATATTAAACAAAATAAATATTAAACAGAATAAATATTAAACAAAAGATAAAAGAAAACAAAAACAATTAAAAAACAATTTACTAACACTTTTAAAAAATGTTTATTCAAAATATTGTCGATTGGATTGTAGAAAGTGCGGTCGCAGAAGCTGAATACTGGAATTGGGTATCTTGGACGGATCCCCACCCAGATGCATTGATGGATGACCCCAAACCGACCTTTGAAGAATTCATGGTATCAAATTATATGCCACAGACTCCAAAAAAACGCAAACGATCGGAGAGCCCAACACTTTCGATTAAAGTCCCGAAAATTATCCGCAAAGTTATAACACTTTCAGGATCCGATTCACCTTACGATCCAACCCCACAGGGTCCACCGGTAGTCTACCGTCACGAAACTACACTTTCGATCAAACTCCCAAAATCAACACCTTGGGAACATGTCACCGTGAACGAAAATTCAGTTTTTTTGATGTCCACTGAAAAATACTGTGGTTCACCATACTTCAGAACTGTGCCAATTGCATGCACCGGACAGTACTGTTTTGGCTGTATTCAAAACAATTGTTAGTAAATGACAATGTTTAAAACTTCATTTTACCTTTTTTATTTTTCAATTTGATATTACAGTTTAGTGTTATTTTCTCATGAAGAATCTCTAAATCTTTTATCATTTTTGTCGTATGAATAATTCCAAATCTAGTATAATTGTAAAATTTGGTTCGCCGAAAGGAAAAATAGAAAAAAATACCAAAAACTAAAGTTTTAACTACGATAATTTAATAAACTAAAATCTTAATTTTCTATGATTCATTAAACTTTTTAATACTTTTAAACTCGTTTGTACAAATGCTTCTTTCGTTTTTACTTGTTTTAATTCAGTGAGTAATAAATCCAAGCGTTTGTTATGGAGAAAAAAGTAATGAAACACAGAGTACACTTGGTATAGGTCAGCGTCGTCATGGATGTATTTTGGAACGTTTTTAAACACATCGTAGTGAGTGTACTGGTTTGTTGCTTGAATGTTGTTGGACAGGATTTTATTCACAAAGGGATTGTGTAAACTCTTTCGCGATGTGAAGTTATTCGTGCGCAATATATCATACGGACATATAGACAAATCAAAGTCAATTATTTTGATTTCGTTTGTTTCTGTATTTACGAAAATGTTATGCGGATGTAGGTCTTTATGACATGGTTCAATAATATCCGAGTGTGTTTGACTGTATACATCTTTGATGGTATTGTTGAATTTGTCAAATGCAACCATTATATTTAATAATATACGAACATCTCTGTCCGTCCCTGTTGGTTGGTAATGAAATAATTCGATGCCATTGACTTTTTCCATAACAATAAACGGCTGGATACCTTCTTTACATGCAGTGAACCCATAATCGTATACTTTTGGAGACATATTATCAGGCAATATCATGGTCATTACTATATCTCTTATTGATCGAATATAAGTCATGGAAGATTCATACCTACAATGCCTCAAATATTTCTTTTGTTTTGTTTGATTGTCTCCTGTTTTAAACGCTCCATTGTGGTTACGCGGAGGGTACACTTTTAATATTCTGTTTCCTGATAATTCGTACACACAGGCTCCACTTTTACCTGCCTTTAGTTCATATATCACGTCTGCATAGATATTGTTTAATGATAGCATTGGGTTATACATAAATGCCATGTTAATAAAGTTGTTTGCCATTTATTAAAATAAAATATATATTTATATAACGAAATATGTATTAAATGGATACTGAGTTACAAAAATATATTGAAAATAAAGTTAAGTTAGAAACAGACATTGTTCCAACCGAAGCGTTTGCTTTTATATCCACGCGTTGTCCATACAGCCAAAAAGCGGTGAAACAATTGAATAAAATGGGTATTGGATGTAAATATTATGCTATAGATAGAAATCAGTTTGTAAATGAAAAACTAAGAGATATAAATGTAAACCCCGGTGCTATAAACCTTACAAAGTTTTGGGAGGATAACGTGCAGTATACATGTGGAGATTGGAGTTATCCCCATATATTTTTCAAAGACAAGACGTGGCATTACGTAGGTGGTTCTAGTGATATACAGAACACATCGATGCACAATAATATAAAAATGAAGCTTTAGGTATTTTATTAGATTTATTAGAGCTTGTCCGTCTAGGCACTATTTTGCGTTTTCTTTCAATATGATTATAAAAATGATGGGATAGAGTTTCTGTCTCCAAAACTGCTTCAAGTTGTAATTTTATGTATTCTAGTTTTGCCCACGCTGCATACCATTTAGCTAGTGTTGGAATACTATTGTAAGCTTCCGCAATTGGTGTTCTTTGATCTTCTCTTAACGGTTCTGGGTATAAATCTTCGTTTACTGGTTTCCAATACCCTCTGAATATTTGTGCTTCGCTAACTTCTATTTTATCCGCTTCACTAATGGGTTTTGGTATTTCTAAATACAAATAAATTTTACCATTTTCTTCTATCAAATCACACAATTTCATGGAATCGTTTATAGTAAATATACAATGACTTCTATACCCTATGGTATCTTCATAACTCTTTATCAAATGTTGAATGTGTGTATTTAGTGTTCCACGAACTTTAAAGAAGTTATGATACCATTGTAATTTTAGTAATTGTTGATCAATATAATAATTTTGACCCATAGCAGTCTGCATAGACGAGATTGCATTGGAAACAATGTTCATTTTTTATGTACTACGATATTAATATATAATTGATTTTTTTAATTTAAAACTTAAGTTGTACGGGTTTTGCTCGTGAAAGTTGCACTATTTTGTCAATTTTAGGGTATTTTCGTTTACCAGTGTCCAACAAGACTGAAAATTTACCGCTTTTTAAAAGTTTAGTAATTTTACCTTGTACAATGCTACCATCGGTGTTTTTAACACCAACCCTGTCTCCAACTTTGGGTACTTTTTCTTCAAACATGTTTTCAATTTCATTCTCTTTTTGTTCAGGTTTTTTATACTGATCTTTTAGTTTTAGATATTTTTGTTCATAATCTTTAATTTCTTCATTTTTCAAGACAAGCTGTTTTTTCAATTTTTCAATTTCTTCGCGATTTGTGGTGTCTTTTATTTTTTTCTTTAATTTTTCTTTAGCTAAACAAAGAGAAACAAACTTGTTAAGCGCAATTGCACTTTGATCCCATATATCTTGAATAGCTTCTTTTATAAAACTTATTCCGTGTAATTGTAGGAAAAACATTAGCAGCCACGAGCCTGTACCGCCCATACTAGTCAGACCTACGAAGCTATTAATTACTCCTGCTCCTTTTTCTATAACTACATCTGCCGCTGCTAGTCCTGTAAGAGTAAGAAACAAGTTAGCATAATTACAAAGCATGTAGGCTTTGTCAACTACACTAAGTGCAGTGCATAACATGGTTCGTTTTTCACTTTTTAAGATCAACTTAATTCCTCCAATCAAAACATATGAAATCAAAACATTTGCAAGATAACTTTGTTCAGTTTCAAATATTGTTTGGCTTACATATTTTCTGTATGTTTCCTTAGCATTAATCACTATTTCTTCTGCGGTTAACTTCGCGCCTGCGTAGACTGTGTCAGCTGCAATACCAGGCAGATAACTGTAGAGACGATTTAATAAACCTGAACCAAACTCTTTTGAACTTGCTGTAGTGAAGGCAGTGACTGCGGCAGTAGTTACAGGAATAACGCCTCCCGTCATGGCGGCTCCCGTTGCCGCAATAGTACTGCCAACTACCACTGCAACACTTCTGACCATTTCATTTCTGATTTTTCTAGTAGCCAAACGAGCTGCATCTATCCTGACGTAAGTTCTGCTTATTCCAGACTCAATTCTAGCCACGGTGTTCGCTTGATTATTCATTGCTGCAAAATTTAATGGAACGGAAGTGAGTTTTTGAAACGTGCTATTGTCGACTCCATAATATTCGGATACTTTTCCCACAAACGTTGTATTGTCTATTTCGGCACCAGTATAAGGTCTCCAAAAAGCATCTTCGTCACCAATAAGAGCGTGGTCAAATAACATTACATCGGTAGTTTCGTCTACTAAGTTTGACGCATAAGACATTACACTGTGTACCGGGCATATTTCTTCGCTTAATTGAGCGAAATCAAGCACCGGTCCGTTGTTTGGATTGGTTACGAAATCTGTTTTATCTTTTGCTTTGACCATCTTCCATATGACTCCGAAAGACAATATTGCGAAAACGGTGTAGGCAAAATATTTCAAGCCAGTGTATCCTAAATTCTGTAGACGTTTAAAAAGTGTTTTCATACTTTTACCAACCCATTGGTATGTTGTTTGCTGTACTATTTCAGATATGGAACCCTCTCCATTTTTAATATTTTGAGCCAACAGTAGTCTATTCTTAGACTGTTGTATTTTCATTTCTTTTAACAACTCTGATATGCCATTTCTGAGCTGCATTGCTTCGGCTAACTTGGTATTTTTTAAATCATCATACAACTGAAAGTATTTAGAAAGAGCAGCAGCATTACCGATATTCATGGTATTTGCCTGGTCTTTATAGGCTTTGTTTTTCGCTAAGTAATCGTCGTATATTTCGACCATTTCGTCCGTCAAATCAATCCCTAATGCATCTGCTTGTTGTTCAAGAACATTGAATTGATCAGCTGTTTCCAATGTATCTGTGTCGATTTCTTCATCAAAATTGTCGTCTTCGCTTAAGATAGACTTTGCTAGCTTATGCATTCGGTGCGTCTCATTATATATATATTGGTGCAAATGTTGAACGGTCGGCATTTATTAATGTAACACTGTGTTAAATACGATATTAAAATTGATTCGATGTAGCATTTTTTATTTAGACGGGCTTGAAAACAGAATAAATTGGAGTATATATAACTTGTTATATGTTTAAAATGAGCTTCGTAAAATATGGAATATTTTCTGTCGTGGGGGTTGCGCTGGTTGTCCTTTTATCCATCGCGATTGAATTTGGCATAGAGTCCATCGATTCGATGCTTGTACCTTGTCAACACGGTACAACATACGTAAACAACCAATGTAGTTGTATTGGGAGTCCGTTTGACGGAAAATACTGTGATAATTGTATTTGTGAGAGAGGCTACTGTGTTCTTGGAGAGGGTACAACCAAGTCCACGTCCGATTACGGGTGCAAATGTCTCACTGGGACAAAAATTTGGGGCAGATTATGTGATAAATGCAACACTGTAGATAATGCTACCGAATGTAAAGGAAACTGTACAGAGCCATACTATGGTTCTATGTGTAACAAAGTATGTTTTGAAGAAGTGAATTATTGGAATTCCACTCGATTGGATACAGTAGGAAATGATAAAATTTGTGGTGATATTCGTAGAGCTGGTGGAAGTTGTGCACCTTGCAATGGTCATGGTACGTGTGGCGGTGATGGTTGTATATGTGACGAACATTGGTACGACGATGGACCGAACAAATGTTCACTGACCTGTCCTTCAATAGATGGTAACATGTGTAACAATCAAGGTTCGTGTGTTCTGTTCGGTAATAAACCTGGATGCCTCTGTACATTTGGGTGGAGGGGTGAATCGTGCGATATACCATGCCCAGGTGTTTTAGAAACTGGAAAAGGGTGTTATGGACATGGTATTTGTAACGTAGATTTCGATACAAGGGAAGCTACGTGTGATTGCAATCAAAAATACAGAGGAGATTCTTGTCAGTACGAATGTCCAGGTGATATAGTAGCGTGCAGTGGACATGGTATTTGTGATGATGTTGGTGTCTGCTCTTGTGAATCACTGTACGAAGGTCCAGCGTGCAATTGCTCTGGACCAATTTCTTGCAGTAATAATGGTGTGTGCAACAACGGAGTATGCAAATGCGACGGAAACTTTGGTGGTTCGTTTTGTCAGAAGTGCAAGGAAAATTACTACGGTACAGAATGCAATTTCTTCTGTGATCCATCTGGAACCTTTATAGAAAAAGATAGAATAGGTTGCAACGATAATGGAAGATGTACCGTGACGCACATCGGAAGTATCAACGAAGGTATAAAGTGTACTTGTAATGTCAATGAAAAAACGGTGTTCGACGACGGTGCAGTTAATGTGTATCGTTCTGTCTATAGTACCGACGCATTTTGTGGTAATTGTGAACCTGGGTATTTTCCGAGTAGATCGATTTATAAAGACTATGGACCATCTTTAGTGTCCAAAGGAATTCATGTTGAATGTCAAGTGTTTTGCACAAGTGCAACCTGTAACAATATAGGATCTTGCAACGAAGACTATGGTTCACCGAATGAACTTTTATGCACATGTCCCGGTCATATTAACGACGCATCGTTTTGTACTGAGTGTGATGATAACTGGTACCCAGCAACCATTCAATTGGAAGGCGCATGTACTAAATATTGTATTGCAGAAACAACGTGCAATAATAACGGTGTGTGCAATGAAGATGGAAATTGTGTATGCAACGAAGGATACACGGGTACTGAATGTGAAATTAATTGTCAGTCTGACGATGGTACGGAATGTGGAGGTCATGGAAAATGTGTTACAACCATGTTACAATTGGTATTAGAGCATGAATTGGAACCTGGTACTCGTTATAGATGCGAATGTGACCCTCAAGATGATTATTCAGAAGAAGAACGATTGGAAGACGACGAATTGTCCGACCCTCCAAAAAAAGAATATTTTGGAGATAAATGTGAATCGTACTGTGTTTTACCTCCATGGAAAGATGCAGAACCGTGTAATGGTTTAGGTGAATGTACCGTTTACCCCATTCAAGATGCAGACGGCAGTGCAATCTCTTGTAATGACGACAATGCTTGTAAAGATTCTGAAACAATACAAGCTATCACGTCTACAGACAGTCGATGGAACGAACGTAAAGGTCCATTCTGCCAAAAACCAAATAAACCATTACCTACGTGTACAGAATACACAGAAGATGACTGTTTGAGAATCATGACCCTACAACGACCACTAGCTGCTCGTTCAAAAGCTTGCACAGACGACACGGAATGTAAAAACAAACTAAACGATTACGATTGGCACAATTGGTGCTTGGCTGTCAATGCATCCGATCAAGTAGCTGGATTTGAAAGTTGTGATGATGTAGTGGGTACATTTTGCCCTGTCAAGAGCGCTTCGACGGGCTCGCTCAAAGATATCCCAGAGTATTGTTCAGAGTATGTAGAGAAAACAAACGGTGATATGTCAAACCATCTTAATTACTGCTATGAAAAGGACCATTCGTATTATCCATTTCGCTTAACAATAAATTACAGGTGGTCTCAAGGAACTATCAAACACGACGATATAGCAGAACAATTCATTGAATTCAGTACAGCAAACGACGTTCAATTTAATTCAAAAGACTACTGTGAAATGTTTCTCGATACAAAAAAACTTTATGTAACCGAAATTGGACAAAACAAACGGTACTCCTGCAACAATGTTATTGCATCTAGTTGTTCTCTGAACCAAAAGATCGATTTGGGCGACCAATGGACACCGTGGACGCTCAGTTGTTTGGACTTTGAACGACAATATTCTGAATTAATAGATGCAATCAATGCCAGGGAAGAAGGATGTTATATCTACGAAAACGCACCAAGAGATTCTACTTTATCCAACCAAGCTCTGGGTGCAGATTGCACTTTAGATTCTGAATGCTTGTCAGGAGTATGTCAAAACACATGCTGTACTAAATTCACTTCAAACTGTGCATCTTGTAGTAATACAGGTGAGTGTGGTGAATGTATTGCTGGATCAACATTGAACGGTGAAGGATGCGAAGCACAATTGGACAAGCCTTTCGCTGAATTAAATACAGGCTATGTATGTGCAGACGATTCGTGCAAATCTCAACTTGGATGTCTGGCATACTGCAACAAAAACTCATATCTATTTTCATCGTACAACACAGAATGTAAATGTTCAAATACAAAAACAGAGTCAGAGGGTGGTTCTGGTATATACAAATTGTGTCAAGGACAATGGGTAGATAACGTAGGTTGCACCGAGCAAGTAAATGGTGCAGTGTGTAGTATAGATGCACATTGTATTAACTCTTGCATCGGAGGATATTGTTGTGATAAAACCAACTGCAAAACGTGTAATTCAGATGGAGAATGTACAGACTGTATAGACGGTGCGTCTGGTGCTTCATGTGAAATAATAGACTGTAACACACAGTGGATTGAAAACGAGGGTTGTTCAGAGCCTATTGATAACATCAAAGACGCGTTGGATCTAGTGGATGCCACGTGTAAAGTTATGGAAACCAGATTTCCTACTTGCCCACCACCACAAAGTGCATGTGATATTAATGCTTGTATAGAAGGTGATACGTGTACCCCACGTGGTAAAGATGCAATTTGTGAAACTACAGGTGTGTTAAATTGCACTTGTGCCCATGGATTGACTTGTGAGCGTCTGTCTTTCTCTTCGTACAAGTGTATCGGTGAATTTGAAGAATCAGACTGTCATGCCCTTGAACGAAAATTTAATTGGTTGGAATATTGCAGAGATAATAACCCAGTACAATACTATGAAAACTTCGGTGAATTAGGAATTAACGAAGGGGATCAGAACATCCAAGGCGTGTTCAAAGACATACAGCCAGAATACGTCGATTTCTGGGTCAAAACGAGTGATTTCTTCGGTACTTCAGCTGCATTGGAAGTGTCTAACTACAACGACAATGTATTTCGAGTGTTTCTGCACAAAGGGCAGATTCAAATCAACGAAGTGGAAACACTAGAAGCTTGTCCACTTACCGACCCAACGTGTCACGACACATGGTCTTTTGAAGCTGACCAATGGTATCATCTAGGTGTATCTATTGATTGGTCGAACAAAAAAGTATCGTTGCACAAAGATGAATATGTAAAAACAAGAGATTTCATTAACGATGCCAACACTATTAACATGTTTCAAATAATTCAACAAGGTGCAACGACATACTACGATGAGATTGTATTTGAAGCACCTCTAGGTATTCCAGATAGTCTATCTGGATGCACTAATTTTGCATACTGTGATTTTAATGTAAATTATAGGCAGATATGTTCGGATGTAGTTCGTTTTGCGCAATATCCCTTGACGTTAAGTCCAAAGCATGATATTGTAGACATGTGCGCAAAACACTTTCCAACACGTCTGTTTGAAGGAGCTGAAGCGACGCTTTTACAGAAAGATGCGATGGAAAACTTAGATTGGTACACGTACTGTCAATTTGCAGACCAAATAGATGCAGACTACGATTGTCAAGACATGACGTACGAATATTTATTTAACTTTTCGAACTGTGCTGAGTATATGTTAAATACCAAGCAGTGTACACTTGATGCTCTTGGTCATGACTGGGCTACAGAATGTGAAACTATTAAAGAAAAATTCATACCACAAGA
>MDSW01183990.1_pt1 | contig 17080 bp, 8 predicted proteins | sample 811171 | NCBI WGS metagenome assembly MDSW01 (sample SAMN05326641, study PRJNA326480) | marine metagenome | isolation source: seawater | place: Atlantic Ocean: North West | collected 2012
AAATCGGAAATGATCATAAAGAAATAATTACAATTATGTTGAGGTATTCAATCTTCTTATCCCTTTATTTTTCTCTTTTAGTTAGTATCAATGGACAGGTTGTCAGCTATTCTCCAATGTACCCTACTTTATCCGATTCGATTGAGATCATTTACGATGCATCTATGGGTAATGCAGAATTGACTGGGGTTTCTCCGGTGTACATGCATACGGGAACAATTTCTGAAAATAGCTTATCAAATTCCGATTGGAAGCACAGAATTAATCCATGGCCAACAGGAGATCCGGATCTAGTAATAATTGACTCGCTAGTGCTGATGCAAGATCTCGGATCAAATTTACATCGTGTCAAAATAAAACCTAACGCATACTACGGAACTAATCCAATTATTGATTACAACGCACTTGCTTTTGTTTTTCGTGACCTGAATGGAACATTGGCAGGTAAAAATGCGGATAACTCAGACATTTTTATTCCCATTTTTGAGCCGGGCTATGACGCTATGTTTTTCGAGCCTAAAACTTCAGCCCATCGCGTTAATGCGGGAGATCCAATAGATGTTGAAATCCTTTCGAATGAGAGCTCTGACATTACTTTGTATCACGATGGTTCAATTGTGAAGCAGGTATTTGGAAATACCATTTTGACAGACACCTTGTTTGCACCTTCATCTGGTGTACATTGGTTAAGACTTGAGGCCACCGGCACAACGGGAACCAAAATTGATTCCATCTACTACATAGTGGATGAGCCAACTGTTTTGGTCGATCCACCATTTGCGACACAAAATGGAATTAATTACGTGAATGACAGCACTGTCATTCTACAATTCTACGGATTAGGTAAATCTTTTGCATATGTTATAGGAGATTTCAATGATTGGAAAATTGACCCTGCTTATCGAATGAATCAAACTCTGGATGGATCCGCATTTTGGATTCAAATTTCCGGCCTAACTCCTGGAACAGAGTACGCATATCAATATGTTATTGATCAAGATGTGGTCATTGCCGATCCATGGGCCGAAAAATACCTAGACGAGTTTAACGACATTAACATTCTTCCATTTACCTATCCTGGACTCAAAGATTATCCTTCAGGAAAAACACATGGAATGGTTTCAATTTTTCAAACAGCCCAGACTCCATATACTTGGTCGACCTCTTCTTTCTCTAGACCGTGGAGTCAGGATTTAGTAATTTACGAATTACTGATTCGAGATTTTCTATTGCATCACGATTACGAGAAACTTACAGACACTCTAGACTACTTGCAGAATCTTGGCATCAATGCTATCGAGCTGATGCCCATAAACGAGTTTGATGGAAACCAAAGTTGGGGCTACGCACCTGCATTCTACAATGCCCCGGACAAGTACTATGGTCCAAAAGAAGATCTTCAAGCATTTATTGACGAGTGTCACTCCAGAGGAATTGCTGTGATTGTCGATGTCGTATTTAATCATGCTTTTGGACAAAACTCGATGGCAAGGTTGTACCAAGACAAAAATTCCGGAAAACCTTCCTGGGATAATCCTTGGTTCAACGACCATGTGCCACATCCTTTTGGGTTTTACAATGATTTCGATCACTCGAGTTTAAAGACCCAATACATGGTGGATCGTGTTTTGCAACATTGGCACGATGAGTATAAAATAGATGGATTTAGATTTGATCTATCAAAAGGATTCACAAACGTGTATAGCTACCCAAGTGATATCGGATTGTGGAGCACTTACGATTCAGACAGAATCTACTGGCTGAAACGCATTTATGATGTAGTAAGAACCTATGATTCCGATTGTTTTATGATTCTCGAACATTTTAGCGATGCTGCTGAAGAGCTCGAATTATCCAATCATGGATTCTTACTTTGGGGAAATGCAAATAGCCAGTACCGTCAAGCTGCAATGGGTTATGAATCGGGTTCGGACTTTAGCTGGCACGTCTCGTCCAAACATAGATCATGGCCTTTTCAACATTTGATCGGTTATATGGAAAGCCATGATGAGGAGCGGTTGATGTACGAATGCCATGAATATGGAAATATGCAGATTAATGGTGCAGGTGATACGATTTACAATATTCAAGAAACAGCCACTGCATTAAAGCGAGTTGAAATGTGCGCAGCTTTTTTCTACACAGTTCCAGGACCAAAAATGCTATGGCAATTTGGCGAATTGGGATATGATTTTTCAATTAACTTCAATGGGCGAACAAATCCTAAGCCGATACGATGGAACTATTTTCAAGAAGGAAACAGGCATAGGTTATACAAAGCGTTTCGCGCGTTAATAAAGCTCAAAACTGAAAACATCGCTTTTAGAAGCTCCAACTACGATCTAGATGTTTGGGGTACGGGAAAGAGAATGTGGATAACCGATCCATCAATGAATGTGACCATCATCGGTAATTTTGGTGTGGATTCTTTGAGCACAATGATGCCCAGTTTCCAGCATACCGGACAATGGTTTGATTATATGACGGGAGACACCATTTTCGTGTCGAATGTAAACGATCCAATACCACTAGCTGCAGGAGAATACCACGTTTACACAGATGTAAAACTGGCAGAACCCGACCTCAATGGTCCAGTAAGCATTGAAGAAGAAATCTCCGAACAGAACCGATTTAAAATTGAAACCTTTGTTTATCCAAATCCATTTTCTGAGGAAGTTTTAATCAACTATACATTAAAAGAATCCGGAAAAACGAAAATTACGATCTACGACATTTTAGGTAATAAAGTGAAAGAGTTAGTAAATGACTTCCAAAGCTCAGGGAATCATTCCATAAAATGGAACGGAACAAATGACAAAGGCTCTATTCAATCAGGAGGGCATTTTTTCTATCGAATTGAACAAATGAACCACTATTGTTCAGGACAGATTGTTAAGGTTCACTAGAAGCTGAAATTATCGAACCCGGTTTCAACCAAGCTTTTGTAATTCGCCTCATTGAACTTAAAGTATTGAGCCGGCTTATGAGGAACGTCGTATTCCTTTTCATCCGTTGCCGACAGTATATTTATTTTCATAATCTTTCTTCGAAAATTTCTTTTATCCAACGATCTTCCCAGTATAGCTTCATACATGCGCTGTAATTGGCCCAAAGTAAATTTCTCCGGCATAAGATTAAAACCAATAGGACGAAAGGAAATTTCCCTTCTTAATTGATTGAGTCCTGTCTTAAGAATCGTGTAGTGATCAAATGCCAGATCTCTTATTTCATCTACATTGTACCAATTCGCTGTGACTGCAAAAGATGAAGCCGCAGGCAAATAATCACTGATTCGAACCAAAGAATAATAAGCAACTGTAATCACTCGTGCATCGGGGTGGGCTCTAATTGACCTAAGCCATTCTTTGTCCGTTTCTTTTGAGATGCGATCTACACCTCCAAAAGCACCAATCTGTTTTAAGAATATATTGTCAAGACCTGTCAGCTCCTTTAACACCCTATTTACCGCCATATTCAAATTTTCGTCGTCATAGATTAAATTGCCAGGAAGCGCAAGACGAGACTTTTCATCCGGGAAATCCCCCTCACGTTCAATCAGCAAAACCTTTAGTTGTTGGAAATCAAACCCAAAAATTACACAGTCAACAGAAACATTTGGATTGAGGTCCGGCCTAATTATTTCTTTTCGTCTCACAATTCAAATATATATAGGATTTACCTATATTTGAAAGTGTACGAATTACACTAAGTATTCATCCTCAAATTTTAACTTCCACATGACAATTATAGTTGACAGTGGTTCCACCAAAAGCGACTGGATTATTATTCAAAATGAAAGGGACATCATTACCTACTCCACTTCAGGCTTCAACCCCTATTTCCATGATGAAGATCACATTGAACAAGAAATAAATTCGCACGCAGAGATACGACAGGTAGCGAACGAAATTTCATGCATTTATTATTACGGTGCAGGATGTTCGACCATCGAATTAAACGCAATTGTCGAAAGAGCACTCTCCAAGGTCTTTAAAAATGCAGACGTCCATGTAACTCATGACCTTAACGCATGCGCTTATGCCATGTATGAGGGCAAACCTATCATATCTTGCATAATGGGTACGGGATCAAATTCATGTTATTTTGATGGAATTGAGGTCACTGAAGAAGTACCGGCATTGGCTTATATTTTGGGAGATGAAGGCAGTGGAAGCTATTTTGGCAAACAACTTCTCAGCAAATATTTGTACAAACAACTGCCAGCCCATCTTCATCAATCCTTTTATGATGAATACAAGATTGAAAAAGATGATATTATTTCTAACGTCTATTTTAAACCGCACGCTAATGTGTACATTGCCTCATTTATGAGATTCGTTTCAAAACATAAGACCGACCCCTTTATATCGGAAATGGTTAGCAGCGGAATTGAACATTTTCTTCGGACACATGTATTGTGTTTCCCAAACGCCAGAGAAGTACCCGTGCAATTTGTCGGATCTATCGCATTTTATTTTGAGGATATTTTAAGAGAAGTTGGAAATAAATTGGGGATTCACATTGGTAAGGTCGTAAAGAAACCTATCGACGGTTTATTGAATTACCATTTGCACCACCATCCGGAAAAAATTTTAGCATAAATGGGTAAACTGTCGAAATCTTTTGGTGGGATTACACGGTACCAAGAAACCAATCAAGGTATCACCTTTCAAAGTGAGGAATGTTTTGGTTTAATTGAATTTTGGAATGATTCGATATGTCGCGTTAGACTCTCAAACGAACCTTTAACCGCCAAGCACTCCTATGCTGTTTGTTCCGATAAAACAAAGTGTAAAGTAAACATTAGTGATGAATCCGATCAATTAAAATTGAAGGGTAAAAGCTATCGGGTTGAATTGAGCAAAAAAGATTCCAAACTCAGTTTTATTGATCATAAATCAACCGTGATAAATAAGGATGCAATTGCAGCAACATGGAATGGGACTGAAGCAACCGTTTACAAATCACTCAATGCAGAAGAGAAGTTCATCGGACTCGGAGAAAAAGTAGGTCCATTGAATAGACGAGGTCATGCTTATTCTAACTGGAATACGGACAAATTCGCCTATGATACCGAGCAGGATCCGCTGTATTTGTCAACACCATTTTTTATTGGAATCAACGGAGATCATTTCTACGGCATATTTTTAGACAATACCCATAAGTCGACTTTTAACTTTGGCGCCTCAACGGATCGATTTTCCTGGTTTTCTGTGGAAGATGGCGAAATTGATTATTATTTCATACATGGTAATTCCATTGCTGATATAATCAAGAATTACACTTGGCTTACCGGAAGAATAGAACTGCCACCAAAATGGTCTCTTGGTTTTCAGCAATGCCGATATAGTTATTATCCCGAAAGCGAAGTGGAGCAAATTGCCACTACTTTCAGAGATAAAAACATACCGTGTGATGTGATTTATCTAGACATCCATTATATGGAGGAATTCAAGGTTTTTTCTTTTGACAAAAATCGATTTCCAAACCCCGAAAGATTGGTGAAAAGTATGGCTGAAAAAGGAATTAAAACAGCTGTTATTTTAGATCCTGGCATTAAAGTTTTGGATGGTTACAATGCCTACGAATCGGGTATTGAGCAAGATGTATTTTTGCGTTATCCTGATGATGAATTATACACCGGAGAAGTGTGGCCCGGAAAAAGTCACTTTCCCGATTTTACTGATCCTAAAGCGCGTAATTGGTGGCAAAGTCAGTTACGATTTTATACCGAAATGGGTATCCTCGGTTATTGGAACGACATGAATGAACCGGCAGCATGGGGGCAGTGCCTTCCCAATATAGTGGAGTTTCATTACGAGGGAGAAGCTACAACTCATCGTGAAGGTCGCAACGTATATGGTATGCAAATGACACGAGCCACGAATCAAGGAGCTCAAAATCAACTAAATAACCAAAGGCCTTTTATTCTTACAAGGGCCGGGTTTTCAGGGATTCAGCGGTATGCTGCCGTTTGGACAGGTGATAATGTGTCATCTGATGAGCACCTTATGCTTGGAGTTAGACTAGTAAACAGTTTAGGTTTAACAGGCATTTCTTTTTGTGGAAATGATGTCGGGGGTTTTGCAGGGGATGCATCACCAGAACTGTATGCAAGATGGATCAGCATTGGTGCTTTTCAACCTTTCTTCAGAGCTCATTCAGTGGTTGATAGCAAAGATGCTGAACCTTGGTCATTTGGCGAAGAGGTTGAGCAAATTGCAAGAAATTATATTTCACTTAGGTATAAATTAATGCCTTTGATTTACAGCCTTTTTTGGGAGTCGACTCGTAATGGGATGCCCATAAATAGATCACTTGCTCTTAATTTTCCACTTGAGAACAACACTTTTAAGGAAGAGTTTCAACATCAATTCATGCTTGGTGATCAACTGATGATTGTTCCGGTAGAAAGCTACAAAGACTACGTGAATGTTTGGTTACCTCCCGGCAACTGGTATAATTTCTGGACAGGAGAAAAATATGCTGGGAATCGTGAAATTGTTCTGGATTGTCCTATCTGGAAACTTCCTGTCCTCGTGAAGGCAGGGTCGATTATCCCAATGCAAAAATTAACCCAAAACTTAGATCAGACAACAGACGAATTGCATTTGCACGTTTATGGTCAGGTAAATGGAACTTTGGCATTGTACGAAGACAACGGAAATGATTATGGATTTAAAAATGGAAATTTCTCATCAAGAGAAATCCAAATGAATAAAAATGGGATTTCAATTAGTAAACAAGAAGGACAATATTCTGATGGATTCTCCAAATTAAAAATTTTCTGTCATGGTTTTAAAGTTGTTTCGGCTACTATCAACGACAAGCCAATTATGAGCCAAAGCGCTGTAATAAAGCACGTAAAATCGATTGAGGGTGTAGATTCTTTAAGTCAAGACAAAGGTTCCGATATGGAAGAAGGTAATATTGATTCATTTACCCTTCCTCTTGGTCCGGAAAAGATTGATATACGATGGGCAAACTAGTCAGTCTAACGATTGTTATACTTTTCTTTTTTTCATGCACTGAAAAAATTATTCTCCCTGCGGATACCAATCAAAAATACGGCAATGACCTGAATTATTTGGCCAGTACAATTCGGATGAGTGATACAATTTTCGAAGTGCCAATTTTGGATTACTTCCCGACTATTGAAATCGATTCGGTTACAACAAGCACTGCAGGTTTTTCAGCTAAGCTTGATTCGTCTGTACTAAAAATAAGGGTAGGCCAAAATTCAACGGAAATAGGAGTAATTACATGCTGGAAAGATGGTTTCTCATACGACCTAATGTGCATGAAACCGAAAAAAATACCAACCATAATCAGTTTCACTTCTACCCTTTCAGAAAAGGTGGAACTTGCCGGAGAAATGAACAATTGGTCTCCACAGCAAATGACAAAAGTGAATGACAAACAGTGGAGCATTGAATTGAATCTTGATCCTGGCTCATATCAATACCAACTCGTTGTGGATGGAACGTGGCAGATTGATCCATCCAATTCTGAGACAGAAGAAAACGGGATTGGTGGAATCAACTCCCTTCTAAAAATAGGAGACTTGCCCACTACGGAGAATAATTATGATGTAATAGAGGCCTCCGATTCTAGCATATATATCAATGTTTCAACTTCAAATAACCAATGCATACTATTCTGGAATAACCATAGGATAGACGGACACAACGGATTATACAAAATCCCGAAAATAGCATACGCAAGAAAAAGAAGTCATGTGCGTATTTGGATTGCCAGTAGTAACGGAAATGTTTCAGATTTTTTAATCCCCCTGGAATTCGGCGCTATTGTAAAGAATACCGGCCAACTATCAAGAATGGATAAACACAATTCTGTTCTGTATTTTGCACTTGTTGACCGTTTCGCGAATGGCAACCCTAAGAATGATGCTCCTTTAGTGGATGATGAGGTGCATCCAAAGGCAAACTACTGGGGTGGAGATATCAAAGGCATTACCGAAAAAATAAAGGAGGGTTATTTTTCTGGAATTGGCGTCAATACAATTTGGCTTTCTCCGATTACTCAGAATCCGATGTATGCTGAGCGAGAATTCCCTCCGCCACATAGAATGTACTCAGGGTATCATGGCTACTGGCCTATATCGGCATCAAAAATTGATCATCGATTCGGGAATGAAGCTGAATTGAAAGAGCTCGTGTCCAACGCTCACAAAAACAACTTAAATGTAATTCTGGATTATGTATCCAATCATGTGCATGAGGATAACCCTATTATCAAGGAAAATCCGCACTGGTCGACACCATTGGTTTTGCCCAACGGTAAAAAGAATATTCGAATATGGGATGAGCAACGTCTAACCACCTGGTTCGATGAGTTCTTGCCTACCTTGGACTACTCAAAGCCGGAAGTAGTAGAATTAATGTCTGATTCTGCACTATACATGCTTCGTAAATATGAACTGGATGGATTCAGACATGATGCGACAAAACACATTCCCAGTGTATACTGGAGAACACTAACAAAAAAGATTAAACTGGATATTCGCCAACCGATTTACCAAATTGGTGAAACATTCGGAAGCAGACAACTCATTGGAAGCTATGTTCGAAGTGGCCAACTTGATGGTCAATTCGACTTCAATCTATATTTTGACTTGAGAAACACCCTTGCCTCCAATAATGGTTCATTCATTGAACTGTATGAATCATTGAAATCATCGTTTTCGAATTATGGCAATCATTCACTAATGGGCAACATAACCGGGAACCACGATATTCCTAGATTCATTAGCTATGCAGGGGGTGGATTAAGCTTTATGGAAGATGAAAAGAAAGCTGGATGGAGCCGTAAAATTGAAGTTTTAGATACGTTAGGTTACAGAAAACTGGAATTGCTAACCGCATTTATCACCACCATTCCAGGAATACCTACAATTTACTATGGAGATGAAATTGGAATGCCCGGAGCGGGAGATCCTGACAACAGAATGCCAATGAAATTTACCAATCTTTCCTACCAAGAGAACAAGGTGAAACGTTGCATTTCAGATCTGATCCATGCACGCAGAAACCGCATGTCTCTCATTTATGGGGATTTTCAATTGGTTTCGGTTACAAAAAAGACTATTGCATATACTCGAACATATTTCAAGGAGTCGACTCTGGTACTGCTAAACAATTCGAATAAAGAAGTGAAGGTAACGCATCAGAATACCGAATTCCAAGTATTGCCATATAGTTATAAAATTATTTTTCTTGAAGAGCTATGAAACAAAAACTGATCATAACAGCGTTCTCATTGACAATCGTCTTTAGCTGCTCTCAGCCAGAACAAAAAACTGAAGTGGTTACCAAAATCAATGATGAAATAGAATTGGTTAAAAGCCCACCAGAATGGTCGAAAAATTCTACAATTTACGAGGTGAACCTTAGACAATATAGTCACGAAGGAACGATTGAAGCTTTCCGAAATGATTTAGGTCGAATTAAAGAATTAGGCATCGATATACTCTGGTTTATGCCTATACATCCAATCGGAGAAAAAAATCGGAAAGGAACTGAAGGAAGCTACTACTCCGTTAAAGACTATAAACAAATCCATTCTGCTTATGGAACCATTGAAGATTTTAAATCACTGGTGAGTGAAGCTCACAAATTGGGAATGCATGTGATCTTGGATTGGGTGGCCAACCATACGGCATTCGACAACATATGGATTGAGCAAGGACATGATGATTGGTATACTCCCGACTCCAATGGGAATATTCAACCTCCTATTGGAACCGATTGGTGGGACGTAGCTGATCTGGATTATGATAATTTCGAAATGCGAAGTGCAATGATTGAAGCCATGAAGTTCTGGGTGACAGAGTGTGACATCGATGGTTATAGATGTGATGTGGCCGATTGGGTTCCTGTTGATTTTTGGAATGAAGCACGAAGGGCCTTAGATAGCATAAAACCAGTATTCATGCTGGCCGAAGCGGAAAATCCCGAGCTACATGAGAAAGCATTCGATATGTCCTATGCATGGGAATTCCATTTCATAATGAATGACGTTGCACAAGGAAATAAATCCGTAAAACACATCAGGGACTATCTCAAAGGAAATGCGAAGCGGTTTGAAAAAGACGCGTATCGACTTCACTTCACTTCTAATCACGATGAAAACTCATGGAAAGGAACTGTTGAGGAAAGGCTTGGAAAAAGCAAAAAAGCATTTGCTGTATTAGCGGCGACGATAGAAGGTATGCCTCTGATCTATAATGGCCAGGAAGGGGGCCTTAATAAAAGACTCGAATTTTTTGAAAAAGACACCATAGAATGGGGCGACTGGAGTATGTCGGATTTCTACACTCCCCTTCTCAATCTAAACAAAGAAAATGAGGCATTGTGGAACGGCAATTTTGGAGGTGACATACGCCTACTGAACCCCGAAAAAGACACAATAAATTTAGCTTATTCAAGGGAAAAAGGAAACTCTGGCGTCATCTGTCTTTTTAATTTTTCAAATCAAAACAGTACGGTTAGAATTGACTTCTCGGGCTTATCCGGAAGATACACAGAGTTGTATGAAAAAGACACATTAAATCTTAACGACTCGCTAATTGCCTTGCAACCATGGGAATTTAAACTTTATCAGAAGTAGCAGATCTGCATTAGCTTCAATAAAAATGGAAACGAAAACAACAAAAGTGAAAAGTACTAAGCCAAGGTTAACTTTTTGGCAGATCTGGAATATGAGCTTTGGATTTCTGGGTATTCAATTCGGGTTCGCGCTGCAACTTGGCAATACGAGTAGAATTTTTCAAACCCTTGATGCAACTGTAGAATCTCTTCCTATTTATTGGTTGGCAGGCCCCGTAACAGGATTACTTATCCAACCTGTAATAGGCTATTTCTCAGACAGAACGTGGCATCCAAAACTAGGAAGGAGAAAGCCTTATTTCCTGGTTGGTGCAATTCTCGCCTCCATAGCACTGATTGTAATGCCTAATTCGCCCGTTCTTTGGATTTCCGTGAGTATGCTTTGGATTATGGACGCTTCGTTCAATGTGTCCATGGAACCCTTCAGAGCTTTCGTTGGTGATGTACTCCCTTCAGATCAAAGAACATTGGGTTTCGCTATGCAGAGTTTTTTTATTGGAATTGGTGCCGTAGTAGCTTCATTGTTACCATGGCTTTTTAGTAATTGGTTCAATATTTCAAACACGGCCGAAAAGGGCGTGATCCCCGACTCAGTGAAATGGTCCTTCTATATTGGCGCAGTCGTATTCCTCTGCGCTGTTCTCGTTACAGTTGTATTCTCAAAAGAATATCCTCCAGAAAATCTAGAGGACTTCAAGATGGAAAAGAAAAGAACAAAGGGTGCGCGGTATTTTTTCAAAGAAGTATTTGGAGGAATATTGAAAATGCCTAAGACCATGATTCAATTGGCGTTTGTTCAATTTTTTTCGTGGTTGGCATTGTTCGCTTTGTGGATCTACACTACCCCGGCTATAACAGAATTCATATATGGGTCAACAGATACTACCTCGGTCGCCTACAATGAAGGTGCAGACTGGGTGAATGTTTGTTTTGCGGCATACAATGGAGTTGCTGCTTTGGCAGCATTTTTATTACCCGTTATTGCGAAGTTGACAAGTAGAAAAATTACGCATATGATTGGCTTACTATGCGGTGCTGTGGGATTGTTGTCTGTATTTTTTGTTTCGACTCCCAATGGACTGCTCATCTCAATGATTGGTATTGGAATTGCTTGGGCAAGTATTCTTTCTATGCCGTACGCAATTTTGGTTGGATCCTTGCCAGAAGGAAAGATGGGCTACTATGTAGGAGTCTTCAATTTTTTTATTGTAATTCCACAGATTGTTGCATCAATCATTCTCGGCTTTATTCTGAAACATGTATTCTCAGATCAAACGATTTATGCATTTGTAATTGGAGGAGTATCAATGGTTGTAGCTGCCGTCCTTTGTTTGTTAGTTAAAGACAATGATTAAGGGTTTTGTATCATCAGGGAATTACCGGACATCTCCTCTTGTGGAATTTTAAATAAAACGGATGGATCATTGTACGGAACACCTCCGCGCAAGGGTAGCTTCATTCTTTTCAAATTGTGATATCGATCTCCTTCAAACATCAATTCCAACCTTCTTTCCTTCTGAATTTCGACTAGCAAACTATCCGAAGTAGATGGAATTGCAGGAAGGGTTCCGGTTCTTAGCTGATACAATTCAGCATACAAATCTGCAGATCGGGTAGAATTCCCATTTCCGCCGGGACTAAGATTTGCTTCAGCTGCATTGAGATAAACTTCCGCCAATCGAAGCACGCACATGTTAATTCCATTGACGGCATTGGGAAGGTCGTATTTTGATATGGTGGAATCGCCAAAAAAACTCACGTATAGATAACCCTCGGAATCCGTTAGTCTTGAATCATTTAAATGAAATTTATCCATTACATCATTTTTTGGATAGAATAAAGGAGAACCAAATCGAGAATAACCCCAAGCTGGATTTCCACTTTGATCTTCCGCAATACTTGTCAATTGAAATATTTGTCCATCTGTATAGTTTTGAGCAGACTGAATAAAATTTTCCTTGGGCGAATTGCTCAAGCTAAAATTACCACTTGAAATAATTTCCTCGCAGATCGCAGATGCTTCGGTATATTCTCCCTTAAAAAATAAAATTCTACTTAAATAGGCTTTTGCCGACCAGACATCCACTTTATGTCTATGCCAATCTGTGTATATAGCTGATCCATTCCCGAATGGCGTTAATAGATCAATTGATTTCTGAAGATCAGAAATCGCATTTGAATACACTTCTTCTACAGAATTACGCGCAATATCAAGACCTTCGGGTCCTTCAAGTGTGGGTTGCAATCTGTAAGGAATTCCGAGTTGACTATTTCCTCCTGACTGATCAGTATCATAACTGCTCCCCCAAAACCGTACCATCTCAAAATGAATTGCAGCTCTAGCAAACAAGGCAGTAGCATGATAAATCGCAAAATTTTGAGGGTTGTAGTTTTCATGCGTCTCCAAAGAACCATTTTCTATTACCCGAATTACATTATTTGCTCGGTTGATCGTAGAATATCCTTCTCTCCACATGTTTCTAAGATCACTTATCTGAGAGGTCATGGTACGATTGTATATTTCCAGCGTACCAAATGCATTCAGTTGTGATTCCAATACATCTGCATCATCCGAAAATAATTCGCCATAGATGTAGCGATTTCCGCCCAAAGTAAGCCCATTCTGCATTCCATCATAAATGGACTCCACCAGGTTATTCAAATCAGCGGGAGTAGTTATTGCATCTTCATTTTGTAAGAAATTTTCTGGTTCTATGTCCAATACCTTTTTGCACGAAACAATCGTCAAAATAAAAATCGCTATGTAAATTCTTAGCTGTCTCATTTACATTCCCATTTTAATTCCAAACAACATAATTTTCGCCTGTGGTGTTTGCCAGGACGGGCCTGAAAAGGAAATGTTCTCTTGCTGGCTATTCTGTGGAACATGTCGCAGCACCTCAGGGTCCCAACCAGGATAGCGTGTCCAGGTCCACAGGTTATAACCCGTTAAATACACTTTTAATGACGATAAATGCAGTTTCTTACAAAGCCGCTTTGAAAGTGCATATGAAAGGGTCAGAGACCGAAGTCGAACAAATGAACCATCGTATAGAAATCGATCTGAATTAATAGGAGTAACCGTAGTGTTCAATGCAGGCACATTAGAAGATGGATTATCTGGGGTAAACGCACCTTGGATTTCTGGTCTTTGCGCGTATGAATAAAGCATACCAATTTGGTTCTTCGCTGGGTCATCATAAATGGTATGCCCCCATACTACATTGAAGAGAAAGTTACACTCAAAATCACCAAAAGTTAACGTATTTCCCACACCTGCATAAAACTTGGGCAATGGATTTCCACGAGGAACTCGATTGTCGTAAAAATCGGTACCGGTAAATCGATTGACATCATCTTCACTATCAAATGGTGTTCCACCATCATCTACACCAAATGCCATTAGATTTCCATTTACATCGTAAAATAATGCTTCTCCTGCATTTACCGTTACAGTAATAGGATCACCATTATTATCTACCATAACCGAACCATCCGTATTGTATCTGATCAGCTCCCCATTCTCTTCCATTACTCCGGCATATTGCACCACAAAAGTTTGACCTACAGGATAACCAACAATTACCCTGCCCTCTCCAGGCTGTCCGCTCTCAAATGCGTCAGGTGGCAGATTTGCTACATCCAGCACTTTATTTCGAATAAGTGAGAAATTGAAATCAGTTTTCCACCTAAATCTCTTCATGGTGATGTTGTGACTGTTCAACATAAATTCTATACCCCAATTGTTAACCATTCCCGCATTCACAGTGATAACATTAAACCCAGACGAAGTGGGTAGTTGTATTGGAAGCAATAGGTCAGACGACTGCTTGTTAAAATAAGTAAGACTACCTGAGATTTTATTTTTGAAAACTCCATACTCTACCGATACGTCGAGCATTTTAGCTCTTTCCCATCTTAAATTGGGATTTGCAAGACTTGTCGGATAAAGAGCTAATCCTCCTACATAGCCGACGCCTGTGGAATACAAACCGAATCGGGTAAAATCACCAATGTTATCATTTCCGGTTAACCCATAACTAGATTTCAACTTTAAATAGTTTAGCCATTGCGAATCACCCAGAAAATCCTCATCCGTCAAAATCCAACCCGCAGAAAATGATGGGAAAAATCCGTACCTATAGTTGTTCGAGAATCTTGAAGATCCATCAGATCTTGCTGTAAATCCAAAAAGATATTTGTTTCTCCATTTGTAGGATAACCTGCTGTAATAAGATACGATTGCATTACCAGTCTGATACGAATACAAAGACTGTGATGAGCCTTGCTGTGGATTCGTAAAGCTTTCGTTAGAGAAACCATAACCATAGATTCCTAAACCATTCACATCGGTGCGTTGAACATCCATACCAACAACACTGTTCAGGTCGTGCTCATCATTAATATTTACTTCATAAGTTAGGTAGTTACTGGTATTCCAGTTCAATATGTTTGATGATCTTTCCCATGCCCAAGCTTCTGTATTGCCAGCTTCATTTTTTGCCTGATATTCATCCTCATGCAGATTCGTATAATCTAATCCAAAATTGGTCCTGAAGTGAATATTTTTATGGAGCTTAAAATCCGCATATAGAGTCGACAACGATCGCAATCTTTTTGCTTCAAAAGTTCTATTCTCCAGAAACCAAATTGGATTTCCTGCAGGATTAAAAAATGTACCATCCTCCTTGTAAATAGGGATATATGTTGGTATTTGCTGGGCCCATCCCAAACCCCCATTATCTCCCGTTGGCACACGGTTATTGATCGAATATGTTAGGCCTAAGTTAGCTCCAAGTGATACGATATCGTGGGAGCGATTTTCAACATTAAATCTTCCAGAAACCCGCTCAAAATTGTTTCCCTTTAAAAAACTGTCCTCATTTCGATAAGCCCCTGAGAAATACAATCTATTTTTTTCGGTTCCAGAACTAGCGGATAGATTCGCCTCATGAAAAGATCCTGTTCTCAGCGTTTCTTCTATCCAGTTAGACCCACCTTTTGCCGCGAAGGCATTTGCATCTTCACGAGTATAACTTACTCCTTCAAAAACTCCAATAACTGTGTTTTCTGGCTCAGGAAATCCTGTGTTTTCGATGCTAACCTGATCCCGCAGATTTAAATGATCTGTTGCATTAAGTAAAGAAAGTCTATTCGTTTCTTGAACAATACCGGTTTTATAGTTGAAGTTGAACCTAGTTTTTCCCTCTTTACCCTTCTTGGTAGTAATGATAATAACCCCGTTCGCGCCTCTGGCTCCGTAGATAGCAGATGATGAAGCATCCTTTAAAATATCCACGGATTCGATATCATCCATATTGAGATCTGCAAGTGCATTCGTTCCTGACCCCATAACATCCGCACTTACATCCAAATTTGAAATGGGAATCCCATCTACTACTATTAGTGGGTTACTGCCCGCATTAATAGAATTGGACCCACGTATTTGAATTTTAGTATTTCCTCCACCTGCAACTCCATTCGCAGCCGTAATTTGTACACCGGCTGCCTTACCCTGTAAAGCCTGATCAATACTTGGTGAAACGGAGTTTTCAATATCTTCAGATTTAAGAGAGGTTACTGATCCAATAATATCTCGTCGCTGCCTCGTACCATAGCCAACAACCACAACCTCATCCAAATCCAACGTTTCATCCTCTCCAAGCTTCCCATCCAATCTCAATTCTTGACCCGATTTGAGCTCTACCCTATATTTACCATCCTCAAATCCAAAAAATCCAAATACAATCGTATAACTGCCCGGCTCAATTTTGTTTATCTCATAACTTCCATCGTCTTTACCAATGTATTCGGCATCCAATTCGATTATGGTTATAGAAGCTCCTGGAATTACAGAATTATCACTGTCATATACAACACCCTTTATACTAGCCAATTGGCCCGGACAATTCGAAAAAAGGAATAGGAAGAACAGGCCTAAAATTAGTTTCATATGACAGTAGTTCTTGTTTTTCACAGATTTACAATTATTTATTTGGCAATAATCAATATATTGATGTGAAAACAGAACAAAAGTAAAAAAAATACTTTACGTCATTTTGACACTAAGTACTTTTTTCATACTTTGTATCGCCTAATTAAAACTAATAAAACTACACCTTATGACGCCCTATCCAAAAATTCATACGTTAGTTGCTGTCGTTTTTATTTTCGTTTCAACTCATTTGATTGCTCAACAAACAAATCAATCTCAACTCGAAGTTGATTTTGATTTGATTAACCAGATTGATCTCATTTTTGACGAAATAAAAACAACAGAGATTAACTCAACAGATTCACGCAAAAATATCGTCAACGATAAAGCCAAATTCAAAATTTATCCAACTCCTGCTAAAGAGTTCTTTCAAATCGATACCGACCTGAATGACTTTGAGCAAGTGCTTCTGACGATCTACTCCTCGGAAGGTAAAAAAATTTCCACCTATGATATG
>MDSW01180722.1_pt1 | contig 17078 bp, 12 predicted proteins | sample 811171 | NCBI WGS metagenome assembly MDSW01 (sample SAMN05326641, study PRJNA326480) | marine metagenome | isolation source: seawater | place: Atlantic Ocean: North West | collected 2012
TAGAGTTAGACCAAAGCAAATGATATTAACTGTTACACCAATAATAGAAACAGCCCGAAAGTTAACTTTGGTTTGGGGAGTTAAATGTATTGTTCAAAAAGATGCAAATAATCTTGAAGAAATGATTAAAATGACCAAATCTTTCACTAAAAAAGAAAAAATTACTAAAATAGGCGATAAAATAGTTGTGACTGCAGGATTACCCTTAAAGAAACTGGGAACGACTAACCTTATTAGAGTTGTTAAAATAAATTAGTGATCCATTTCTATATTTTGAATTTTTATAATATTATTAAATAGTAATGAACAAAAAAATAAAACCATTTCTAAAAAAAAAGATACCACCTTTAAAGATAACTTCACAATCAAGTGAATTAGAGAAATTAAAGTTTCAAATTAATTCAGCCAAATCAAATGAGGAATTAAGCGATCTATTTTTAAGAATAGCAGATCTATATATGGGTAAAAAAGAATTTTTTTTAGCGGAAGATTATTTTGAAAAGTTCCTAGCCATAAACCCTAATCATATAGAAGGTAATATTGGCTATACTCATATTTTATACGCAAATAATAAAAAAAAACATTCATTAGATTTAGCTGAAAAACTTTATCAAAAAAATCCCCATAATATTCCTATTTTATCATTAAGTGCTTATATCAATACATTAGAGAATAACCATTCAAGGGCTATAGAATTATCAAAGGCAATAATTGATATAGAACCTGATTATGTTTTTGCCTACCACACAATTCAATCAAACTCTATAGTATTAAAAAGGTTTCAAGAAACTATTAAATATTCTAGAAAATTTCTTGATAAAAATCCAAATGATCTTGAAAGCTTAAAAAACCTCGCTGTAACCTATACATATCTTGGTAATTATAAAGAAAGTATTAAAATATTAAGAAAAATAGAAGCTTTAGACCCAATAAATCATATTGTTGGATCATTGCTCCCCTTTATTAGCACCCAAACTGGAAAAAAAGAGCAAACAAATTATATCGATCAACCTTTAGATTTTATTAGCGAATTTCATATTGATTTAGAAAATCAGGAAAATTTAAAATTCAAAGATGATATTATAAGCTATTTAAAAAAATGTGAAAAAGATTGGTCACCTAAAAATAAGTCTACAAATAAAGGATACCAAACTACAAGTTTTGAACTCAGTCATGACACATACCCATTAAATAAATTAAAATTACTCTTTCAAAAGAAAATAAATGAATATATTCAAAAATACTCAAGCTCAAATACTCTATTTATTAAACATCTCAATGAGAAGAGGCAATTCTCATGTTGGGGTGTTTTTTTAAAAAATAATGGCTTTCAAGAATCTCATAACCATTCTAGCGGTTGGTTAAGTGCGGTTTTTTATCTTGATATACCTGATAAATTAAAAGGTGATGAGGGTAATATTGAATTTTCTCTTCACGGATATGAATTTCCAAAAAATTCAAACATTATACCAAAGAAAAAAATTGAGCCTAAAGATGGAAAATTAATATTGTTCCCCTCTACCCTTTATCACAAAACTATACCTTTCAAGAGCAAAAAAGAGCGGATATCTATGGCATTCGATTTATATTAATTAACCTTGGCGGGCTTTAAATCTTTTATTATTCTTATTTATAACATATAGACGACCTTTTCTTCTAATTAATCGGTTATCTCTATGTCTAGATCGTAATGATTTTAATGAATTTCTAACTTTCATATTTTACTCACAAATAGTGTTTAATAATTACTAATTACATCTAAAGGTTTATTTTAATATAATAGTTAAAGGATAAATGCTACATATTTATCATGAAAAATTACGATATTGCTTTATTAAGCGGAGGATTTGACCCTGTTCACATAGGCCATTTAGCTATGATAAAAGAGGCAAAAGAAATAGCTAATGAAGTAGTTATTCTTTTAAATAGTGATAACTGGTTAACAAGAAAAAAGGGTAAGCCTTTTATGTCTTCTAATCAAAGAGCTAATATTCTTGATGAATTTAAAAGTGTATCAAAAGTAATTATACAAACAAACGATGATGATGATAGTAGCAATAATGCTATAAAAAAATTTCATGAATTAAATGATGACAAAAAAATTTGTTACTGTAATGGTGGAGATAGAAGCCAAGAGAGTAAAATTCGAGAGGCAAAGTTATGTAAATCACTTAATATAGATTTGAAATTTGGTATTGGCGGTGTTCAAAAAATTGAAAGCAGCTCAAAATTAATCAAAAATCATTTAAGTGAGGTTGATAATAGACCATGGGGTAATTTTCATATTATTGCTAAAGGTAATGGGTATCAAATAAAGGAAATAAATGTTCTTTCTGGCAAAAGATTATCATTACAAAAACATCAACATAGATCAGAGTATTGGCAGGTGATATCTGGAAAAGGATTAGTTTATATAGAAAGTGATCTATATGAACTCAAACCTAATGAAAGCATCTTCATTCCCAAAGGAAACTTGCATAGATTAGAAAATAATGGAGATGAAATTCTAACAATCATTGAAATACAAATTGGTAATAAAATACTTGAAGATGACATCGAGCGTCTGGAAGATGATTTTGGAAGATTATAGTTAGGGAAGCATAGTTTTCAGGAACTTATTTCTAGACAATTTTCTTGTTTTTATTTCTAGATCAAGCCAATTAATTAACTTAGGCCTCGTTTCGATTGGATCTATTAATTCATGTACTGAGAAGTTTTCTGAACGTGGAAAAGGTGAGGATCTAGAACTTAATAATTCTTCTAATTCTTTTCTTTTTTGTTCAGGGTTTGCTGAAGATTCTATTTCTTTTTTAAAAGCTATAGCAACCCCTCCTTCTACGGGTAAAGCCCCACTTTCTGCACTTGGCCATGATAAAACATAGCTATCAGGAGCAAAATGAGCGGCACCAGCAACACCATAAAGTTTCCTAACTATTATACTAGCCCAAGGAACCTTTGATTGCATTAAACAAGAAATTGCTGATGTTCCGTGTCTTATAGTCCCAGACCTCTCGGAATCTGGACCTATCATAAAACCTGGTTCATCGACAAAACTTAATATAGGAATATTAAAAGTATTAATAAAATCAATAAATCTTCTTAATTTAATAGCTGCATTAGCAGTCATTGCGCCAGCATAAAACATGCAATCATTAGCTATTATTCCAACAGTATGTCCATTTAATCTTGCTAATCCAGTAATTAAACTCTGACCATATAATTTACTCATCTCAAAGAAAGATTTATTGTCCACAATTAAATTTAAAAGTCTTCTCATATCATAAGGTTTACGCCTATTTCTAGGAATGATTGATGATAACAATTTTTCTTTTCTATTTATTTTATCTATAGATTTTATTGATGGTGGTTCTTGCAAATAATTATCAGGTAAAAATGACAAGAAATTTTGTATTTGATCTAAAGCATCCTCTTCGTCCTCTGCTATATTATCTACAACACCTGACCTTAAATGAACATCAGGTCCTCCAAGTTCTTCTTTTGAAACCTCTATACCAAGAGCTCTTTTAACTACAGCTGGACCAGCTATTAGAATTTGAGAATTTTTAGTCATAACAGAAAAATGAGAGGCAACTAATCTTGCTGCAGGAAGACCTGCAACCGGTCCTAATGCGGCTGTTGCAACCGGTACAATACCTAAACATTCTGCTAAAGCTTGGAACCTATTTCTTGCATAAACAGGTTCACTATTAGGGATTTTTGGCCTATCAGCTGAGCCACCAGAACCTGTAACTGACCCTCCACCTCCCTCATGAAGTCTTATAAGGGGAATTTTATATTTAAGAGCCAATTCTTCAGTGTAAATACTTTTCCTTAGCCCTGCAGGGTTTGGAGATCCACCTTTTAATGTAAAATCTTCTCCTCCAATAATGATATCTCTGTTATTAATTTTACCGAAACCTAATATAAAATTTGACGGTACAAAATCATCATCAGTTCCATTGTTAGAGCCAGCAATCTTACCTATTTCATCAAAAGAATTACTATCTAAAATATAATTAATTCGTTCACGAATAGTTTTTCTACCTTTTTTATGCTGAAATTTAATAGCATCTGAACCACCTTGTTTAAGAGCATTTTTTTCTCTCTTTTTAATTCTTTTAATTTCTTTTTCCCAAGACATGTATTTTTCTCTTTCGTCTGCTAATATAATTAAAAATTAATATTATTGGCAATGTTAGATTATCCTAAAGCATCATATACAGAACTAAAAGACTACAAAGCTCCATTAAATTCATATTTTCATAGAATTTCTATGTCAGATTCAAAGAAAATAAGATTATTTTATTGTAAACCAGAAAATATCGAAAAGTCCAAAGGAACAATTCTACTGCAACAAGGCCATAATGAGTTTATCGAAAAATATTTCGAACTAATAGAGGAATTTAAGCAAAGAGGTTACTCTGTTGTTTCATTTGATTGGAGAGGACAAGGACTATCTGATCGGATGATAAACAATACAAATAAACAATATATTGAAAATTTTGATATATACAATGATGACCTAACATTCATAATGGATGAAATAATCCATAAAAACTTTCCTAAACCTTTAATTGGTTTCGGTCATTCTATGGGAGGCTGTATTATGCTTTCATCCTTACAGAAACATAGTAATGATTTTGATAGCATGATTTTATCTGCTCCAATGTTAGGATTTAGAAATGAAAATATTTTGTCCTTTATTTTTAAAATACTTTACCCATTTGTAAATAAAAGTAATTTTATGATTGGGTCTAAGCCCAATATGGGTAAAGAAATAACTTTCGAAAAAAATGATCTTACTTCTGATAAAAACCGATATCTAAGAACTCAAAAATTAGTAAGAAATTGTCCAAAATTAAGGTTATGGGGAGTTACTTACAGATGGGTAAATGCTGCATTAAAAAGACTAAATTATATTAGAAAAAGTAATTGGCTAAAAGAAATTGATACTAAAGTTCTTATTCTTAATAGTATAAGCGATAGGGTTGTGGACTCTTCAAAAACATTAGAATTAAGTAAAAGAATAAAAAATTGTAAAATAATAAATTTTGAAGAGGTAGAGCATGAGATTTACTTGGAAAAGGATATATACAGAAATTTGATGTGGCAACAAATTGATACCTTTATCAAATAAATTATCAATTAATTGGTATAACATCAAAAGCTAAAGTTATTCGCTTCTTATTTGATTTAAAGGGAATAGTTGAATGAAACAGTGAAGATGGAAACATAACAATGTCACCTTCATTAATTTCGTATATTTTCTCAGGAAAACTTATACCGTCTGTTTCATAATCTGCACCATGTAAACTAAACATTAGATCTCCATCATTATCACTTTTTTTATTTGGCCTCTTTAAATATATAGATGAACTAAGCCATCCTTCTTTATGCATATGAGGTTTAAGATTTCCTCCATCATTAATAACAACCAACCATCCATGAATAATAAATTCATTTGGCCATTTCTTTAGAAATCCGTCATCAGACTCAGAAAACTCATCCTTATAAATCTTTATCTTCTCATGAATGACTTCCTTCATTTTTATTATCGCTGGGCTTTCTAGTAAAAACAAATTACCCGCAGATTGAATACCTCTATTTAAAAGAGATTGATGTTTCATTGAAATCTTAGATTGTTCAACCTCTTCTAAGAAATCATCAATAATATTTTTATCAATACTATTATCTTCAAATAGAGAGTATTTTTTAATCATTTTAAAAGGTTCGCTACAAAAAGAATATTTATCTTCTTTGGAATATCTAATAGAAGCATGTTTAGTTAGACATGCAGCAAGTGGGTCAAGAGGCATAGCATTGAGTTCATCAGCAAGATCATAGAAATCAGAGGTAGATTTAGAAGAACTTTGATATATACATTCTAATTGAAAACTTTTGCTTAATCTCTTTTTGCTTTTACTGTAATGAAATGCTGCTTCATCAAATTTACGTAATTTTCTTAAGGATGTTGCCAAATTAAAATTAATGCCATCATCAATAGGATTTATTTTGTAGCTTTTCTTAAACCATTTTACTGCCTCTTCTTCATTACCCTTCTCTGAAAGTGATAATCCCATTCCACTTATTGAATTTAAGTTATTTGGTTCAATTTCTAGTGCTTTTTTATGATTTACTATTGAATCATCAATTTTACCTAAATCAAAAAAAAGGTTAGCTAAGTTAGAAAACAAAAAAGCTTGAGGTTTATTTGATTGCTTAATTATAAATTCAAAAATTTCCTTTGCCTTATAAAAATTTCCTAATCTTTTATTAGCAATAGCAAGAATATTTAATCCATTAACATTGCCTGGATATTTTTCGACAAATCTTTTTGCAAGTTTTAGTAAAAAGTCAAAATCACCCTTATTATGCAAATCAGATAAAACTTTTATTGCTTCCTGTTTTTTTAATTTTTCAAAATTACTAATCATTTTCAATAAACTTGAGCACATTCTAATGTAAAACTAAACTTATTTCCAATTATCAAAGAATATGGAATTAAAATTACATTTGCATAATCAAACAAAAAAATTTTAATTAATATTTTTTATTCCGCTGCAATATCTACTTTATATCTATTAATAAGAAAATCATTCAAATCATTGATTATTTTTCTAAAATTATTTTTAAAATTATTAAAGTTATCATTTTTCAAATATCTTTTTTCATCCATATATAAATCTCTTTTAATTTCGATTTGTAATGTAAAAATTTTTTTTTCTGCATTAAAATAATTTTGAGTTATAAAACCCCCGGCATAAGGTTCATTTATAGATACCGTGAAGCCCTCTTTTGTAATCGAATTAGTCATTATATCTATAATTTCTTTTGGACAAGTGGAATTATGGTTATCGCCTAGAACTATATCTGATAATTTGTTTTTACCAACATAGGGATTATGTGATGGCATAGAATGACAATCAAGAATAAAGGCAAAACCATTATATTCTCTTACTTTATTTATTATCTCATTTAATTTGTTATGCCAATTTTGATAAAAGTTATCAATAAGAACTCTAATTTCTTCTTCAGAATACTTGTTAATATAATCAATCTCTTTTTTAGGTGTATTTTTTGGTATTAAACCTATTCCACCTTTAACCCTTGGCGTATTAATATATTCAAAATTTTTTGGATCTAGAATCAAATCTATATCTAATTCTTTTTCTGATCTATTAAGATCTATTATTAGCCTTGAATACAAAGAGATTAATATATGTATGTTTGGAAGATTCAAACCCGATACAATCTGATTCATAAACATATCTTCAATTGACTTATAATCATCTTGAAAGCTTTTAATTTTTTTTAAAAATAAATCAGTATACCTATCTCCAGAATGAACTGAAGTTAGAATTAAAGGGCTTTCTTCTGATTGAGGTTTAAATAATTTATAATTCATTATCTATTATTAAATTTTTATTAAATATTTTATAACAATATCAGATTTTTATATTGATTATAAATACTTTAAATATATTTTATAAAAAATGGGCGCGTAGCTCAGTGGGAGAGCACTACGTTGACATCGTAGGGGTCGCTGGTTCAATCCCAGCCGTGCCCACCACTAACTATGAAATAATATAAAGACTTAGTTTCTTACCTTGAAATTTAAAAAGAATCCACCATCTATAGATTATTAACTATTTATGGAGGAAATTATGGTTGTAGATGGAATAGGGAATGTTACATTCTCAAATGATGTATTAAGGGTTGAGTTAACAAGAATTGCCCCTAGTGGAGAAGTTGATGCAGCTGGAGAGCTTATGATACCTCGATCATCAATAGATGCGGTTGTGAATGGCTTAGTACAAGGCGTTAATCAAATTAATGAAAAATTAACTGAAATTGCTCAAAAATCAGGAAGTGATGATGCTAATGGAAGCACTTCAGATGACAAAAAAGAAGATTCAGATAAAAAAGGAAAGAAAAAGTAAATCTTTTTCTCTTTAATTTTTATAAAATCATGTCGATTTTCAAAAATATAAGTATTTTATTACTCTTTATGCTTTGTATGAATGTTAAGGCTAGTGACATTATTTCTTACTCAATACTAGATGATAATACTACCTTAACTCAGCAAAACTTTGTTGAGCATATAAATCAAATTGTTATAGTTCAACCTGAATACTTACATGCTACAGCTAAGTATTATGAACTTGATCAGAATAAAAAATATGCTCAAAGATTAAGGTTTCCGACTTTAGAGGCCCAAATTGTTAATGATAGATCTATAAAAAGAGACATTAATACAGGAGACGCACTAAGAAAAATTAGAGACGATAGTTTTGATGGCGTAATCCGAATTGATCAACCTTTATATAAGGGCAATGAAATCAATTCACGAGTAAAATTAGCAAAAAGTGATATTTCTTATTCAGATATTGATAGAAAAGAAATTGCTTCAGATTTAATTATCAATGCTTCAGACATTTATCTAAATGCTGCTAACTCGGTGCTGGTTAGTGATTATAGTAAAAAATTATTGGATAAAATGCTAAAATACAGAGAAACTGCAAAAGCAAGATTTAATGCCGGAGCTATTGAAAACTCCGAATTAGCCTTAATAAATATACGAATTAGCGAGATAGAGGTTAAACAAGCTCTTTTGGATGCCGATAAGACTCAAATGTTATCAATATATCTTTCTTTCTTTAGGGACGATTACAATGGCCTTGGGCTACCTCTTTTTCAAATGCTAGATACAAATGAAGAAGATTTGATAAATTTCAAAGATAACAGCTACCAGCAATTAAAATCAGAAATTGATGTCAATAAAGCAAAACATAATCTTGAAATAACAAAAAGTCAGTATAGACCTCAATTAGGTTTTTCTATGCGCTATACACAATATGACATTGATGAAGATGCTGAAGATAATGATTTAAGAGGAGGAATTTACTTTTCTTTACCTTTATTCAATTTTGGTAGAGGTACAGCTCAAATTAACGCGGGTAAGGCTAAAATAAATCAAGCTAAGATTTATAGAGATCAAACAACTCGTGATTCTGAAAATATTAATGCACAAATATTTGGTGCTTTTTATGGTTCCCTTCAAGCAAGAAATAGAATTCTTGAGTCATATAATAATGTTAAACTTCAAAGAGAAACTTTTGAAATCAGAATGGTTGGGTCAAGTTTTGCAATACCTGCCCTTTTGGAGGCCGTTGCAAAAGAAATATCTTTATATGAACAATTAGTAAATAATGAGAAAAAGTTATTAATGGCTGATTTAAATAGAAGACATCTCAATAGACAGCTATTAAATAGATTTTATATTTCTTTTTAATCAAGAAGGCCTAAAATAATGAAGATAAATAAAAATAATTGGTTTTGGAAATCTGTTTTTGATAATAAAAAGATATATTATCAAATTCTTTTCGCATCCATATTTATAAATTTTTTTGCTGTCGCAAGTGCTTTCTATATAATGACAGTTTACGATAAAGTTGTTCCAAATAGTGCTTTTAGTTCATTAATTGCTCTTACCATAGGAATGATTGTTGTTCATATTTTTGACTTTTCTATGAAGATGCTAAGAGCTTATTTTATTGATATAGCAGGTCAAAAACTTGATGATGTAGTTGCAGAAAAAATTTATTCAAAGATCTCCAAACATGATGCTTCTGTTTTAGGATCATCAAATAGTCATACCCTAACTACAATTCGTGAATTTGAAGGTTTTAGAGATTTTTTTACATCCTCCTCATTAGTTATATTTATAGATATACCTTTTATGATTTTATTTTTATTTATTTTATGGTCAATAGGTGGATTAGTCGCGCTTGTACCCACGCTTATTGCACCTATTGTAATTATCGTAACCGCTTTAGTTCAGCCTAATCTTAAATCAATTGCAGATGATGAGCTTACTTCTAAACAAAGTAAACTTGGTGTTTTAACTGAGCTATTAAATAATCACGAAACAATAAAGACTGTAACTGGCGGAAACTATCTAAAAGAAAGGTGGATAAAATCAGTTTCTGATCAAAATAAATTAGGTGTAGTTGCAAAGATTTTTTCAAATTTTGCAAATACTTTTGCTCAAACAGGTATCGCCTCCTCTCAGACATTTATTGTTTTCTTCGGGGTTTACCTTATATCAACAACAGATTTAACTATGGGAGCGCTTGTTGCTTGCGTTATTCTTTCTGGAAGAACTTTATCTCCCCTTGTGCAACTAAGCGGAATTCTGAATCGTTTCAATTCAGCGAATGCTGCTTTTGAAAAAATTAATAATTTAATGGAGGAAGAATCAAAAGATGAAAATCTTCCAGAAAACGCTGCTGTTACAGTCAAAGAAGGTAAAATTGAAATTAAAAACCTTGATTATGAAATTGAAGACAAAAAATTATTAGATAATGTCAGTCTGACAATTCAGCCAGGTGAATCAGTTGGTGTTATTGGACCAGTTGGTGGTGGAAAATCAACTCTTTTAAAATCCATTGTAGGTTATAATACTGTTGATCATGGTAGAATAAAAATTGATGGATATGATATAAACAATATTGAATCAGATAAGCTAAGACAATTTATTGCTTACCTTCCTCAATCTGTTCAACTATTTACAGGACCTATTCAAGAAAATATAACTGCTGGCCTACAAGACATAGATGACGAGAAAATTATTGATGCAGCAATAAATGCAAATGCTCATAGTTTTATTAGTTCCATACCTGGCGGATATGGAGCATTGTTAAATGAAAGTGGAAGAAACCTATCTGGTGGTCAAAGGCAAAAAATTGCTCTAGCTAGAACATTTTTAAGAGATCCCTCTATAATTATTATGGATGAACCTACTAATAGTCTTGATGGTGAAACCGAAAAAGTAATGCAAGATTATATAATTAATAATTATAAGAATAAAACTTTCATACTCGCAACCCATAAACCTAGCCTATTAAGTCTCGTAGAAAGAGTTTTAATTGTTGTAGATGGAAAAATCATGGCAGATGGACCAAGGGATGAAATTTTAAGTAAATTTACTCAAAGGGAAAACAATTAAATGAATTTTTTAAAGAAAATACTTAGCAATTTAATTTCTAAAATCTCATCTTTTTTAGATAATTCTTTGAGGCCTCGCTTTACTAGGTTTATTAACAATATTATTCCTGATAAAGACATAACCAAAACATCAATATTATTTTGGTTTATGGCGGGATTTATAATTATTGCAATTTTCTGGTCATTATTAGCTAAAATAGAAACTGTAGTGAGAGCTCAAGGAGAGGTAATTCCTGCGTCAAAAATCAAAGTTGTACAAAGCGCGTATGGAGGAATTATTGAAAAAATAAATGTTAAACTTGGAGACAAAGTAAAAAAAGATGATGTACTTTTTGTTATTGATGCTGTTAGAGCAGAATCTGAATTTTTAAGCAATGAAAGAGCCTATGAGGCAACTTTATTAGAAGTTGAAACAAGATTAAAAAAAATTGACCTTATAGAAGACCTTGTTAATCAAGGGGCGGAAGCTGAAATGCGATTGTTAGAAGAAAAATTAACTTTAGTAGATAGTCAAAGACGGCTAGCTCAGTTAGAGGCACAAAGAGCTTCTTTAAAACAACAAAAAGATCAAACAGAAATTAAAGCTCCTTATGATGGTACAATTAATGATGTAAATGTTACAACCTCAGGCGAAGTAATACAGGGAGGTCAAATTTTAGCTAATCTTGTTCCTGATGGGGAAAAATTTCTTATTCTTGCGCAAGTAGATCCAAGGGATATTTCCTTCATATCAAATGGACAGAAGGCTAAATTAAGCTTTAGTGCATTTGATCCTTCTGTTTATGGAACATTTAATGGACAAGTTATTAAAGTAGCTGCAACAACAACAAAAAGAGATAATCAAAGAGCTCAAGAGTTAATTTATTATGATACAAGAATTGAAGTTGATGATCCAAAGATTAATGAAATTCAATTACAATCTGGTATGACTGTTGATGTAAACATAATAGGTCAAGAAAGGACAGTTCTTGGTTATATATTCGATCCTGTTACAAAAATTAAAAGGCAGGCATTTAGAGAAAAATAATTTATGTCTAGAAAAAAAGATTCATCTAATATTCAGAAATTTTCTCTACCAAATACAGACGCTTTCAAAAAAATAGATAGTACAAATATCTATGATAAAGAGGTATATGTTTTATTAGAAAAAGGACAAAATCTAATAAGAGTCAATAAGTTAAATGAAGCATACGAAATTGGAAAGAAACTATTAACCAATTACCGTAATAACTATGATGTTATAATGTATGTTGCTGATATATTTAGAATTAATCGCAATCATGAAGAAGCAATTAGACTGTATGAAGAAGGCATAAAGTTAAAACCCTTCAAACTTGATGCCTATTTTTTTCTTGCATCAGTTTTTCTCAATATGGGAAATCCCAGTCAAGCAATTAAATATTGTCAAATATGTATAGAAAAAGATAAAAATTTTAATTCGATTTATTCTGTTTACGCTGTTGCTTTGTATCAAAATCAAAATTTAACTAAAGCAAAAAAAATATGTGAAAAAGCAATTAAACTTGATGGTTTAAACGCTAAGCTTGCTAACACTATGGCCGTTATAAATCATGGATTGAATAATTATGAAGATACAGAACATTATCTCATTAAGGCTTTAGATTTTGATAAAAATGATATCCACCATCTATATAATTATGGAAGTTTTATGAAAGTTATCAACAAAAAGGAAAAATCAATTTCGATATTTAAGGATATTCTTTCTAACATTCAAAATAAAGATTTTAAAAATATCCAAGGACGAAATCATGAAAAAGAGATTATATTACAGACACAAGCTAAAGCATTTCAATCATTATCAGAAATAGCACCTGAAGAAATTTCATCAAAAAAGATCAATGAAATTGATGATATTATTAAAGATAAAAATTTAGATAATTATATAAAAGCATTTTTATGTTTTGGGATGTGGGAAATTAAATCGTCTACTAAAGATAAAAATGCTTTTAATTATCTTAATAGCGCCAATAAAGCATATAGAGAGCATATATTTAAAACAAGGGGTTGGGTAGAATATCCCTTTGAAAAGATAGAATCTAATTGGAAATCTTCAAAAGAAATATTTAATGATAAATTTTTTTCCAAAAAAAGAGCGAGGGGGCACACGAGTAAACAACCTATTTTTATACTCGGTATGCCACGATCTGGCACTACATTAGTAGAACAAATACTTGGAAGTCACAGCAGAATTGATGCTGCTGGCGAATTACAAGAAGTTTATCAACTTAGTAACCGTATAAAAAGTGAGTATAAAAATAACTTTAAAAAAGGAATTGATGAAATTCAAATTAACAAAATTCAAGAGTTAGGCAATATTTATTTAGATAACACTAAAAGATTTTTATCAAAAAAAGGAAATGGTTTAATTGATAAAATGCCTGGGAATTATTTGCATATAGGCCTTATTAAGTTTATTTTTCCAAATTCAAAAATTATTCATGTTCATAGAAACCCTATTGATACTTGTCTCTCAATTTATTCTAAACTTTTTTCACATGGTCATTTATATGGTTATAATTTAGAGGATTTAGGTAAAAGATATAATATGTATGTAGAATTAATGAATCACTGGGACAAAGTTTTAAGAAATGAAATTTATCATCTTAAATATGAGAATTTAATTGAAAATCTTGAAGATGAGACGAAAAAATTACTTAATTTTTGTGATTATGATTTTGAAGAAAGTTGTTTAACTTTTTATAAAAACCCAAGACCTATAAGTACTGCAAGTGTTATGCAAGTTAGAAAAAAGATTTATTCAACGTCTATTGAAAGGTGGAAATTATATTCTGATCAATTAAAACCTTTAACCAATATATTAGATAAAAAAGATGACAAATTTTAATAATGAAGAAAAAATTTTAGAAGAAAAGTTTAACAACGCAAAAGATAATTTTCTTAAAAATAAAATTAAAGAAGCAAAAGCTGGATTTTTAAATCTTTTAAAAAGCAACCAAGATAGTTTCTCTATAAATTACTTTCTTGGCAAAGTTGCTTTGAAAGAAAAAGATTATAAAGGCGCTAGTGAATATGCAGAAAAAATTATAAATGTCTATCCTGACCAATTAAAAAGTTGGTTGTTATTAATAGATACACTTATTGCTGAGGATAAAATTGATGAGGCAATTTTAAGAAGCAAAGAAGCTTTAAATATAAAAAATAATAATGATGCTATAAATTATATTATTGGAAAATTATACCTTGATAAAAAAGATAATGATAAGGCAATTCAATATTTTCATAATTCATTAACACTTAATAACAATTATAACTCATCTAAATTAGGTTTAGCGCTTGCATACATAAATCAGGAAAATTTCTCTCAAGCTCTTACCGTAATAAATGAATTTTTAGAAAGCGATGATAAAAATATTCAAGGAATAAATACCATTGCATTTTGCTATAATAAATTGAATGAATTTGATAAATCAATAGAGTATTACAAAAAATCATTAGATTTAAATAATTCCCAACCAAGTGTTCATTATTCAATTGGAAGCATATTAACCATACTAGAAAGATACGATGAAGCAATTCCTTATTACGAAGAAGCTATTAATCATAATCTTATGGATCCTAATCTGTATAATAATTTTGGACAAACTCTTATTTTTAAAAAAAATATAACTGATTCAGAAAGAATTTATCTTCAAGGATTAGAAGTATTTAAAGACAATCTACTTTTAATTAATAATTTAGCTTTATTATATTTAAATTCAAATCAGTTAGATGAAGCAGAAAAATTATTGTTTCGTTCTATAGAGCTAAAAGAAGAACAATTTGATGTTTTAACTAATCTTGGAAATATTTATGCTTTAACTAATCAGCCAATAAAAGCCGTTAATTTTTATAGAAAAGCACTAAATATAGATAAAGATAATTATATTATTTTAAATAATTTAGGAAAAGTATTGAATGATCTAGGTAAGTTTGACGAGGCACTTGATTACATTAATAAATCTATAAATATAAAAAAAGATTATGCAAAAGCTCATAATAACCATAGCTCATGTCAATATAGCCTTGGTAATATAGATAAAGCACTAGATAGTGGTAAAAAAGCACTAAAATATGGAAAAGATAAGAATGACTTATCTGAAATATCAAATAATTTAGGAAATTGTTATAAAGTAAAGGGAAACAAAGACAAAGCAATTCATTTTTATAACAAAGCTATTGAATACAACATAGCTTGTTATGAAGCTTATATGTCATTAGTTTATCTAGAGAAATATAAAACTAACGCTAAAATTGTGTCCAATATGTTAGAAATATTAGAAAACGATATTTTGTCTTTAAATGCACAAGGAACAATTTATTTTTCACTATATAAAGTTTTTGAAGATAACAATAAATTTGATGAAGCATTCTCTTATCTTGATAGGGCAAATAAGATTTATCAAAAAATTAATCCAATTTTTGATGTCAAAAATTTACAAAAAGACTACTCGATAAAAAAGAAAGTTTACAATCATTCAAAAATATCTGAATTTGGAAAAAAAGGGTATATGAATAAATCTCCAATTTTTATCATCGGTATGCCAAGATCAGGAACATCACTTGTAGAACAAATTCTTACTAGCCATTCAAAAGTTTCAGGAGCAGGCGAGCTTACAAAAATTGGAAAAATGAAACATAAAATAATTCACAAAGAAACTAGTGAACTTGAAGATAAAAAATTTATTAATTATGTTGATGAAAATTTAGTTACAAAACTGACAGACAAAGAAAGAGAGGAATTAGGACAAGAGTATATGAATTATATTTCTCAATTTCTTGAAAAAAATGCCTTACATGTAACTGATAAAATGCCTGGGAATTATATAAATGTAGGTTTTATTAAAATGATTCTACCGAAAGCTAAATTTATACATATATCAAGAAATCCCCTTGATAATTGTTTTTCACTTTACTCATTAAGGTTCCACCGAGGTCATGAATTTTCATATAATATGGAGTGGTTAGCTCAAAATTATAACTTATATTTAGATATTATGAATTATTGGAGAGAATATTTTTCTGAAGATATATTTGATATTAAATATGAAGATTTAGTAAGCAATTTAGATCAATATGTTGAGGAAATATTAAGTTTTTGTAATCTAGAGTTTGAAGAAAATTGTCTAAACTTTCACAATAATAAAAGAATTGTTTTAACAGCAAGCACTAATCAAGTAAGAAAAAAAATTTATAGTAGTTCGGTTGAAAGATGGAAAAAATACAAAAAAAACTTAAAACCATTAATACGAAGCTTAGAAAAAAAACTTTAATTTTGTAAATCAAAAGCAATGCATAACCTCTTATGATCGGAAATAAAGGGTTTAGTTTTATGAAAAATTGAAGAAGGAAAAAGAATAATATCACCAACAGATAGATTATAAACTTTGTTTGGGAATTTAACCTTATTATTCAAGAAATAATTGTCATTATGCAAATTAAATTCAATCGCTCCCTCATGAGAGTTTAATTCCTTGGGCATTTCTAAATATATACTTCCACTTAACCATCCATCAGGATGTATATGGTTTTTTAAATATCCACCACTTTGCATTTTCACAAACCATCCCTTAATTTTAATTTCTTTTGGTCTTTCTGTAATAAAAGAACAATCCTTTTCTTTAAATCTAATAAAATATTTATTTATTTCATCTATAATAATATTTTTTAATATCTTAAACGACTCATTATCCTGTGAAAATAAATCTCCAGCTGATTGATTACCCTCAACAAGCAAAGGCTGAATAACTTTTTCAGATCTAGTGCTGCGCTCATGTAAAATTAAGTTATCAATAAGATTATCATATTGATTTAATTGATTAATTATGCTGCCATGATAAATATAATCAAAAGGTTTTTTACAAAAATTATATGTATTACTTTTTTTAAAGACGACCTCATTGTGAGAAAATATAGACGCTATAATTCTAGAATTTGATATTTTTTTAGAATAATTTTCTAACTTTTTTTCTAAAAAATCATTGTCTGCATGAGATAGGTATAAACTATCAATCTCTTTCTCTTCCCAACCACTATTCTTACCTAATACATAA
>MDSW01036095.1_pt1 | contig 17072 bp, 12 predicted proteins | sample 811171 | NCBI WGS metagenome assembly MDSW01 (sample SAMN05326641, study PRJNA326480) | marine metagenome | isolation source: seawater | place: Atlantic Ocean: North West | collected 2012
TCCTTAAGGACTTTTCCCGTCGTCACTCTTCACCCGCGCTTCCCTTTCAACGTTTGACCGGTAAGACGTTCGACTGACCGATCGCTTCACCCACGCAGCGCTCGCCGCCGCCGCCGCCGCCGACGGCGACCCCGGAAGCGGCGCCGTCGGCGCGCCCGGCGGCGTCTCCGCGCTCGCCCCGAAGTTCGCCGACGCGTCGGGGACCGCTGTGAGAGCGCTGTCGCACATCGTCAGCGTGCGCGAGAAGGCTGCCGTGCTCGGCACCATCGGCGAGCTCGCGCAAGTCGGCGGCGCGTCCATGCGGCAGTTCGTCCCGGACTTGCTTCTCCTCGTCGTGGAAGGCATCAAGCTCGGGTCCACGCGCGACGTCGCGGTCGTCACGATGGGTCAGCTCATCGAGAGCACCGGGTACGTGATCGCGCCGTACGGGGACCACCCGCCGCTTCTGTCGCTCATGCTTCGCGTGCTCGCGGAGGAAGCCGGGCCGGTGCGCGCCGAGGTGCTCAGGTGCGTCTGACCGCTCCCCATACGACCCCGTTCGCGTTTCGCGCGTCGTTTCTGAAGCCCTTTTTCTTCACCCGCGCTTTCCGCTTTCAATATTTGATCGCGTCCCCTTTCAACTGACCGATGAACGACCATCAGGACGTTGGGCATCCTCGGCGCGCTCGATCCGCACGCGCACCGCGACAACGAAGAGAAACTCCACGGCCAGGGGTTGCTGTCCATGGAGGGCGTGCGCGGCGTCGGGCGCGGCGACGACGGCGCGCCGGCGGGTAAAGGCGCGGTAGAGGGCAAGGACGCGCCTGGGAAGGATAAGGGCGGCGGCGGCGTCGGCAGCACCGGCGGCGGATACCCGATCGACGACGAATCTCTGTTTCCCTCCGCGAACCTCAGCACGGTGTCGGATAACTTCTACCCGACCGTCGCCCTGAACGCGCTCCTCCGCGTCCTTAAGGACCAAACCATGGCATCGCATCACCACATGGTCGTGCGATCGATCATGTACATCTTCCGCGCGCTGGGGTTAAACTGCGTGCGGTATTTACCCGCGGTGATGCCCGTGGTGATGCACGTGATGTACACGTGCGAAGACGGATTGCGGGAGTTTATGCTCGCGCAGCTCACCGCGCTCGTCGCGATCATCCGCGGCCACGTGCGACGGTACCTGGACGACATCCTCGCCATCGTGCGCGCGTTTTGGGGCCCGAACGCGCTGCTGCGGCAGATGTTGCGGCTGTGCGAGGAGCTCGCGACGGCGCTGCACGACGAGTTTCGAGCGCATCTCCCCGACTTGCTTCCGCGGATGATCGCCGTGCTCGCCGACGCCGAGCGCGGCGGCGACTTCAGCGCGGTGCCGTCCGTGCTCCACGCGCTCGAGGCGTTCGGGTCCGCGGTGGACGAACACCTGCACCTGATGCTCCCCGCGCTCGTGCGGCTGTTCCGCCCCGGCGTCGCGCCCGTTCCCGTCGCGGTGCGTTCCACGGTGCTCAGATCGCTCGCGACGCTCCTCCCGAGGATGCAGCTCGCCGGGCACGCGAGCGCGGTGGTGCATCCGCTCACGCGCGTGCTGGACGGACCGCAGAAGGAGCTTCGACGCGACGCGCTGCTCGCGCTGACGTCGATGGCGTCCGCGCTGCAGCAGGAGTTTTTGTTGTTCCTTCCGCTCGTGCAGCGAACGATGAAGAAGCGCGGGATGCGCGACCCGGTGTTTGAGCGTCTGTCCGAGCAGCTGCTCGCGAGGCGGGACGGCGGCGGCGTCGGCGGCGCGATCGCGATCCCCGGCGCGACGACAGGCGCGCTCTCGCCGTTCCGCCTGAGCAACGCGGCGTCCACGGTGACGTCGCTGGACTCCCCGGCGGCGTCGCACGCGGACTGGCGCGGCGGCGACGGAGGAGGGAGGGGGAGCACGAGCGGGGACCGCGGCGATTCGCTCCGCGGCGGCAGTCACCGCGGCGGGAGTCTCCGAAACGGCGATTCCCCTCTCCTCCACTCTTCGCTCTCGCCCGGCCCGCCGGGCTCCTCGGGCAAGCACGCGATGAACGAGCAAGCGCTTCGACGCGCGTGGGAGTCGTCGCAGCGCTCGACGAAGGAGGACTGGCTCGAGTGGATGCGGCACCTCTCCGTGGAGCTTCTGAAGCAGTCGCCGTCGCCCGCGTTGCGCGCGTGCATCGACCTCGCGCAAGTCCAGCCGCACCTCGCGCGCGATTTATTCTGCGCGTCGTTCGTGTCGTGCTGGGCGGAGCTGTCGCAGACGCCGCGCGAGCAGCTCGTGCGGTCGCTGGAGGCGGCGTTCGGGTCGCCGACGATACCGCCGGAGATTGTCACCACGTTGCTAAACCTCGCGGAGTTTTGCGAGCACGACGAGAAGCCGCTGCCGGTGGACATCCGAACGCTCGGCATGATCGCCGAGCGCTGTCGCGCGTACGCGAAAGCGCTCCACTACAAGGAGCTCGAGTTCGTGTCGCACCCGGCGCGGTGCGTCGAGGCGATCATCGCGATCAACAACCAGCTGCAGCTCCCTGAGGCGGCGATGGGCGTTCTCGTGTACGCGCAGACGCACTTATTGCTCGAGATCAAGGAAGGGTGGTACGAGAAGCTCGGGCAGTGGGACAACGCGCTCGAGGCGCATCAGCGGAAGGCGGCGGACGCGGAGAAGGCGCTGAAAGAGGCGGGGTTCGCGCCGAACGGGCAGCCGCTCTTCGGACACGGGATGCACGGCGGTGTTCACTCGCGCGGCGGAAGCTTCGCGCAACGGCGGCCGGCGGCGCCCGCGTTGGAGGTGCGTTCTATACACTGGTCCCCATACGACCCCGTTCGCGTGGTGAACGCCGATCCTTAAGGACTTTACTTCCCGGCGCGTCTCTCCGCCCATCCCTCGCTTTCGATCCCCGCCCACGACGCCTTTCAACTCCACCTGACGCCTTTGAACTCCACCCCGACGTTCGCTTGTATGGAACGACCCGGAGTCCACGAGCGAGCTCGAAATTGAAGTCCACGACGACGTCGCGCGCGGGGGCGTGGAAATTCCAAAGCCAAAGTCGAGGCCGTCGGTATCCTCCGCAACCGACGCGAACGCGAACGCGAACGCGTTGCCGCCGCGCCGGGTCGGGTCGTCCGGGTCGACGGACTCGATCGCCGGGCAGCTCGCGTCGTCGCCGCGAGACGCGGCGGGTTCTTTCGGCGCGCGGTCGTGGGGCTCTCACGGCAGCGCCGGATCGCTCGGCGGCGGCGGTTCGCACAACGAATCGTCGCTTCTGGCCTCGAACTTATCCCTCGCCGCGATGGTGATGAACCGCGCGAACGCGTCCGCGGCGTCGGACGCGCGACGCGAAGCCGTGCTCGGTCAGATGCGGTGCCTCGCCGCGCTCGCCGAGTGGGACGCGCTGGGCGTTTTGTGCGCCAAGGAGTGGGAGCTCAGCGCCGGCAGCGGCGCCCCCGGCGCGGGCGGCGTCGGCGTCGGCGGCGACGCGGTGCTGCGAGGACGAATGGCGCCGCTCGCGACGCAGGCGGCGTGGCAGCTCGGGGATTGGTCGCGCATGGAGCAATACTCGGAGGTGGTATCCGCGCAACGCGGCGACCGCGCGGGCGGCGGCGGCGGGAAGCCCCGCGGATCGCTCGCGGGAGGGCACGCGCGAAGCTCCAGCGTGATCCCGTCCGGAGGACGGCATCGTAGCTCGCTGAGTCTCATCGGTAGCGGCGCGAGCGCGCTGACCGGCGGCCATAGCGGCGGTCCGGGCGGCGGTCCCGATCCCGACTCGTTGGAGTCGACGACGACGGGGCTCGCGACGGATGCCGACTTTTTCAAAGCCGTCCTCGCCGTGCACCGCGGCGAGACCGAGGAAGCGCGCGCGCACATCGCGGCCGCGCGCAACGCCCTCGGCGCGGAACTCGCGGCGCTCGTCACGGAGTCCTACGACCGGTCCTACGGCGGCATGATCCGCGTGCAGCAGCTCACGGAGCTGGAGGAGGTGATCGAATACGCGGAGCTGGGGAAAATTGCCGCCGCCAACGCGCGCGGCTCGGGCGCGGGCCGGTCGCCGTCGGACCCTTCCATGTCGGACGCTGACGTGGCAGTGAGGCGCGATCTGATGCGCAAGATGTGGCGCGAGCGCATCTACGGCGTGCAACGGAACGTCGAGGTGTGGCAGGCGCTTCTCGCGGTGCGATCGCTCGTGTTGCCCATCGCGGAGGAGACGCCGACGTGGCTCAAGTTCGCGTCGTTGAATCGCAAAGCCGGGCGGACGCGACAGGCGCACCGGACGCTGATCCGACTGCTCGCGTACGACCCCGCGCAGTGTCAGGTGAACGCGCCGGGGTACGGCGCAGGGAGTGGACGACCGGAGGTGATGCTCGCGTACGTGAAGCATCAGTGGGCGCTGGGGCATCGACGCGACGCGTTCGGCCGGTTGCAGTCTTTGGCCGCGGAGCTGAGGTGCGATTGCGATTGCGTTTTTTTTTTGGCCGCCTCGCCTCCCTCCCCCTCTCTTCTCTTTGCTTTTATTTTTTTCGCCGTTCGAACGCCGCCCGCCGTCGCTGAGGATGATGCCAACACCAAATAACTTGACCGAGCGGCTGGTGACATTCGTGTCTCATCCAGCCACACGCTCGCTGAGAGTATTATGTCATAGTTACACTGACTCGCCGCGACGGCGCCCGCGGCGATTTAATTTTCGTTTTCGTTTTCGTTTTCGGTCTGTAGATCGGTCCCCGCGCCGCCTCGCCCGCCGCCCGCCGTCGCTCCACCCCGCGCGTCTGATCTCATCGCCTCCCGCCGCCACCCCCCCCCACCCGAACGAAACAGGACGATGAGCGCGGCGGCGTCGGTCGGGCAGGTCGCCCCCCCCGACTGCAAACTCATCGCGCGCGCGTTTCTCAAACTCGGCCAGATGCGGTGGTCCCTCGCCGAGGACATGGACGACGCCACGCTCAACGACGTCCTCACCGCGTTCCGAACCGCGACGGACGCGTGCGCGCCGTGGGCCAAGGCGTGGCATCACTGGGCGCTGTTCAACGCCGCGGCGATGGAGCACCACGCGAAGCACGCGCCGGAGACGTCGGCGAGACACGTGGCGCCGGCCATCACCGGCTTCTTTCGATCCATCGCGCTCGGAGGCACGACGAAACAAAAGGGCAAAGGCGGCCCGCTTCAGGACATCCTGCGCTTGCTCACGCTGTGGTTTAACCACGGCGTCGCCCCCGAGGTGGAGGCTGCGCTCGTGGACGGGTTCGGGCACGTGAACATCGACACGTGGTTGCAGGTGATTCCCCAGATCGTCGCGAGGATTCACAGCAACTCGTCGCCGGTGCGACAGCTCATCCACCAGCTCCTCGTGAGGGTCGGCCGGAAGCACCCGCAGGCGCTCTTGTACCCGCTTCTCGTCGCGTGCAAGTCGCAGAGCAGCTCGCGACGGTCCGCCGCGATGGCGGTGCTCGATAACTTGCGGCAGCACAGCGCGTTGCTCGTGGAGCAGGCGCAGGTTGTGTCGTTGGAGTTGATTCGCGTCGCGATCTTGTGGCACGAGGCGTGGCACGAGGCGCTCGAGGAGGCGTCGCAGCTGTATTTCGGCGAGCAAAACGTCGTGGGAATGCTTCGCGTGCTCGCGCCGTTGCATCACATCATCGAGCGCATGGGCGCGGAGACGCTACACGAGATTTCGTTCGTGCAAGCGTACGGAAGAGAGCTTCAAGAGGCGCACGACTGGTGTCGGAAATATTGCCAAACCGGCCGCGAGGAGGAGCTAAACCAAGCCTGGGATCTGTACTACCACGTCTTCAAGCGCATCAACAAGCAGCTCCCGACGTTGACGACGCTGGAGCTGCAGCACGTCTCCCCGCGTCTGCTGAACGCGCGAGGTTTGGAGCTCTGCGTGCCGGGCAATTACATGCCGGGCGTCCCGGGCGGATCCGTCACCATCGCCGCGTTCGCGCCGACGATGCACGTCATCACCTCCAAGCAACGCCCGCGACGACTTCACATCCACGGCAGCGACGGCAAGGACTACGGCTACCTCCTGAAAGGCCACGAGGATTTGCGCCAGGACGAGCGCGTCATGCAGCTGTTCGGGCTCGTGAACATGTTGCTAAACTCGACGCCGTCGACGGCGCGGAGAGATTTGAGCATCGCGCGATACGCCGTCGTGCCGCTGTCGCCGAACAGCGGTTTAATCGGTTGGGTTCCCAACTGCGACACGCTACACGCGCTGATACGCGAGCACAGGGACGCGCACAAGGTGCCGCTGAACTTGGAGCATCGGCTCATGCTCGCGATGGCGCCGGATTACGACCACCTGCCGCTCGTGAACAAGGCGAGTCGCGCGGATTTTGAAAACTTTTTTTTGGCTTTTGGTTTTCGTTTTTTTTGCGTTCGGCCGAGCCTTCCTTCGTCGTCGCTCGCGTGTTATCATACGACCGTTGCGATGATGATATTTACACACACGAACTGACTCGCCGCGGCTTACCGCCGCGGCGCCAGTGAGGGCGGATTGAACATCTAAGGGACTGAGCAACGTAACACGCGACGACGGGCGAGAGCGCGTCGAACCGCTCGCGTTTATTTTTTGACCACTTTTCTTTCGCATCGCGCGCGGTCGCTCACCTCTCTCTCCTCGCCCTTCCCTGCCCTGCCCTGCCCTCTCTCGTCCATCCAGGTCGAAGTCTTCGAGCACGCGCTCGAGAACACCCCCGGGAACGACCTCGCGCGCGTCTTGTGGCTCAAATCCCGCAGCAGCGAAGTCTGGCTCGACCGCCGAACGACGTACACGCGCTCGCTCGCGGTGATGTCCATGGTCGGCTATCTCCTCGGCCTCGGCGATCGCCACCCGTCGAATCTCACGCTGGATCGCTACTCCGGCAAGATTCTTCACATCGACTTTGGCGATTGCTTCGAAGCGTCGATGCAGCGCGAGAAGTTCCCCGAGCGCGTGCCGTTCCGCCTGACGCGAATGCTCGTGCGCGCGATGGAAGTAAGCGGCATCGAGGGCAACTTTCGCAGCACGTGCGAGGGCGTCATGGCCGTCCTCCGCGGGAACAAAGACTCCGTCATGGCGATGCTCGAGGCGTTCGTGCACGACCCGCTCATCAACTGGCGTCTTCTGAACACGACCGCGCCGGGGGAGAACGTGAACCAACAGCCGGGCGCGGCGGTGATGGCCGTGAGCGTCGTGCACCAAGAAGGCGGCGGCAGCTCGGGCGCGCCGACGCCGACGACGACGCCGGGATTGAACAACAAGGACCGGAGGACGCCGTCGCCGGGCGGGAGCGACGGGAAGACGTCCCCGGCCGCGGCCGTCGGCGGCGGCGTCGAAGGGAGCGACGGCGGCGGCGGCGGCGGGCGAAGAAGCGCGAGCCCGCCGAAGCATCAGCACGCGCCGACGATGCCGCCCGTTCCCGAGGGCGCGCCCGCGCCGGCGCCGCCGCCCCCGCTGCCGCGGACGCCGCCGCCGGTCGGCCAAGAACGACGCGAGAGCCCGGGGATGGGGCCCGGCGAAGGCGGTGCGCACGCGCACGCGATGCCACCGCTGTCCGCTCCCGCGCCCGCGGCGGGAGGGTACGACCCCGGCGCCACCGCCGGCGGCGCGCGCGATCGAACCTCCCCCGGGCCGTACGTCGCGCCCGCGCGGCGGTTCACGCCCACGCCGACGACGCCCGCGCCCGGGGAGGTGCCGATCCCGGAAACCCTAAACGCGGAGCAAGTCGCCGCGGTCGCGGAGCAAGAGGCTGCGAACTACGCCGCGGCGTCCGCGCTGCAGCGCCACAGGGTCACCGCGCTGGACGCCATCGAAGGCTTGGACGTCGACACGAACGAGGTTTTGAACGACCGCGCGGTGAACGTCATGCGTCGCATGTCGCACAAGCTCACGGGGAGGGACGGGTTCGCGTCGAGCGCGGCGATGGCGATGTCGGCGAGCGCGGGGGGGAGCCACGGCGCGTCGACGACGCCGGGGCTGAGCGGTTCAAAGCACGACGACGTCGAGAACGGGACGCCGGACGGCGTCGAGGCGCAGGTTCAGCGCCTCATCGTCGCCGCGACGTCGCACGAGAACTTGTGCCAGTCGTACATCGGCTGGTGTCCGTTTTGGTAATAAGGCTAAGTTGGCGAGGCGAGGCGACCAAACGAAAGATTCGACGAGCCTCTCCGGGGGGAGGGGGGGGGGCGCGTCTGTACCACTACACCTTAGGTAGCACTACGAGAGAGACTACACTACTAGAGACTAGAAGGGACGATCAGATTGTATCAGTCGAGGTCGCTCGTATACCATCACAACACTACGACGCGGAACACAGAACGAGACGACACGTCGCTCGCGCGTCGCGTCACGACGGCTACGACAACCGCTGCTTCACCCCCTCCGCCCACCTCCCCGGTCCTCGTCTGAACCCTCGCGTCATTCGACCGTCTTCGCCCTCCACGCCGAGAATCTCCACGTCGAAGAGCAGACTCTTGTCAACGTTGGCCGTGTTCCTGTTCACAAACTCCAGCGCGCGCTTCCCCGACAACGACGCCGGGACCGGGCCCACGCCGTCCTTACCCTCCTTCCAGTTCCCTTTGAGCACCCCGGGGTACGACAGCGGACCGGGGCGGACGATGAACCGTCGGATGCCGCCGACGCGCATGTCTTTGACGCACTCGTCGAACGCGGGAATGACCGTGCCGTCTCCCGGGATAAACGACAAGAACGCGTCGTCGTTCTGCTCGAAGTCGCCCCCCTTGGGCAAGTTCCGAGCCTGCAGGACGTGCGAGAGGTAGAACGTGTAGCCGTCCCAGTCCACGACGACGCGACGCCCCGGCGCGACGGCGTCGCCCTCGCCGTAGCGCAGATCCTGGAAGAGCAACCCCGATGCCGTGCGCTCGTACTTGGGGTACTCGTCGCACGGGAGCGTCTGCGTGTAGTCGCAGAACAGCCCGCTCTCGTCCGCGCGCGATGGAGACGGGCGCGCGAGGAGGGGCGACGACGCGAGCGCGAGGGAGGACAGCGTTGTCAAGACCGTGCGTCGTCGCGATCGGAGCGGTGCGATTTCGTCGTCGTCGATGTTGTATTCCGGTGACGACGACGACGTCGACGACGACGACGTCGCCGCGCGGACGACGGACGCGGCGCGGGAGCGCGCGGACGTCGCGCGGGAGGCGTGCGACGACGACGACGACGACGCGCGCGCGAGGCTCGGGGAGAGCGTGACGTGGGCCGACGACGACATCGCGACGCTCGCGCGCGGGGGTACGCGCGGCGTGGCTCTGATGAGACTCGTCATCGCGTCAGCCGACTGGCGCGAGCAGCCGACCGCGACGACGCTCGCGAAAAGACGCGCGCGACGTCTGCGGCGTCTCCTCACTCCGCACCGCACGACGCGCCCGACGCGATGGGTCAAGCGCTGACGAAAAACTGCTGCCAGCCGGAAGGCATGGACGACGAGGACGACGAAGTGTGCGTGCCCCGATCCCGCCGGCCGGGCGCGCGCGCGCGCGCGCTCGCGCCCTCTCGAGATTTAACTTTCCCATTCGTTCTCAACACCCCGACGCCTTCGACTGACCTCGCCCGTCCCCCCTCCCCCGCGTCCACAGGATCACCGCGGAGGAGTACGACCGCATGCGACGCGAGTCCGAAAAGATGCGAGCGTCCCAGAGCGGCCGCGTGCGCGCGTCGGACACGCACAAGCACCGGCAGTCGTCGCACCGCCAGAGCCGGTGACGCTGATGAGACTGGGGTGAGGGACGGGGGGAGATCACGACGGTGGGCGAACGCGGCGTCGGTCGCGACCGCGGACCGCTCGCGCGTCTGCTTGGCGCGCGTTCGCGCCGCGCGCGATGTAATGTATCGTGTATGCGTGTGCGTTTATCGTCGGTCGTTCCAGTCGCGTCCCGGCGCTGAGCGTCCCGCGGAGGGGCGACCCCCATTCGACGGGGGATGAAAAACTCACACCCGCACCCGTCGAGTTTTTCTCGAGACACGCGAGCGCGAAAACGTACTCTGGCTGCGGGCGACGTTCGACGTGCGTTCGTTACAAAGGTTCGCTCACGGTACACGCGTTCGTTCGTTCGTTCGTTCGTTCGTTCGTTCGTTCGTTCGTTCGTTCACGCCGCCGCTTCCGCCGCGAGCTCGGCCTCGAGGAGTTCCACATCCTGTTCCGCGTCGGGTTTGCCGCGCTCCACCGCGACGCGAAACCACTTCAGCGCCTCCTTTTTGTTCGCCGCCACGCCGCACTTGCCGCGTTCGTAGATACTCCCGAGACTCTATGCGGCCTCTGCTGAACCTTGCTCCGCCGCCCTGAGGTACAGTTCGAACGCCATCGCTTTATTTTTCTCCACGCCGTCGCCGCGCTGGTAGCACATCGCGAGAGAGCAGATCGCTTTGCGGTGAAAACACCATAAGGACGCTTTTTCCCACCACTCGAACGCCTTCGTCTTGTCTTTCTTCACGCCTAACCCACTGCGGTAGCAGACTCCGATCATCCACATGGCGTCAGCGTCTCCAAGATCCGCGGCCTTTCGGTACCAGTAGAACGCCTTCCGGAACGACACCTTCGTCTCCTTCCCGATAAGGTCTTCACCGAGCTCGAACAACGCCCTCGGAGCGCCAGGCAACGACAAGTCAGACTTCTTAGCATCCCTCCACACCTTGCTCACCGCGGCGAGCCTGATGCGATGTCGTGGGTTCTTCCCGAGGTGCGAGAACACGACGGCCGCGACATTCTCGGGGATGTCGTTGAATCCGTCGGACGTTGAACGCTTTTGCATGGCTTGGATCTGAGCGTGCGGCGGCGGCGGGCGCGCGGATGAGAGTAGTGAAATGAGGCGACGTCCGAGCGTTTTAGTTTTCCTCGGAAGGACAAGAGCTGGACAAGAGTCGCGTGACAAGACCGCAGTGCGAGCCTCGATCTAGCCGAACCCCCCGTCGGCACTTCCTCGCGCGCGCCCGCGGTGCCCGCGTCCGATGGGGTCCATGTTCCGCAAGTGCTGCGGGTGCTGCTGCCCCGAGGAGGACGAGGAGGGACGCCTCCTGCGCGAGAGCGAGATTCGGTGCGCGCTCCCCCGCCGCCGCGCGCAGATCTCGTCGTCGCGTCCTCGCCTCGCAAAGACGCTTCAAACGCTTCTCGTTTGCGAACAATACTGTAAAGTCTCTGCATCTCACGACTCCCTCCCTCCCTCCCTTCTCCCTCCCCGACAGGCGCGAGAACGCGCTCGCGCGCGAGCAAGCCGCGATCGCCGCGGAGGAGCGCCAGAGCAAGTTCGACCGGAGCGCGGTCGGGAAAGCCGCGCACAAGTCGCAGAAGCAGGCGCGCGCGACGTCCGTCCCCGATCGCGGACGCGACGCCGAGCGCGTGAGAGACTGGAACTCGTGACGGAGGATGATGATACGAGTATCAGCAGACGAACGACGTTAGCAGCGACGACGACGACGCGCGTACTCGTACAATACTTCGCGACGACAACAAGACTACACGTACTTCCTCGAAACGCCCAACCCCCGTGCGTTACACCCACCACCTCACTCCCACCCCAACAGCGGCACGACGACGCACGTGATGTCGTCCCGGTACCCTCCATTCATCGCCCGCTTCCATCGCTCGCACGCGCGCGCGACGATCGCATCCGCCGCGCGCTGCGCCGCGCCGCCGTGCCCCGCCCCCGCCGCCGCCGCCGCCCCGGACTCGAAGCACGCGCCCGCGAGCTCGACCGCCTCCTGGCTGTCCACGTGGTCCCACACGCCGTCCGACGCGAGCACGACGAACTTATCGCGTCGCGTCACGCGCTCGGTGAAGAGCTCCGGCTCCGCGATCACCCCCGCGCCGCTCAGCGCGGTGTCCCCGAACGCCCTCGACACCGCGAGCCCGCCGGTCCGCGGGTGCTTCTTCCACACGCGGTGCGGGCCGACAAACCCCCCGAGCGGCGACCGCGCGGGCTCGACGACGCCGTTGGCGCGCGTCACCCGCGCCTCCTCGTCCGGCCGGTTCGGCTTGTGATCTGCGGGGTGGAGTTGAAAGGCGTCAGAAGCGGAGTTGAAAGGCGTCGAGGTGTGTGCGTCGGGATTGAAAGCGAGGGACCCTGGGCGGAGAGATGCGCCGCCAGGAAGAAAAGTCCTCGAGGATCGGCGTTCACCACGCGAACGCGGTCGTATGGGGACCAGTGTGTGGGACGCGCCCGACGAGAGATCGACGGCGACGAGCGGCGTCTTCTTCGCCGCGCCCAGAGGATCCGTCGCGTACGTCAGCGGCGGCTGCGCCTCGCGCGCGAGGACGCAGCGCGAGTCGCCGACGTTCGCGACGGTGAGGACGTCGCCGTCGCGCGCGCACGTCACCGCGGTGGACCCGCTCTCGGCGCTGTTGATGCCGTTGTTCTTCACGAGCGCCGCCTGCGCGGCGCGAAACGCCTCCGTCAATCGCTTGCTCGTCTCCGCGGCGCGCTCGACGTCCGCGCCGCTGTTAAACCGCGTGGGGGGCAGGGAGGAGTTGTCCGGCGACGACGCGCCGACGCCGACGGCGGCGGCGGCGGCGTACGCGTCGCCGACGGCGCCGGAGGAGGCGGAGACGCGCGCGGCGGCGGCGCGCGCCTTGGCCTTGCCTGCCGCCGTCGCCACGCCCGCGCGCGGCTCCAGCTCGCTGCGCAGACGCGCGCGAACGAAATGCGACACCTTGCGGCCGTCCACGCCGTGGCCGTCGAGTACCGCGGCGATGAAATCGCGGTCGCCGGAGACGCCGCCGCCGGTCCCGAGCACGAAGTGATCATCCTGGTTTTCTTTGCTGAACCCGTTGGTGCCGCCAGCCATGGAGTGCGCTCCGAACGGAATCCGCGTCGCGCCGCCGTTGCGTCGCGTGCTCACGCCCTCGCGCGCGCTCGGCGACAGCGGGCTCAGCGGGCTCGCGCTCGCGGCGTCTCCGCGGAACGTCGGGACCGGGACGTGCGCGCCGGCGCGCGGGATCGTCATCGAGCCGAATCCGGGCGACCGCGACGCCGCCGACGCGTCGCCCGATGGAAATTTCGCCTTGGGCGGCGGGCCTCTTTGTAACGCTCCGCCCTCGTGCGTTTTCGCCGTCTTCTTGCTCTGGTGCGACTGCGGAAGGTACCCCGCCGCGCGCGTCGTCCCGTGGTTCACGCCGCTGGCGTACGTGCTCGGACGTTCGATCTGCGCGCCTTTGGGGCCCGTCATCGTCACGCCCGCGTCGAAGGATTTTCGAAGCGGATTATTCGTCGTCGTCGCGTTCGCGTTCGGACCGCCGCCGGGACCGCCGGAGAGGCGGCCGCCGTTGAGCCCCTTCGCGCCCGCGGCGGAGACCGCGCCCGGGTGGCTCGCCACGATCAACGGCTTCCCCGTGCCCGACGTCGTGTTTGTGGGCTTCGCGGAAGACTTCCCCGCCGCCGCGGCGTTCGATCGCGACGACGAAGACGAAAATCCTCCTCCACCCCCCGACTGCGGACCGCCCTGGCTCGGATCCAGCGTCCGCGGCGTCGTCCCGTGAAACCCCTTACTCCACCCGTTCGCGCTCGACGGGTCGCTCGGATCGCGCGGATCGAGCCCCCCGCGCGATCGCCGCCCCCCCCCCGCGCCGAGCACCGCGTGAATGCGCTCCGGATGCGCGCGCGGCGACCCGCCGACGCCTCCGCCCAACCCCGCGCCGACGAGCGTGCGCCCGTCGCGGCTCATCGCGCCTCGCGCGCCGAGGTTCGTCCCTCGCGACAGGTCGTCCGCGACGACGACGTTCCGGAGCTCGCCGCGCTCGCGGTGCGCGCCGAGCGAGCTCGCGCGCGACGCGCGCGACGCGCCGTTCGCGACGTCCGCGCCGACGCGCGCGTCGGATCTCGACGCGTACGTCCCCCCGCCCCCACCTCTGTCGTCGACGCCGGCGTCGCGCGGGAGCGTGACGCCGCCGTTGTAGAACTGCCCGTACGCGCTGTTCGATGACGTGGACGTCCGCCCGGTCGTTCGAGAGAGCATCGCGGCGACGACGACGACGCGTCCGCGCGCGGCGATGTGCGCGTCGCGTTGGGCACTCTTGTGCCTAATCAAGAAATGCAAGCTGGCGCGCGGTCGGTCGAACTCTCGATGACGGGAAGGCCTGGCGCGCCGTCATCACTCGCCGTCACTCGCGTCCTCCGCGCGTGCCGCCGCTCTCTCTCTCGACGCCGCATCGCGCGTGAACCGCGCTCACCGTCCGTCTCGGGAAGGCTCGGCTCCCGTCTTCCGCGTCGTCCCAGTCCGCGCGAAGGTGGAGCGGCGCGCGGCGGGATTCCCATCGGCGAATCCTCCTTCTCGCAACGCCGCCGACGAGGCGCGCGCGTCTTCGAAGAACATGGGTTCCACCGGCGAGGAGACGCAGATCACGTGCAAGTTCGTGACGCGCCTGCCGGAGAAGTACCGAATCTCCCCGACGCCGTTCGCGGTCCCGGGGAAGCTCACGCGCTACGGGCTCTCCGAGGTCATCAACCACCTCCTCGCGCTCGGTGCGTGATGCGCCGAGCACTCTGGATCCATCACATCCATCGAGGATCGAATCGATCGATCGTCCTCGTTCCTCCTCCGTCCCGTCTTCGCCGCTCGCGCGTCCCCCTCGCGCGCCGCCGGCCTAACCCTAACCCTAACCCTAACCCCCCAACCCTAACCCCCCAACCCTAACCCCCAACCCCTCGCGCGTCGATCGCAGACCCGCCGAAGCCGTTCGACTTCCTCGTCGACGGCGAGCTCGTGCGCACGTCGCTCGAGAAACTCCTCCTCCGCAAGGGCGTCTCCGCGGAGAGCACGCTCGAGGTCGAGTACATCCCCGCGGTCGGTCCGCCCAGCGAGGAGGCGACCGGGAAACACGACGACTGGGTCGCCGGCGTGTGCGGGTCCTGGGGCGGCGCGATCGCGACGGCGTCCTACGACGGCACGACGCGGCTCTACTCGCCGAAAGGAAAGCATCTCGTCACGCTCGACGGCCACGCCCAGCCCGTCGTCGCGGTGACGCTGCTTCCGCCGACGGAGGACGACGGTAACGGCTGCGTCGTCGTCAGCGGCGGGCACGATTGCGTCGTGCGCGCGTGGGACGTCGTCGTCGACGCCAAGGGAGACTCCGCGAAGCACGTCGGGTCGTCGCGGGTGTTCGTGGGGCACGAGGGGACGATCACCTCGGTCGCCGCGTCCCCGGACGGCGTGTGCTTCGCGTCGGGGTCGTACGACAAGACGGCGCGCGTGTGGGCGCGAACCGTCGGCGCGGACGCGAAGACCCACGACGACGAGATCGAGGCGGCGAGGGAAGCGCGCGCCGCGGAGTGGAAAGCGACCGCGCCGAGCAGCTCGAAGCGACGCAAGGTGCGTTCTATCTCACACTGGTCCCCATACGACCGCGTCGGCGTGGTGAACGACGATCCTTGAGGACTTTACTTCCCGGCGTGTCTCTCCGCCCACCCCTCGCTTTCGATCCCCGCCCTCGACGCCTTTCCCCCACTCCGCTTCTGACGCCTTTGAACTCCACCCCGACATCGCTTTGTATGGACCCTCGACCCTAAGGGAAAAGACGGCGACGGCGAGGACGCGGTCTCGGACGTTCGCCCGCTGGAGCGGTCCGTGTTCGAGGCGCTCGGGATTCCGGACCCGAACGACGCGAAGAAGAAGCCGGCGGAGGAGGAGGATGAGGAGGAGGAGGAGCTCCCCGCGGGTGTCGTCGTCCTGAGAGGGCACACGGACGCGGTCACCGCCGTCGCGTGGGAGAGCGTGGACGTCGTCTGGACGGGCAGCATGGATCACTCGTTGAAGTCGTTCGACGCGGACGCGGGGACGTGCGTGCAGACGTATGCCGCGCCGAAGTGCGTCATGGGGCTGGCCGTCAGGGCCGGGGGAGGGATGCTCGCGTGGTGTGGCGGCGGGGACAGGATGGTGCACTTTTGGGATCCGCGCGTCGGGAACGCGACGGGCGCGACGACGAGCTTGGCGTCTCACACGGTGGGTCTCGGGTTTTTTTTCGTCTCGATTCGGTTCGTTTCTCTCTTCTCTCGGCCGAAGCGAAAGCCCGCTCGGATGGACCACGCGCGCGAGCGAACGTCGGTGACGATGACACACACCGTTTCCCGACGAAGCGATTCGATGGAGGAACAAATCTCTAATTTTTTCCCGAGACGTTCGCTCGCGCGCGCGGTTCGTTCTCGTCGCGTCGACTTTTTTTTTCCGTTCCGTTTTCTTTTTATTTCCCCCGCGGCTTTCGCTGAACGCCTTCCGTTCCGTTTTCAACGAGCAGGAGATGGTCGTCAGCGTCGCGTGGTGCCCCGGGAGCGAGTACCAGCTCGCGTCCACGGCGTACGACGGCAACGTCAAGCTGTGGGACATTCGCGGGAAACTCCCGCTGCACACGGTGAAGGCGCACCCGGGGAAACCGCACACGGCGCGCGCGCTGTGCGTGGATTACCACGGCCCGAACCGCGTCGTGTCCGGCGGGATCGACGGTCGGTTGCGCATCTTCAAGGTCGACAACGAAGACCGCGCTTCATGAAATGAAGGGCGTGCGTGAAGATAACGCTCGGAAGTTATGCGTTTCTTTCGTGTTCGCAGGGAGACAGTGGACGAGACGAGACGAGACGGGCGGCGTAATACAGTAATACTTCCGATTCGTCTCGATTGCGATTTTTTAATGTACTTCTACTTCGCGCCGCGGTCGTCGCGTCGTCAGAGCCCGTAGCTCTCCTCTCGCCCGGGCGCATTCAGACCGCACGACCCGACGTGCCCGATCTCGAACCCGGCGTACTGATACCCCAACACCTTCATCAGACGCACCATCCCCGCGGTCGGACAACATAACCCCGTTCCGCCGAGCCACCGAAACGCGCGAATCGCGAACGACCCGACGAACGGACCCAGCGGGTGCCGACTCCACGTCCGCGACGTCGCCGTCTCCACCGTCTCCGGGTGCCGAGACGACACGAAGCTCGCGTAGGACGCGTACTCGCTGAAGCCCAAGTCGAGATCGTCGGAGGGGATCGCCGCGAGGATCGCGGACGCCCAGCGCGGGAAGCCGCCGCCGCCGCCTGCGTGGGTGAAGCGATCGGTCAGTCGAACGTCTTACCGGTCAAACGTTGAAAGGGAAGCGCGGGTGAAGAGTGACGACGGGAA
>MDSW01134426.1_pt1 | contig 17072 bp, 10 predicted proteins | sample 811171 | NCBI WGS metagenome assembly MDSW01 (sample SAMN05326641, study PRJNA326480) | marine metagenome | isolation source: seawater | place: Atlantic Ocean: North West | collected 2012
GGTTTTAGCCAACCCCGTCATATCTCGCTCGAAATCTTCCAAGCAATCCAATTCTTTGCCTAAATCGAATATTGCGGATGCGTACCTTCCAGAAACACCCGATATTATAGCAACTGACTCAGACACCGATATCCTTTCCATAATACGGTCGCGTCCCAGCGCAAACTGGAGCCACGTCCCCGAAACAAGACTGTAGGAAGAAGGCATAACAGACGCATTACTTTCTTGCAAGAAGTGCTTTTAAATAATTCAAATACTTTTTTGGGCGCTTTGACTTGTTTTTGACACAGGTTTTGGTTTACCAAAATCCTCCAGCACATCTAGTGGGGCCGTAATTGTTTCCCTAACACTTACCTTGGGTAAAGCAAAAAGTTGTTTGCTGGCCTCAATAACGATCGCCCCAGCCATAACCCGTAGATCAATTTTTTTTCCAATAGACTCAAGGAATTTACCTGTTTTAATCCAAAATAACTTTTCAGACGGAGGGGCATATAGTGCAGTAAAATGACGCTCTATGGTAAATCGATTCTCTCTCAACTGACGGTCCACTTGGCCCAGTGTATATGGTCGACCGTATCCAAAGGGTGTCAAGTCATTTCTCGCCCAAAGCCCAGTTCTGTTTGGAACAATAAAAAGCACTTTAGCGGAAGGCCGTAAAACTCTCCAAATTTCTTGCAAAAGCGCCTTGGGCTGGTCACAAGTCTCCAAACCATGAGCAACAACAAGTCGGTCTACCGTGTCGGACTCTAGAGGCCAAGAAGTCTCCTCAACCAAAACACTGACATTTTTCTTTTGGCTGGGCCAAGATATGACTCCTTGCTGCCCTGGCATCAAGCAAAAGATGTTGTCAGCCTTGTTCTGCAGAGGTCCAATGAGTGGTGTTGCATAACCAAAGCCGACCAAAGTCCCAAAGCATGTTTCAGACCAAATTTTCAAAACCAAGTTCTCAAGCCGAGCTTTTGTTAGAAGACCCAGCTTGGTTCGACAATAAAATTTGTTTAGCTCAGTTACGTCCAAATGCATTGCATAAAAATCAACTTTACTGCATTATGTTTTTCAGTTGCCTCGACTTACACAATAAGGGAATTAATATGCGAACAGAAATAGTTACAGTACCATGCTTAGCCGATAATTACGCATATATAATACATGACAAATCCTCAAACAAGAACAGTTTAATTGATGCCCCACAGGCAGGACCAATTTTAAAGGCCCTTAAAGAAAAAGGTTGGAGTCTGGATTTCATACTAATCACGCACCATCACTCCGATCATATTGACGCTATCGAAGAACTTAAAGCCCTCTTTGATCCTATTATTTTTGGCGCTCAAAAAGATGTGCACAGGCTTCCAAAACTAGATGTTAGCTTATCCGATAAAGAGAAATTTTCGACAGGCGGCCTGATTTTTAAATGCTTTGAAGTACCTGGGCACACTTCTGGTCACCTGGCATTTTATTGTCAATCAGAAGGAATAGCATTCACAGGCGACTCCTTGATGGCAATGGGTTGTGGGAGATTATTTGAGGGAAGCCCAGCGGAAATGTTCAAAAGTTTGCAAAAATTAATTTCACTTCCCGATGATACGATGGTGTACTCTGGCCACGAATACTCTGCTCAAAACGCTAAGTTCGCCATGGAGATTGAAGCTAACAACCAAGATTTAGTGGAGAGAGCAAAAATAATTTTTAAAAATGATACACTACAAATTCCAAATGTTCCAGTTTCTCTAAAATTAGAAAAAAGCACGAATCCGTTTTTGAGAGTAAATAGCATTGAAATTCAGAAGAAACTTAAAATGATAGGAAAAAAAGATTCTGACATTTTCGCAAAACTAAGAGAAATGAAAGATTGCTTTTGAAAATGAGTAAAGCTATGAAAGTAAACAATAAATTTGATCAATTTTTTTCCCTAAACAAAAAAAATTGGAAAAAATAGAAAAAAAAGCTTGAACATTCTACAAATTTTCCGATTTGGTATATATAATGTATTAGTAATTTAAGAAGTCGCCTATTTTATAAGATTGTTAGAGGTAAATATGCCATCGTTTTCCAGTTCCTTAGAAGCAAGCATTCACAAAGCGTTAACGTTCGCCAATAATCGCAATCACGAGCTTGCGACATTAGAGCACCTACTGTTAGCACTTGTAGAAGAGGCCGATGCCGCAAGGGTTTTAAATGCTTGTGACGTAAACATCAAAAAATTAGAAAAAGTCATAGTAGAATATCTGGACAATGAACTTGACAGCCTTGTTTCAGAGGCAGTGGAGTCGGAGGCTGTTCCAACAACAGGCTTTCAACGGGTAATTCAACGAGCAGCGATACATGTTCAAAGTTCGGGTAGGAGTGAAGTCACTGGAGCAAATGTGTTAGTAGCAATTTTTGCCGAAAGAGAAAGCCATGCCGCTTACTTTCTCCAAGAACAAGACATGACTAGATACGATGCGGTAAATTTCATAGCGCACGGTGTTGCGAAGAATCCAAAATTTGCAGAACAGCGTCCAGTATCTGGCTCAGACGCCGAGGCAGAAAGACTCTCAGAATCACCTAGCGAGGAGAAAGAAACGGCTTTAGATAAATATTGTGTGAATCTTAATCTCAAGTCGCAAGAAGGAGATATTGACCCTCTCATTGGCAGAGAACACGAGGTCGAAAGATGTATTCAAATATTGTGTCGTAGGAGAAAAAATAATCCCATTTTGGTGGGAGACCCTGGGGTTGGCAAAACCGCTATCGCTGAAGGGCTATCTCGAAAGATAACACTTAAAGAGGTACCGAGTGTGCTGATGGATACAACAATATTTTCTCTGGATATGGGAGCATTGTTGGCGGGAACGCGTTACCGAGGTGATTTTGAGGAAAGACTTAAATCTGTAATGAAAGAGTTAGAAAGCAAGGATAATACGGTTCTTTTCATCGATGAGATACATACGGTTATTGGAGCTGGTGCTACTTCAGGCGGAGCAATGGATGCGTCGAACTTGTTAAAGCCAGCATTGCAAAACGGCAAACTAAAATGCATGGGGTCTACAACCTTTAAAGAGTTTAGACAACACTTTGAGAAGGACAGAGCTTTAGCGAGGCGTTTCCAAAAAATAGACGTGAATGAACCATCCGTTGATGACTCTATAAAGATATTAAACGGTTTAAAGCCGTATTTTGAGGACCACCATTCCATTCGCTTTACAAATGAAGCGATCAAGGCAGCAGTCGACTTATCTGCTCGGTATATTCATGATAGAAAACTCCCTGACAAGGCAATTGATGTTATCGACGAGGCCGGAGCCGCTCAAATGATAGTGGCGGACAACCGCAAAAGAAAGACAATTGGGGTGAAAGAAATTGAGGAAGTTATAGCAAAAATAGCAAGAATACCCCCAAAAAACGTTTCAAAGAATGACACTTTAGTTTTAAGGGATTTAGAACAGTCATTAAAAAGAGTAGTGTTTGGTCAGGATAAAGCGATAGAGTCTCTAGCTTCGGCTATCAAGTTGGCGAGAGCAGGTTTGCGTGAGCCAGAAAAACCAATAGGAAACTATCTTTTTACCGGCCCAACAGGCGTAGGCAAAACGGAAGTGGCTAGACAGTTGGCCGATACTTTAGGCATAGAACTATTAAGATTTGACATGTCGGAGTACATGGAAAAACATGCCGTATCAAGGCTTATAGGAGCTCCACCAGGATACGTCGGATTTGATCAGGGAGGAATGCTAACCGACAAAGTCGACCAACATCCGTTTTGTGTTTTGCTTCTTGACGAAATAGAAAAAGCACATCCAGACGTTTTTAATATATTACTTCAAGTTATGGACCACGGAAAACTAACAGATCATAACGGAAGAACAGTAGACTTTCGAAATGTTATTCTGATAATGACATCGAATGCAGGCGCAGCGGAGCAGGCTAAAGAAGCTATTGGTTTTGGCCGATCAAAACGAGAGGGAGAGGACAAGGTTGCTATAGAGAAGCTGTTCAATCCCGAATTTAGAAATAGACTGGACGCCATAATAACATTCGAAAATCTACCAATGGAAAAAATACTCCAGGTCGTGGACAAGTTTGTCTTGCAACTCGAGGCCCAATTAATGGAGAGGAACGTGACGATTGAGTTGACGAGATCAGCAGCAGAATGGTTGGCCAATAAGGGATATGACTCAAAAATGGGAGCTCGACCTTTGGGAAGAGTGATTCAGGAGTACATAAAAAAACCTCTCGCAGAGGACCTTCTGTTCGGTAAATTGTCCAAGGGTGGAGTGGTAAGAGTTTCGGTGAAAAATAAAGAAATCGAACTTCGTGTCCAGCAGCCTGAAAAAATCAGACTAACCACAAAAAAACCTCCTCTACTTACAGCTGATTAACTTAAAGGTTGTGATTTTATTATCTTTCAGTCAGCTTTAACTCAATTCGCCTATTGCTGGCCAATGATTGTTCTGAAGTGTCCCTGTAAATTGGTTGATACTCTCCAAAGCCTGTTGCGGCTAACCTTTTGGGCTCGAGTCCCTCCGAGGTTATTAAATACTTCACCACTGACAAAGCTCTAGCCTGACTAAGTTCCCAATTGTCCGAATACTTGCTTGTCTCAGCAAGACGTTGGATATCGGTATGCCCATCAACACGCAATATCCAATTAATTGTCTTTGGAATATCGTCGGCTACTTCTCTAATTACCAAAGCTACCTTACTTAGTTGAGTTTGCCCATCTAAGCCCAAAGTCGCGGATCCAGGCTCGAACAGGACCTCAGAAGAAAAAACAAACCTATCACCTACGATCTCAATACCTACTTTGTCTCCAAGAATCTTGCGTAATCGACCAAAGAATTCAGATCTGTAGTTCTTTAGATCATCAGCTTCTAACCTTAACCTCTCAACTTCCTTCGCTTCCATCTCTGCACGCTTTTTTTGCTCGGAGGCAACTTGAGCCAATGCTCTATTTAATCTATTTCCAAGACTTTCTATTTGTACTTCATTTTTCTTTTCCTTTAACTCCGATGCGTCAAGAATTCCCTGTAATTCCGAAATTTGTTTAATAAGCCCATTAGAAATATTTTTTAGCCGAGCCACCTCTATTACCGAAGCCTTAGTCAAGCTTTTTTGTTTCAAAAGTTGGGCACGAGCCTCTTGCAAAGCAAGTTTTTTAACCTCCAGATTTTTTTCCACAGATGTCTTTGCTTCATCCAAATTCCTGTTTTTGTCTTTTAATTCTTCTTGAATTGATTTCGCTGACGCAATTAGTGCCAACGTATCCATTGCTTTTTGTTTTTCTGCTTCTAACGCTAGAGTAAGAACGGAGGCTTCTTCGCTTTCATCTTGCAGCCTTTTTTTCAGAGCAGCTATCGCGGCCTGCTCAATAATTTTTTCCTTCGCTGCTTCAGCTAGCATTTTTTCTTTTTCGAGTATTTTTTGAGTCATCACTGCAACATTCTTGTGCTGCTCATTCAGGGAGTCCCTTAGGTCTTCATTTTTTTCTTGCTCCTCATTTATAAAGATCGTTAAGTTATTGTTTTTTTGCTCTAAAACTAGTTGGTCTGCTTTGAACTTCGCAATTAGAACTTCAAGAGCCTCAGTTTTTGCGGCTGAAAGGCGAGCACGTTCGGCCACTTGATCAATCTCGCTCCTTGCGTTTGCTAATGCTAATTCTGCCATCTGCCTTTTCGATATTTGATTTCCCATTTCAAGTTTTGCCGTTTTCAATTTTTCCTCATTAGCCGAGTTTTTCGCAAGCAAAGCAAAGATTTTAGTTTCAAAATCCTTTATCTTCGCTTTAGCACCATCATATTCAAGCCTTAACGCAGAAAGCAGCGCTAGCCTTTCCGCGGAGTCGTATAACGCCATTTCGAGCTTGTTACTTGTCTCCTGATTGATTTTCTCCAACGAGGAAAAAGCAAGTCGCTTTTCAGATAATTGAGTCGAAACCAGCGTTAATTCATCTTTTAGAGTCTTTAAACTAAGTTCGAGGGAACTTACCCGTGATATTTTCTCTTGCAAGCTATTGTCTAGTTGTAAATTTTCCGCTTTTTGCAAGCTTAGGTTCAGTTCCACATCTGTCAAGTCTAGCAATCTACGCTCGTACTCAACATTCAAACTCAATAATCTTGACTGCTCTAGATTCAATTCATTCCTTACAGAAACTAATTCTTTACTTAACAGGATTAATTCTGAGTTTTGTCCCGAGATAGTGTCTCTTAGTACTGATTGCACGATCATAAAAATTGATAGCACAAACATCAACACAAGCAGTATGGCGGTCATTGCATCGACAAATCCTGGCCAAATATTGGCCGTAAATCTTGCCCCAGATCGTCTAATTAGTGCCATATCGACCCTTAATCTTTAGATTTTTGTGACTTTGCCAACTGGAGAATAGCATTGGTTAACTCCGACAAGTCAGCCCTCAACTCTGCCAAGGTATCCTGTCTACCAGCGTTTAATTCTTCATGAATCCTCGCAAGCTGAATATCAATATTGCGCAACCGAGATATCGAATCAAAGTCGGCAGAGCTTTCATCACTATTTCGTTCCCTCAAAGTCTCAACGAGTTCAGAGTGACTATCAAGAAGTGCCTGCAGAGATTTGGAATTCAAGGCTGTTTGAGCAACACTGGCACCTTTCGAGTCGCCAGAACCTACTACAGCCATTCGTGAAACAAGATCTACAAGCTCGCCCATTTGTAAATCAGTCTTTTGACGGCTAGTCTCACCCTGAACAATGAGGGATTTTAAAACCTCTATCTGCTCTGAATAATAACCCGTAGTATCTGGCGAAGAGTCTATATATTCTGAGGCCGCATCCCCTTCTGATGTTACCAAACTTACTCTAGTAAAAGATGAGATCCACTCTTCAAGTTCCATATAAAATCGATTTTGTCCATGACCAGCGAAAAGTTCTAATAGACCAACAACTAAACTTCCTGCGAGACCCAAAAGCGATGAAGCAAAAGCAGTTCCCATTCCTCCAAGCTGGTTCTCTAAACCACTCATCAACTTATCGAACACCTCAATTGCGCTCTGCCCTTCTTTCGGCGCCAATGTCCTTATCGTTTCCACCACCGCTGGGACCGTGGTTGCTAAACCATAAAATGTCCCCAACAGACCTAAAAAAATTAATAGGTTTATAATATATCTGGTAATATCTCTAGCTTCATCTAAGCGCGTGGCAACGGAATCAAGAATTGATCTTGCGGAGGTTGCGTTAAGTGCCTTTCGTGCACGATTGTCTCTCAAAAGAGACGCAAGCGTTAAAAGCAACCTCGGCGGGGTCGAAAATTCATGACCTGGACGATCTAATGCAAAACCATCGATCCAACCAACGGAGCTCACAATAGAAAAAATTTGGAAAAAACATGATAAAACACCTAGCACAAAAACCCCAACAATCAAGCCATTTAGATAAGGAGCAGCCAAAAAAATTGGAGATATTGAAGGAAACATAAAGTACGCACCCGTAAAAACAGCAACCAATACTAAAATCATCAAAACTGTCTGACGGGTTGGCTGGCTGAATACTAACTCCTTAGACTTTGGTGATGGGACTTCTTCTGTCAAAATAAATCGCTCCAAAAAAATAATCGAGTATATAGATACAATAAAGCTAGTAAAAAAGGATCATTCCATTAATCTTACCGTGCCTTCTAAACACTATATTGTAAATTAAAAATGATAAAAAAAAAATACTAATAATCAGACTTCAGCATTATAAACTAGATTAACTTTGTTGCAAAAATATGAATGCTAAGTGTTGTTTAGATTATAATTTATAGGAAACCCAACAGTGCGTTTGTTGTCACTTCTACTGATAATTACTTTATTTTCATGGACCAGCTATTGGTATTTTTCCTCAAAAGAAATCTACTCTGATATCGATACCTACATTGCAAATAATTCGACAGAAACAACCTGGAGTTATGAAAATATCTCTGTAACCGGCTATCCTTACAGGTTGGACACCAAAATAAGTAGTTTAACAGTTTCAGACATTGATCTTGCTTGGTCAATCACTCTAAACAGGTTCGACTTTTTATCTCTTATTTATAAACGCAACCATCACATAATGGCGATTAAAGCGCCGGTTAAACTCTCGTCAAAAAACAATAAAATTGAAATAAACGAAGGTATAATTAAGAGCAGCTTAAAATTGAGCAACGAGAATATAATTAATGACCTCATAACAGAAAGTAACTTTTTCAAATTTTCCTTAAACGATTTTGGTAACTTATCGTTAACTGAATTAGTAGGCGCCTTAAAGTTTCAGGAGATTAAAAAAGGGTATCTGTATCGAGGCCACCTAAAATTCAAAGATTTATTAAGGGGCGGAGAGCAGGGAATAAAAAACGAGGCAGCACAGCAGGAAAGAATTTTAATAAATAACTTTACACTCCACGGTGATTTATTACTCAAGAAACCTTTCCCCTCAAATAAGCTTACGGTCGAACTGTTTAAAAGTATCAAAAGAATTAACGCCCAGTTTCAAATTGGAGACGCTTTGATACGTCTTGTTGGAGATTTGAAAATATCAGGAAGCAAATCGATAGATGGAAAAATAGTGTTCTCGGTTGCTCGGTGGAACTCACTTTTGGATAGGATCGAAAGAAACAATATTTTTGAAAAAGAAAAAATAAAAATAATACGGGGTGGTTTGATTCTTAGCGAGTTATCAAGAAAATCAAGCGAAGGATTCGTAGAACTGCCCCTGCTGATAAAAGAAAACAAGATTTTCTTGGGTCCAGTTTTAGTTGGATCGATTCCTTCCAAATTCTAATCTGACATTTTTAATTAGTTTTTTTGTTGAAAGAGTTAAGTATCAAGTAAGCCTTCGACCAAAATTTGGTTCTTTAGTGTCCTGACCCGCGTCAATGATGCTACGCCTGATTGATCTAGTTCTACTGAAGTAATTAAAAAGAAACTCGCCATCTCCTCGTTCGACTGCTTTCTGTAACTTCAATAATTCTTCAGCAAATAGTCCCAAAACCTCTAACGAAGCATCCTTGTTGCAAAGAAAGACGTCCCTCCACATTATCGGATCGGAAGCTGCTATTCGAGTGAAATCTCTAAAACCAGCCGCAGAATAATTAATCACCTCAGATTTTGTTACATTAGCTAGGTCATCGGCAACACCAACCATCGTATATGCTATAAGATGGGGCACATGAGATGTAACCGCTAAAACTAAATCGTGGTGTTTTGGTTCCATGATCTCAACCTTAGCTCCTATTGACTCCCAAAACGCTACCACAACCTCCAAAGATTCTTTCGACGTATTTTCAGTGGGAGTAATTATGCACCACCTATTATCAAACAGGCTTGCAAAGCCAGCCTCTGGCCCAGAATGTTCCGTACCAGCTAAAGGATGCGCAGGAACAAAAGACACTTCTCGCGGGATCAAAGATGCAACTTGATTTATTACCTCTATTTTTACTGAGCCAACATCTGTCACAATAGCTCCCGGTTTAATAAAGTCAGCCATTTTACTAACAACTGGGGCCATAGCCCCAACGGGAACACATAGAATTATTAAGTCAGCGCCACGCACCGTATCCTCAATCTTCTCAAACACCTCACACAAATTTAATTTACTGGCCACAGAACGTGTTTGCAAAGATTTGGATGTTCCCGTTACTCTGATATTTGACTTATTTCTCTTCAAAGCCAAAGATATTGATGACGCAATCAAACCTAAACCTATAAGAGCTACATGCTTATATGACATTCATTTTTCCTGAAATTCGGTCAGTACCCTAAAATTCAATTATATATGTTACCCTACCAAAAGTTTTGCCCGGAAGATTAGTTTGCCTCTAAATTATTATTTCCTGACAGAACAACATTTTTTTCTAAAGCAAATGACTTTCTAATAAAAACTCAAAGGATCGACGTCTATTGTCAATCTGACTGACCTAGGGAGATATAATTTATTGAGCCATTCTCTAATTTTGTCTTGCGTTTTTAAGCTTTTGTGTAACTTAAAAAGAAAGCGTAGTCTATACCTATTCCTTATTCTAGAAATTGGAGCTGGGGCCGGTCCATAAAGCGTCACATTTGAGCATTTCATGCTCTCCCAAAGTTTTGCCATTTCACGGCCAGTCTTAATTAAACTATTGCGATTTTCACAAGAAATGATAATTGCAATTAGCTTCCCGAATGGTGGAGCTAGATTAAATTGTCTCTCCTTTGCCTCTAATTTCCAGAATTCTTCATCGTTGTAGTCGACTATGGCTCGTAAAACTAGGTTTTCTGGTTCGTAAGTTTGAATCATAGCTTCTCCAGGTCTTGTACCACGACCAGCACGTCCAGATACCTGCCTTAATAGCTGGAAGGTTTTCTCGGCTGCACGAAGATCACCCCCCTGTAAGCTTAAATCAGCATCTATGACTCCGACGAACGTGATATTCGGAAAATTATGCCCTTTTGAAATAAGCTGTGTTCCTATAACTATGTCAACTTTTCCAGCTGAAAATTCTTCAATCTTTTCCTTCAAAACGTTGTTGTTCTGGATATTATCAGATGACAACACTCCGATTTTAGCATTTGGGAAAAGTTTGGAGCACTCCTCCGCTAACCTCTCTACCCCCGGTCCAACTGCCTTCCAATCGACTTCCATATTACAGCTAACACATTCATTGGGAAGTACTGAATTATAACCACACAAATGACAAAGCAGTGTTTTCCCGAAACCGTGTTGAACTAATCGAGCATCGCAAACCGGGCAGCCTAATTGGTTGCCGCAACTTTTGCAAACCGTAACTGGAGCATAACCTCTTCTATTCAAGAACAAGAGACTTTGCTCACCGATCGCCAGACGTGATTCTATCATCGACTTAATGCCATTCGATATCCATCTGTCGGGCCCTAGCTCATCTTCTCGAAGATTGAGTAACGATATCTGAGGTAAAGTAGAGTTTTTGTAGCGCTCAGTTAAATCAACGCGATCATATTTTCTTTTTTGAGCATTGACCCAAGACTCTAAACTTGGTGTTGCTGATGAAAGAATAATTGGAAAGTTGGCTATCGAACCTCTCAAAACCGCCATATCTCTTGCATTGTAACAAACGCCTTCTTCCTGTTTGAAGGAGGTATCATGTTCTTCATCAACCACGATTAGACCTAGCTTTTTAAAAGGCAAAAATAAGGCTGATCTCGCCCCAATAATGAAATTAGTCTTACCTGAAGAAACCGCTGTGAACAATCGTCTGCGTTCAGCTTGAGAAATTCCAGAATGCCATTCACCTGGCCTCATTCCAAATCTTTCACTCACTCTTTTTACTAAATCTATAGTCAATGCGATCTCTGGCAGCATAACCAACACTTGTCTGCCCATATCTAATGTTGCTGAAATCGCATCCATATAGACCTCAGTCTTTCCAGAACCAGTCACACCTCTCAAAAGAGTTACCTTAAACACGCCAGATTTTGATACTTCTTGTAGTTTATCAGAAACAACTTTTTGCTTATCAGATAGTGAATGACTGTAATGACCCACGCAAAGTCTTTCAGGTTCTTCTAGCTTCTCAGATTTGCAAATGATATGGCCAGACCGAGTCAAATGTTCAACAGTATTAGAAGATGTCTTAAGGGTACCTACTAATTGTGCCATGCTAAATTTTTGCTTAGGGTTGTTTGTTAAAAATTTGAGAATTTCCTCACGCCTGACAGTTAAACCCTTGGCGTCTGATCTACCTAATTGATAAACCTTTTTGTAATTTTTTGGGCTCAATAAATCTTGACCTGAAATAACTAACCTTAAAGCCTTGCCCAGGGGTGTAAGGTTGTATCTGGAAAATTCTATCAGGAACTTCCTGAATTCACTACTTATAGACTGCCCTTCTATTGACCGGAAAATATATTTTAATTTTTTTGAGTCTAAATTGCTTCGCCTTTTTTCCCAAATTACCCCCACACTCCTCCGCGAACCCAAGGGAACTTCAACGAAATCTCCAATTCGTAAACCATTAAATGGAATTAAATAATCCAGTCTACTTTTATCAAAGGTCTGTGGCAAAAGTACTGCTACACAATCTTCCTTTTTCAGCATTATGGGCTCAACATAAAAAGGATTTTTTTTTTTGTATTTTCTATCTGCATTATTCTATTGGATGATTTTTAACAGTAACCAGAGACAGCACAGCTTAATAGCTTCATAAAAGTAAGTCACTTATATATGATCGCATCCTACCTGAAAAAATTATTCTTGTTCACGTTGTGCGATCAACATCTGATTAAATTATCATACATTCTTAAAGTTTCAATAATGAAAGGGGTTATCAAATCTCATTTTTTAAGGCAAATGAAATTATCAAACCATTTGATATATGGAAGATATTTGAATATAACAAATCGCGATGCAAAAAAAACAAATTTCAAACTCGAGTTCGATTATGATAGAGCAATGGCTTAAACATATTTCAGAACTCGACGCGGTTCAGCCAAATACCGTAAAAGCGTATCGCGGCGACTTAAGTGGTTTTTTTGGCTTCCTAGTTGAATATTCTGGGAAAGATATTTGTCAACAGAATTTGGAGTCGGTAGATTTAACTACAATGCGCTCCTGGATCGCTAGCCTTAAAGCTCTCGATAAAAGCACTCGCTCTATTTCAAGAGCAATCTCTGCTCAGAAAAACTTTTATAACTGGTTGCTAATATCTGAGAATATAGAAAATTCCTGTGTTTTAAATTTTTCAGGACCAAAAATAGCCAGGAGATTGCCACGCCCAGTAAGTACAAAAGACGCAAAAGCATTAATAAAAGTCGTAGCAGACAAAGCCAAATCACCTTGGATCTCCGCGAGAGATGTAGCTCTCCTTACACTCCTTTACGGTTGCGGCTTAAGGATTTCTGAGGCCTTAAACTTGACAAGCGACATTTTGCCAATACCTGATGTTTTAAAAATAGTGGGCAAGGGTAACAAACAGCGCTTAATACCAATTTTGCCAATTGCAAGGACCTCAATAAAGCGGTATTGTGATCTGTGCCCATTCGAGTTTGAACGAGGGTCTCCGTTATTTCTTGGTGCTCGAGGACATAAGTTAAATCCAAAAATAGTTCAAAATGTTATGTCTAAAGCTCGCAATTTATTAGGACTGCCTGCTACGACGACACCACACGCTCTGAGGCATTCCTTCGCTACTCATTTGCTTTCAGCTGGGGGTGATCTGCGAACAATACAAGAGCTTTTGGGACACTCATCTCTCTCTTCGACTCAAATATATACCGGTGTTGATAAAGAACGCTTGATGGAAGTATTTAGGAAAACGCACCCATCGGAAATCAGTAAATGATTGAAGTTCTATTTTTTTTGTGATCATTTTTTTTGATTGGAAATTACGTCACTACAGCGGTGGCATACGAGCGCGCCTGCTTGGACGGTAACTAAATCAGTTCCATATTTCCAACACCTGCTACACTTTTCTCCAGCTGCCCTGTTGAAGACAACAGAAATATCAGGACTTTCCTCCAAAGAAAATGCTTTTTTTGAAGTATTCCCCTCACAAATCGAAGTAGCAGACGTAATAGATATTTCTGCAAAATCTATAGAGTTGATAACTCGATATAAATCTTGATTATCAATAAAAATACTTGGTGCAGCCTCCAAACTCGATCCTATTACTTTCTTTTGACGCTCGACTTCTATTGCTCCAGTAACAACCTTTCTAACTTGTCGGATCGCTTCCCATCTCACAGCCAGACTTTGGTCTTTCCACTCTTTCGTCTCATCAGGAAAATCTTGTAAATGAACAGATGACATGTCACCAGGAAACCTCTCAAGCCAAACTTCTTCGGTAGTAAAGACCATCACGGGTGCGAGCCAAGTTACCAGACGATAAAACAATATATTCAGAACTGTCCGACAAGATTTCCTAAGGCTCGAGGTGCTAGAATCGCAGTACAAAGTATCTTTTCTAATGTCAAAATAAAACGATGATAAATCCATTGTACAAAATTGGAAAAGTTGTTGAAAAACTGTTTGAAATTCATATTTTTCGTAACCAATCTTGACTATCTCGTCTAATTCCGTGACCCGATGCAAAACCCATCTTTCCAATTCTGGAAGATCTTTGTATTTTACCAACTCATTACTTTCATCAAAATTAACAAGACTTCCTAACAAAAATCTCAATGTGTTCCTTAATCTTCTATAGCTGTCAGCAACACCTTTCAAAATCTCTGGTCCAATACGTAGATCAGTAGAGTAGTCTGCCTGGGCAACCCAAAGCCTCAAGATGTCAGCGCCATATTGTTTGATGACTTGATCAGGGCTGACAGTATTGCCCATAGATTTTGACATCTTCATCCCTTTTTCGTCTAACGTAAAACCGTGCGTCAACACACCAAGATACGGCGCTTTGCCTCGAGTACCACACGATTGTAACAAAGAGGAATGGAACCATCCTCGATGCTGGTCAGTTCCTTCAAGATATAAATCAGCGGGCCAAACTCCATCTTCTCTATCCCGCAAAACGAAAGCATGGGTTGAACCAGAGTCGAACCACACATCCAAGATGTCATAAACCTGCTCATACATTTCGGGGTCATGCAGACCTTCGAGAAATCTTTTTTTGGCGCCTTTTTTAAACCAAGAATCGGCACCCTCTTCCCTGAATATAGCTACAATTCTTTTGTTAACTTCCGGATCACGAAGAAGGAAATCTTTATCTGCTGCAGTTTTATTTTTCTTGACAAAGCACGTTAAAGGTACCCCCCAAGCACGTTGTCGGGATAGTACCCAGTCTGGCCGTGCACTTATCATGGGGTGAAGTCTATTCTTCCCCGAAATAGGGGTCCACTCAACCAATTTATCGATGGATTTGATTGCCCTCTCACGAACTGTGTCACCGTAGTCATTCATTTTATCGTTAGGTTTCTTATCAATAGCGACAAACCATTGAGGAGTATTCCTAAATATTACAGGTGCCTTCGAGCGCCAACTATGAGGATACGAATGCGTCAACCGTCCCCTGGCCAATAAGCTTTTAACCTCGACTAACTTCTCTATTATGCCTCTATTAGCTTTCCCATCTTTTCCTTTCTTATCAAAAACTTCAAGTCCGGAAAAAAAAGGCACAGCACTTGAAAAACTACTATCTTCCTTCACATTGTGAGTTAATCGATCAGTCCACCCACGCTTTGCAAAAGCATCATAATCCTCTGCTCCATGACTTGGAGCTGTGTGCACAAAGCCCGTTCCTACATCATCCGTGACGTGATCCCCGTCTATCATCGGAACGTCATAATTCCAAAAACCCGCAGAACCAGGCGCCTCGTTGAACGGATGAACTAAAGATATATCAGCAAGCTGTTCCGCACTTACACCTGAAATTCTTTTAAAGTTTTTGACCCGAGCTTGTGCAAGACATTCTGGGGCTAACTTATCAGCAAGGATAAAAAGCTCGTTTTGATTTGTCCAACACTCATCCTCTGTTTCTTCAACCCTGTATAAACCATAGGCAATACTTTTATTATACGCTACGGCTTTATTAGACGGAATAGTCCAGGGAGTGGTGGTCCAAATAACTACTGATGCCCCAGAGAAGGAACCCTTAACGATTTTAAATCTAACCCAAATTGTGTGGCTTTGGTGTTCGTGATATTCTATCTCCGCTTCAGCAAGAGCTGTTTTTTCTACCGGTGACCACATTACAGGCTTAGAACCCTGATATAGCAAACCGTTCATAAGGAATTTCATAAATTCCTCCGCAATAACCGCCTCTGATTGAAAGTCCATTGTCATGTATGGCTCTTCCCAGTTACCGATTATCCCTAGCCTCTTAAATTCCTCCCTCTGAATGAGGACCCACTCTTCAGCAAAATTTCGACATTGTGCACGAAGTTCGTTGATGGACACATCGTCTTTGCTAAGGCCTTTTGATCTATATTTTTCCTCTATTTTCCACTCAATCGGCAACCCATGACAATCCCAGCCAGGAACATATCGGGCATCCTTCCCCAACATCTGTTGGGACCGGGTAACAAAATCCTTAAGAATTTTGTTTAAAGCATGGCCTATGTGTAAATGGCCATTAGCGTACGGGGGACCATCATGAAGAACAAATACTTTTCTTCCATTCGATTTTTTTCTGAGCTCATGATATATATTTAGCTTCTCCCAATGCTTTATCCAGTCTGGCTCCCTCGTTGGAAGACTTGCTCTCATGGGAAAATTTGTCTTAGGCAAAAAAAGTGTTTCTTTAAAATTATAAGGTTGCTCGGCCATTTTTTTTCTTTCGGAAAAGATTACTTTGAAATATCCTGCCCCAAATTAATTCAGCGCATTTATACGTAAGATTCATTATTTAAGCTTAGCGATAGTAACTTTATCTTTAAATTCATTGAAAATCAGATGATCCTTGTATTCAATATACTATATATAAAGGAATAAATCTTTTTTCTAGTTCAAATAAGTAGACCTCTAATTTATTTTTAAACATGTTCAGATACGCTATAAAAATAGAATATGACGGGACCAACTTTCACGGTTGGCAAAAACAAAACAGCTTAGCTACCGTCCAGGGAACAATCAACGAAGCCCTGGACAAATTGGACAACTCAAAAAGTGGTGTGACAGGCGCTGGAAGAACAGATGCTGGAGTGCATGCGCTCGGCCAAGTTGCACATCTGGACACGACAAAGAATTGGCAAATAAGTGAACTACAAAACGCCTTAAATTATCATTTGAAACCACACCCAATCTCGGTTATCCGTATTGCACAAACATCAATAGACTTTCACGCCAGGTTTTCAGCTGTAAATAGACATTATCTTTTTAAAATATTAATCAGAAGACCCCCCCTAACATTAAACAAAAATCGTTTTTGGCATGTCAAACGGTTATTGAAAATAGTGCAAATGCGCGAGGCAGCAGCACACCTTGTTGGTCAGCATGATTTCACAACTTTTAGATCGTCAATCTGCCAGGCCAGGAGTCCAATTAAGACAATTGACAACATTCTTATAGAAAAACATTCAAGCGAGGACGAAAGTATCGTTGAGATAAGGATTCAAGCCAGAAGTTTTTTACATAATCAAGTAAGAAGCATAGTCGGAACTTTAGAGAAAGTTGGTTCAGGTTTCTGGACACCAAAATATGTA
>MDSW01068400.1_pt1 | contig 17071 bp, 27 predicted proteins | sample 811171 | NCBI WGS metagenome assembly MDSW01 (sample SAMN05326641, study PRJNA326480) | marine metagenome | isolation source: seawater | place: Atlantic Ocean: North West | collected 2012
TTTATCTATTTGTGGTTTAAGTTCTTTTGCTTTTGGTAAAGTGGTGATTATTTGCTCGTATTTAATTAAAGAATTTAGCATATTCTTAAATAATGCTTTTCTATGCTCACTTGTTTTATTAAGTTTTCTGTATCCTAAACCGTGTCTCATCAGTAATTGTTTTCCTCTAATTTCTTAGATAATTCAGCAATATTGTCCGGAGGCCAGTTGGGTATTTCCATGCCTAAGTATAATGACATTGTATTTAAAACTTCCTTAATCTCATTTAAAGATTTTCTTCCAAAATTTGGTGTTCTAAGCATTTCTGGCTCTGTCTTTTGGACCAGATCACCAATGTAAATAATATTGTCATTTTTTAAACAGTTCATCGATCTAACAGAAAGTTCGAGTTCCTCAACTCTTTTTAATAGATTTCTATTAAATTCTGGCTCAGTAGATTTTACCTCTTTTACTACTTCTTGAGGATCCTCAAAATTAACAAACATTGATAATTGATCTTGAAAAATTCTTGCAGAGTAAGCGATAGCATCTTCTGCGTCTACAGTCCCATTTGTTTCAACTGTCATTATGAGTTTATCATAATCTAAAGCGCTACCAGCTCTTGTATTTTCAACTGAAAAAGAAACTTTTTTTACCGGACTAAATAATGAATCTATTGAGATAAGTCCAAGAGGACTATCTTCAGATTTATTTTTTTTAGCCTGAACGTAACCTTTTCCTGTGCTTACCATTAACTCCATGTGAAAGTGTGTTTTTTCATCTAAATTACAAATTGTCTGGTCTGGATTTAAAATTTCAATGTCTGGAACAAGTGTTATATCTTTCGCTTTTACTTCTTTAGGTCCTTTTATATCTAAAATTATTTTTTTTGTGCTTGATGATGAAGATTTAATAGCTAAGTTTTTCACATTTAAAACTATATCTGTTACATCTTCTCTAACTCCTTTAATTGAGGAAAACTCATGTAGAACTCCGTCAATTTGTATAGCGGTAACGGCTGCTCCCTGTATTGAGGAAAGTAAAATTCTTCTTAATGAATTTCCTATTGTTTGACCAAAACCTTTTTCCAAAGGTTCTGCGATTACTTTTGCTATTGTTTTGTCATTATTACTTGTAATATCTAATTTATTTGGCTTGATTAAAGCTTTCCAGTTTTTATCTATTACATTTGATGTGGTTTGCATTAAACTCTCCTTCTTTTTGGTGGTCGAGCTCCGTTATGAGCCATTGGTGTAGTATCTCTTATTGACAAAATTTTAAATCCTCTAGATTGTAAAGATCTTAAAGCCGTTTCTCTTCCTGAACCTGGTCCTTTTACCTCAACATTCAATGTTCTTAAACCTTGTTCATATGCTTTTGCACCTGCATCATCTGCAGCAATTTGTGCTGCATATGGAGTAGATTTTCTTGAACCTTTAAATCCTTTAGCTCCAGCTGAAGACCAAGATATTACATTACCATTTTCATCAGCAATAGAGATTATCGTATTGTTAAAAGTAGAGTAAACGTAGGCTATTCCTGAAGTAATATTTTTTTTGATTTTTTTCTTTTTTTTAAATGTACTTATCTTTTTAATATCAGTTTTTTTTTCCTCAACCTTTTTTTCAATTTTATCGTTTTTTTTACTCATTCTATTTTTTTAATGGAGTTAGTTTTTTTCCTGCTATTGCTATTGCTTTACCTTTTCTTGTTCTTGCATTACATTGAGTTCTTTGACCCCTTACTGGTAGTTTTTTTTTATGTCTTGAACCTCTATAACATGCTAAATCTACAAGTCTTTTTATGTTAACTGAAACTTCACGTCTTAGATCTCCCTCGACTTTATGGTTTGCGTCAATAAACTCTCTTATCTTTAATACTTGATCTTCAGTCAATTGATTAACTCGTCTATTAGATGGTATACTTAATTTCTCACAAATTTTTTTAGATGAATATAAACCAATACCGTGAATATAGGTTAAAGCCACACTAACAACTTTATTTTGTGGAATATTAATTCCTGCTATTCGAGCCATAAGATAATTGATTTCAAGTTTCCTGCGTATTTATATTGTTTAATCATTCAAAGTCAACCCTTCATACTATCAATTAACCCGCTAATTTCAGTATTAATTTCTACTATACTAGCTTCTCCATTAACTACTTTGAGTAAATTAGATTGTGCATAATAATCTATTAATGGTTTAGAAGATTTTTCATAAGTATTAAATCTTTTTATTGCTAGTTCCTCATTATCATCGGCTCTATTTTCTTGAGTTCGCCTCTCTAGAATTCTTTTTTTTACTGTAGCTAAACTAACCGATAGTTTTAGTACTAAATCTATTCTCTGATTATATTTTTTTAACAAATTGTCCAAATTATTTGCTTGAGTTAATGTTCTTGGATAGCCATCAAAAATAATTTTATTTTTAAAATTATCATTTGAAATAAATTTTTCAATTAAATTTCCAACAATCTCGTCTGATACTAGATCTCCTGAATTTATTATTGAAGATATTTTTGTTCCTAACTCAGTTTTATTTTTAATTTCACTTCGTAAAAGATCTCCTGTAGACAGTTGATATAAGTTATATTTATTTACAATAAATTTTGATTGAGTGCCTTTTCCAGCTCCAGGAGGGCCAAAAATAACTAAATTCATTTTTAATCTATTTACCAAACTTTGTCTTTTTAATTAATGACTCATATTGTGAGCTCATTAATCTTGTTTGTACTTGGGTAACTGTATCCATCGCAACTACAACTACAATTAATATCGAAGTACCGCCTAAATAGAAAGGAATAGGATATTTCGCAATTAAAAATTCTGGCATCAAACAAACAAAAGTAAGATACATAGCTCCAACTGTTGTTAAACGAACAAGAATTGTATCTATATATTCTGCAGTACGTTCTCCCGGTCTAATACCTGGTATGTATCCTCCATATTTTCTTAGATTCTCAGCTGTCTCTTTAGGATTAAATACAATTGATGTGTAGAAAAATGAAAAAAAAATTATACCTGAAGCATATAGTAACATATATAAAGGTTGTCCTTGAGTAAACATTGATGATATTTTCAAAAAAGTGTCTGACTCGCTAACGCCAAAGTTTGAAATTGTAATCGGAAGCAATAATAATGCTGATGCAAATATTGCTGGTATAACCCCAGCCGTATTAATTTTTAAAGGAAGATGAGATGACTCTCCTCCATACATTTTATTTCCTATTTGTCTCTTTGGATAATTAATTAATATCTTTCTCATTGCTCTTTCGAAAAAAACAATGAACAATACTGTTAAAATTACTAGAATAAAAATTCCAACTATCATTAAAGCAGAAAGAGCTCCTGTTCTGCCAAGTTCAAAAGTTGATGCTAAAGCCCTAGGTATCTCAGCAACTATACCTGAGAAAATTATTAAAGATATACCGTTTCCAACTCCTCTTAATGTTATTTGTTCACCTAGCCACATAAGGAAAGTTGTTCCTGCTACTAAAGAAATAGTTGTTATTATTCTGAACGACATCCCTGGATCCGTAACTAAATTTCCAGCATTTTCTAGACCTACTGAAACTCCATATCCTTGTAAACAAGCAATTAATACAGTTCCGTATCTTGTAATTTGAGTAATCTTTTTTCTACCTATTTCTCCTTGTTCTTTTAGATTCTTAAAGTAATCTGAAACACCTGTCAGAAGTTGTACAATAATTGAAGAGGAAATATATGGCATAATTCCCAAAGCAAAAATTGCCATCCGAGTAACAGCGCCGCCTGAGAACATATTAAACATTCCAAGAAGACCTTTCTGGCTTGTGGACATAATTTCTTTCAGTGCTGTAGGGTCAATACCTGCTAATGGAACATATGTTCCTAACCTATAAACAATTAAAATTAATATGGTAAATAAAATTCTATTTTTAAGATCTTTAGCTTGGCTAAATGCTCCCGAAGTATTAAGAGTTTCACTAGACATAAAAATTATTTTTTAATTAAATTAACTTTTCCACCCGCTTTTTGGACTTTCTCTAATGCTTGTTTTGAAGCAAAATTCGCAGATATTTGGATATTTTTTTTGATCTCGCCTGAGCCTAAAATTTTAAGTTTAATAAATTTTTTGTTAATAAGTTTTTTTTCTTTAAGTATTTTTAAATCAAGATTCTCACTTAGTTTGTTTTTACCTTTATCAATCATACTTTGAATTTTTGATAGATTTAACACTGCTGTAGTATTTTTCTTAATTGATTTGAAACCTCTTTTTGGCAACCTTCTATATAAAGGCATTTGACCGCCCTCAAAACTTTTTATTGCAACACCTGATCTAGACTTTTGCCCTTTGTGTCCTCTTGCAGAGGTTTTTCCTTTGCCAGAACCAATTCCTCTTCCAACCCTAATTTTTTTTTTGTTACTTTTAATAAGCTTATTTAATTGCATTATTTAGCCTCTCTTTTTAAGATAATATCAGAAATTTTTTTCCCTCTAATGGAAGATAATATTTTTGGTGAAATTTGTGATCTTAAACCATTAATACAAGCTTTTAGTACATTATGAGGATTTGCAGATCCTAGAGATTTGGCTACAACATCTTGGATCCCTAAAACTTCACATACAGATCTTATTGCTCCACCTGCAATTATACCAGTACCTGCTGGTGCAGCTCTTAAAAAAACTTTCCCAGAGCCATTTTTTCCTTTTACATCATGATGAAGAGTTCGGCCATCTTTCAATGGTATTTTCACTAAATTTCTTTTTGCAACTTCTGTAGCTTTTTTAATTGCATCGGGAACTTGTTTTGATTTACCTTGTCCTATTCCAATTAATCCTTTTTGATTACCTACAACAACTAAGGCTGCAAAACCAAATCTTCTACCGCCTTTTACAACTTTTGTGATTCTATTTATAGCAACTAATTTTTCTTTGAGATCATTTTCAGTTTTTTTATTTTCAATCATATTAAAATTTTAATCCATTTTTTCTCAATGTTTCAGCAAAAGCTTTTATTCTGCCATGGTACTTAAATTCACCTCTATCAAAATATACATTATTAATATTTTTTTCCTTAGCTCTTTTAGCTAATATTTCACCAACTAAACTAGATTTTTCAATTTTTTTTATTTTTTTTGCTTTTATATCTTTCTCAATTGAAGAAACAGATACCAACGTTTTATTTAGAACATCGTCGATAATTTGAGCTGAAATATTATTCAATGATTTTGAAATTGAAATTCTTAATTTACCCTTACTAACTCTTTTAAGTTTTTTTCTATTTCTTATCTTTCTTTTGATTTTTAAATTTCTTTTGCTCATTATTTCTTTTTACCCTCTTTTCTTAATACAAATTGACCTCGTTCTTTAATGCCTTTAGCTTTATATGGTTCAACTGGTTTGAAGTTTTTTATGTCAGCAGCTATTTTTGAAACCAGTTCTTTATCTACACCCGATATTTTAATTATAGTCTGCTTTTCCACTATTATTTTAATTTCTTTAGGAATTTTGAAATTTATATCGTGGCTAAAACCTAATTGTAAATTTAAAATCTCACCTTTTAAATTAGCTCTAAAACCCACACCTGTTAATTCAAGCACTTTCTCATGACCTCCAGAAACTCCAAGAACCGCATTGTTAATTAAACTTCTATAGGTTCCCCATAATATCGAGATTTTTTTATCAATCTTTTTCTGAAGAGGTTTTATTTCAAATTTACTATCATTGAGTGAAGAAGAAAATATTTTATCATTGATAGTGAGTTTCTTTGTACCTTTTGGACCTGTGATAGTTAAGTTTGAACCCTCAATTTTGATTGAAGACTCTTTTGGTATGACAATATTTTTTTTTCCAATTTTTGACATTAAAATACCCTACAAATTACTTCTCCACCAATATTTTGCTTTCTAGCTTCTGTGTCGCTCATAACTCCTTTTGGAGTAGATAAAATTGCTAATCCCAAACCATTCATAACTTTAGGAATGCTTGTTGCTCTAGAATAAACTCTTCTTCCTGGTTTTGAAATCCTTTTAATTTCTTTAATTACTGGATCACCTTCGTAATATTTTAAATTTATTTTAATAGTGGTCTTATTTTTTTCACTTTTTTCAATATAAAAATCTTTTATATAACCTTCATTCTTTAGTATCTCCAAAATATTTCTTCGAAAATTAGATGAAGGTATTTCAACCGAATTTAATAATCTCATCTGCCCATTTCTAATTCTTGAAAACATATCTCCTATCGGGTCTGTAAATGTCATATTCCTCCTACCAACTTGATTTTGTTATACCTGGGATTTTTCCTGAGGAGGCCATATCTCTAAGTGCTATTCTAGATATTTTTAATTTTCTATAAACACCGTGGGGCCTTCCAGAAATTTCACATCTATTTCTAATCCTAATTTTTGCAGAATTTTTTGGTAATTTATTTAATTTTAATTGAGCTTCGAATCTTTGTGATAATTCAAGTTTTTTATTATTTATAATTTTTTTTAAAGCGGCGCGCTTTTTTTCATATTTTTTAACCATTTTTATTCTTTTCAAATTTTTTTCTATTGCGCTTTTTTTTGCCATAATATTTTTAATTTTTTTTATCTGTTATTGGAAAATTAAACTCTTTTAATAATTCTAATGTTCCATTTTTACTATTGCTAGTAGTTACTATCGTAATATCTAATCCTCTAATTTTATCAACTTTATCAAAATTTACTTCAGGAAAAATTATATGTTCTTTAATCCCAAAAGAAAAATTATTAGATTTATCAATTCCTCTTGAAGAAAGACCTCTAAAGTCTTTTATTCTCGGTAGAGCTATATTTACCAGTCTGTCAATAAATTCATACATCTTGTTTGATCTTAAAGTTACTTTTACTCCTGCATTAGATCCTTTTCTTGTCTTAAAATTAGAAATTGATTTTTTAAATTTTGTTGTGATAGGTTTTTGCCCAGTTATAAGTGAAATATCTTCAATACAAGATTTTAATTTTTTACCATCAGTCGCATCTTCACCAAGCCCCATGTTTAAAATTATCTTTTCTATTTTTGGAACTTCATGTTTATTTTTTAAAGATAGCTTACTCAAAAGTTTTGAAATAATTTCCTTTTCGTAAGCTGTTTTTAATCTTGGTATCATTTTTTACCTGTTATCTTTTTTTCTTTCTTTTTTGTATCAATATTCTTTATGTTTGAAAGATGTATAAAATTTTCTTTAGAAATTATTCCACCTTTATTCTCTTTAGTTGGTTTTAGATGTTTTTTTATCATATTCACTGATTTAACTTTAACTTTGTTTAGTTTTCTATTTATTTCTAAAATTTCTCCTGTTTTACCTTTGTCTTTTCCAGTGGTAATTTTTACTTGAGTTCCTTTTTTTAGAATCATTTATAAAACCTCCGGTGCAAGAGAGATAATCTTTGTATGCCCTCTTGTTCTAAGTTCACGAGTAACTGGTCCGAAAATTCTTGTACCTATTGGTTCCCCTTTATCATCTGTAAGAACTACTGCATTCGCATCAAATTGAACTTTGGAACCGTCATCTCTATAAATTTCTTTTCTAGTTCTTACTACGACGGCTTTGTGTACAGCTCCTTTTTTCACTTTTCCTTTAGGAATAGCGTCTTTAACACTTATAACTATTATATCTCCAACAGAAGCATATCTTCTCTTTGATCCTCCTAAAACTTTTATGCATTCGACCCTTTTTGCTCCAGTATTGTCTGCAACATTTAATTCTGTTTGTATTTGTATCATTTTTCTATTACCTGCCAAGTTTTCTTTTTTGAAAAGGGTTTGCTTTCAATAATTGAAACTTTTTGACCCTCTTTAAATTTATTTTTTTCGTCATGTGCGTGATATTTTTTTGATCTCTTTATGATTTTTTCATAAAAAGGATGTTTAAATTTTCTAACAACCTCAACAACAATTGTTTTATTATTTTTCGCGCTTTTAACAGTTCCTTGTAAAATTTTTTTTGTCATTTTGTATTTTTAATTGTTGTGTAAAGTCTAGCTATATTTTTCTTAATTTGATTTATTTGTGCAGGATTTGTTATTTGATTATTAATCTTTTTAAACCTTATATTAAATAAATCTTTTTTCAAACTAAGTATTTTTTTTTCTGCTTGGTCTTTTGTCAGATTTTTGTCTTCTTTTTTCTTTACCATTTTACCTCTTTATAAACTTTGTTTTGATTGGCAGTTTAGCTGAAGCTTTATACAAAGCTATTCTTGCAACATCTTCACTTACACCATCTATTTCAAAAATAATTCTTCCTGGTTTTACTCTACATGCATAATATTCAGGTGATCCCTTGCCTTTACCCATTCTTACTTCAGTAGGTTTTTTAGAGACAGGAATATTTGGAAAAACTCTTGTCCAAACTTTACCTGTTCTCTTCATATATCTAGTTAGGGCAACTCTAGCTGCTTCGATTTGTTTGCCTATTACTCTTTCTGGCTCAATTGCTTTTAATCCAAATTGACCATAATTTAGTTTAATTGCTCTCGAAGCCTTACCATGAATTCTTCCTTTGAAAGCTTTTCTGAATTTAGTTCTTACTGGTTGTAGCATTTTTTACCCTTTCTTTTTTCTCTTTTTCAACATCTTTGGCCATTAATTCACCTTTATAAATCCAAACTTTTACACCAATAATCCCATAAGTTGTTAAAGCTTCGGCAAATCCATAATCTATATCAGCTCTTAAAGTATGAGAAGGTATACTGCCTTCCCTTAACCATTCTGTTCTCGCTATTTCATTTCCAGCTAATCTTCCACTTAACATCACTTTGATCCCTTTGGCGTTTAGTCTCATTGCTGATTGCATAGCTCTTTTCATTGCTCTCCTATAAGCGACTCTTTTTACAAGTTGTTGTGCAATATTTTCTGCGACAAGGTTTGAATTCAACTCTGGTTTTTTTATTTCCTTAATATTTACATTAACGTCACTATCAGTAATTTTAGAAATATTTTTTTTAATTTTCTCTATATCCGCACCTTTTTTTCCTATTACAAAACCAGGTCTTGAAGTGTGGATTGAGATTGTACATTTCTTTGAAGATCTTTCGATCACTATTTCTGAAACTCCGGAGTTTAAAATATTTTTCTTAATATAATTTCTAATTTTAAAATCCTCAATTAAATATCTTCCAAAATCTTTTTTCTTCGCAAACCAAGTTGAATCCCAGCCTCTATTAATGCCTAATCTCAATCCAATCGGATTTATTTTTTGTCCCATTATTTAGATCCTTTTGTTGCTTTTTTTTCCTCTAATATGATAGTTATTCTACTAAATGGTTTCTTAATTGGACTGGCACGTCCTTTTGCTCTTGGTCTAAATCTTTTCATAACTAAAGATTTACCAACAAAAGCCTCTTTAACAAATAGATTATCAATATCATATTGGTAATTATTTTCTGCATTGGAAATAGCTGATTTCACTGTTTTGCTAACATCTTTGGCTATTCGTTTCCTAGTAAACTCTAAATCTCTTAAAGCTATATCCGCTTTTTTACCCTTTATAAAATTACAAACTAAAGATAATTTTCTTGGGCTAGACCTTACGTTTTTATTAACAGCTTTTACTAGTAGATTGTTTTTATCCATCACTTTTTATCTCCGGTTGATGCTGGTTTTGCGTCTGCAGCTGCAGTGGCCGCGGCTTTTTTGTCAGCTGGTGTATGACCTTTAAAAGATCTTGTTGGTGCAAATTCTCCTAATTTATGTCCTACCATCTCCTCAGAGATTGTAATAGGTATAAATGTTTTACCATTATGAATCATAAAACTATGTCCTACAAAATCAGGAATAATAGTTGAATTTCTTGACCAAGTTTTAATTGGTTTTTTATTTGGCGTGCTTTTAAGTTTGTCGATTTTTTTTAACAAACTGGGATGCACAAATGGTCCTTTCCAGACAGATCTTGTCATTATGTTCTCTTCTTTCTTCTTGATATTATTAATTTATCACTTCTCTTAGGTCTTCTTGTTTTTAATCCTTTTGCAGATTGTCCCCAAGGAGAAACTGGGCTTCGTCCTCCTGACGTTTTACCTTCACCTCCACCATGTGGGTGGTCAACAGGATTCATCGCAACACCTCGTGTTTGAGGTCTTTTACCACGCCATCTATTTCTGCCTGCTTTACCAATCTTGATATTTTTTTGATCAGGATTAGAAACAACGCCAATCGTGGCAGAACAAGAGCAATTTACTTTTCTCATTTCACCTGAGGATAATTTTAAAATTGCATAATCACTATCAAATCCAGATAATGTTACAGACGAGCCTGCAGAACGTGCTAATTTTGCTCCATTTCCAGGAATTAATTCAACATTATGCAATACTGTTCCTGGAGGAATATCTTTTAATTCCAAACAGTTTCCAGTTTTTATTTCTACATTTTTTCCAGACTCAATTATGTCACCTCTTTTAAGACCTTGAGGACAAATAATATATGATTTTTCTTTATCCTTATAAGTGATCAAAGCAATATAAGCAGTTCTATTTGGATCATATTCTATTCGTTCTACTGTTGCAGGAATGTTCTTTTTATTCCTATAAAAATCTATTACTCTGTATTTGTGCTTAGAGCCGCCACCAATATGTCTTGAAGTTATTCTCCCATTATTATTTCTTCCTCCAGTGAAATTTTGTCCTTTAGTAAGAGACTTATATGGCGCTCCTTTCCATAAAGTGCTTTTATCTATTACCACAGTTCCTCTTGATGATTTTGTATATGGCTTAAAAGTTTTTAATGGCATAATTAAATTCCTGAAGTTAGATCAATACTTTGACCTTTTTTTAGAGTAATAATAGCTTTTTTGTATCCACTTTTAAAAGATTTCTTACCTTGCTTCATTTTTTTTTTGGTTTTTTGATTAATAATGTTTACTTTGATAACGTTAACTTTAAATAATTTTTCAATATTCTTCTTAATAGTTTTTTTGTTAGCTTTTTCATGAACTTTAAAAACAGATTTATTCAACTCTGACAAAATTGTAGCTTTTTCAGTAATAATTGGATTTTTTATTGAGTCTATATAATTAATTTTTTTCATTCAAAATTCTTTCCTGGATTTTTTTAACTGATGAAGAGGTAATTATTACATTTTTGTATCTAAAAAGATCATATATATTTACACCTTCATCTTTTAATAGTTTTAAATTTTTTATATTTCTAGCTGATTTATTTATATTCTTTAACGTATCAGCATCTGATAAAATTAAGACATTGATTAGTTTATTTTTTACTAAAAAGTTATAAAACTCTTTAGTTTTCTTAATCTCTTTTTTAACATCTTCCATAATATGAAGATTTTTATCTAAATTTTTCTTAGATAACGATTGTGCTAATGCAAGTTTTCTTACTTTTTTATTAATTTTCTTTTTTTTATAAACAGCACCTTTAGGACCATGAGCTACCCCACCGCCAACAAATATTGGAGCCTTTTTGCTAGCATGTCTCGCTCCTCCACTGCCTTTTTGAGCTACAATTTTTTTTGTAGAGCCTTTAATTTGATTTCTTTGTTTTGTTTTTGCAGTCCTAGGTTTTAAGTGATTGAGATGCCAATCAATAACATATTTGATTAATTTAAAGTTAACTTTTTGTTTTAACAATTTATCAGATAATTCTATTGAACTGTTTTTAGATCCATCAATATTTAAAAGAGGTAATTTCATCTATTTTTTTCCTTTTTTTTGCAGCTGCTGCTTTAACTTTAGCTTCATGTTTTTCTTTAAAAGTTTTTCTTGTAACGTTTTTGACTGACTCTCTCAGTAAAACTGTAGAATTTTTTGATCCTGGAATTGAACCTTTTAAATAAATTAAATTATTCTCTAAATCAGATTTGATTATTTCCAAATTTAAAATTGTTCTTGGTTTATCGCCCATATGACCAGCCATTTTTTTACCTTTAAATACTTTCCCTGGATCTTGTCTTTGACCTGTGGAACCATGGGACCTGTGAGATACAGATACACCGTGGGAAGCTCTTAAACCACCAAAATTCCATCTTTTCATTACTCCTGCAAAGCCCTTACCAATAGTTTTAGATCTTACGTCTAAAAATTTTTTATCTTTGAATATTTCTAAACCTAATTCGTTTCCTTCTTTATACTGATCATTATTTTCAACTCTAAATTCTTTTAAAATTCTTTTGGGCTCTGTATTTTTTTTTGCAAAATAACCTTTCATTTGTTTTGTTAATTTTGAATTTTTGAGTTTAAAAAAACCAATTTTAACAGCATTATAACCTCTTTTCTCTTTTGAAATTACGTCTAGAACTCTTCCTTTTTCTACTTTAATTACAGTCACAGGAATTGCCTGGCCAGTTTCTACAAACTCTCTAGTCATTCCTATTTTAGTTCCTATCAATCCAATACTCATAATTTTAAATCTTAATCTCTATATCCACACCAGAGGCTAAATCTAGTTTCATTAAAGCTTCAACTGTTTGTGGGGTTGGTTCAATAATATCAATTAATCTTTTGTGAGTCCTTGACTCAAATTGTTCTCTACTTTTTTTATCAATATGAGGAGATCTCAAAACTGTATATCTCTCTATTCTTGTTGGTAGAGGAATAGGTCCTTTAACTTGGGCACCAGTCCTTTTTGCTGTATTAACAATTTCTTCCGTTGATAAATCTAGGATTTTATTGTCGTAAGCTTTAAGGTGTATTCTTATATTTTGATTTTCCATAAATTAAGCTAGTTTTTTTGTTACTTCATCTTGAACGTTTTGTGGAACTTTATCGTAATGACTGAATTGCATTGTATATTGTGCTCTTCCTTGCGTAGATGATCTTAAATTATTAATATAACCAAACATATTAGCCAATGGCACAACTGCATTAATAGCCGTCGCATTACCTCTTGGTTCAGTAGATCCAACTTGGCCTCTTCTACTATTTAAATCTCCTATAACATCTCCCATGAATTCTTCTGGTGTAACTACTTCAACTTTCATCATCGGTTCAAGTAGTTTTAATGTTGCTTTTTGACATGCCTCTTTGAAGCATGCTCTACTAGCTATTTCAAAAGCTAAAACACTTGAGTCTACATCATGGTGAAGGCCATCTAAAATTTTAACTTTGTAATCAATAATTGGAAAACCTGCAAGAATACCGCTGTCAGCAACACCTTCAACTCCTTTTTCTACACCTGGTATGTATTCTTTTGGTATTGCTCCTCCTTTAATTAAATTTTCAACCTCTCTACCTTTTCCTGCCTCTAAAGGCTCAACGCTTAATCGTACTTTGGCAAATTGTCCAGCTCCACCACTTTGTTTTTTATGTATGTATTCCATTTCGGCTACACCTAATATTGTTTCCCTGTAAGCTACTTGAGGAGCTCCAATATTTGCTTCAACCTTAAATTCTCTTTTCATTCTGTCTACAATAATGTCTAAATGTAGTTCTCCCATACCTTTGATAATAGTTTGTCCTGACTCTTCATCTGAAGAAACTCTAAAGGACGGGTCTTCTTTTGCTAATCTTGCTAATGCTTCACCCATCTTCTCTTGGTCACCTTTAGTTTTTGGCTCAACTGCGATTTCTATAACTGGGTCTGGGAACTCCATTGGTTCTAATAAGATTGGATTTTTTGAATCACATAAAGTATGTCCTGTAATCGTATATTTTAAACCTGCTAAAGCAACTATATCTCCTGCACTTGCGGATTTAATATCTTCTCTGCTATTAGCATGCATAAGTAACATTCGACCTATTCTCTCACTCTTGTCTTTTGAAGAATTTAATATTGATGTTCCTGCGTTTAGTGTTCCTGAATAAATCCTAATAAATGTCAAAGATCCTACAAAAGGGTCATTTGCTACTTTAAATGCTAAAGCTGAAAAGTTTTCTTTTTCCTCAAATTTCATTGTTACTTTATCGTCAGAACCAACTTTTGTTCCTTCGATAGATTTTAAATCACTTGGACTTGGTAAAAAATCTATCACAGCATCCAATAAAGGTTGAACTCCTTTATTCTTAAATGCAGATCCTGTTAATATTGGGACAAAGTTAAAATCTAAAGTTCCTTTTCTTATACATTTAATCAGGTCTACCTCAGATGGCTCTTTACCCTCAAGATAAGACTCCATAAGTTTTTCGTCTTCTTCTACAGCTGTCTCAACAAGATTTTGTCTATATTTATTTGCTTTTTCTTTTAAATTTTCAGGTATGTCTACGTATTCAAATTTTGCTCCTAAGTCCTCATTCTGCCAAACAACGCCTTTCATTTTAATCAAATCTACAACTCCTTTTAATTCTGACTCAGCGCCAATAGGAATTTGTAAAGGTAGAGGTTTGCAGCCTAACCTTTCTTTTATCATTTCAACACATCTATAAAAATCTGCACCAGTTCTATCTAATTTGTTTACAAAGCAAATTCTAGGGACTTTATATTTATCTGCCTGTCTCCATACTGTTTCGGACTGAGGTTCTACGCCAGCAACACCATCAAAAACTGCAACTGCTCCATCTAGAACTTTAAGAGATCTTTCAACTTCAATTGTAAAATCTACGTGGCCAGGTGTATCAATAATATTGATTCTATGGTCCCTCCAAAAACAAGTAGTAGCCGCAGAGGTTATTGTAATACCTCTTTCCTGCTCTTGCTCCATCCAATCCATTGTTGCAGCTCCGTCGTGAACTTCTCCTATCTTATGACTTTTACCAGTGTAATATAATATTCTTTCAGTTGTAGTAGTTTTACCGGCATCTATATGTGCCATAATTCCTATATTTCGATATTTATCTAAAGTATACTTAGTCATCTTTTTACCATCTAAAATGTGCGAATGCTTTATTGGCCTCAGCCATCTTATGAGTATCCTCTCTCTTTTTAATAGCCGAGCCTTTATTTTGAGAAGCATCAATAATTTCAGCATAAAGTTTTTCAGCCATAGTTTTATTTTTTCTTTTTCTTGTTGCATCCATTATCCATCTAAGTGCAAGTGCTTGAGCTCTTTTTGATTTAACCTCTACTGGAACTTGATAAGTCGCTCCACCAACTCTTCGTGATCTACACTCTAAATTTGGTTTAACATTACCTATTGCTGTATTAAATATTTTTAGAGGATCTTCTTTATTCTTAATTTTAATTTTCTCAAGTGCGTCATATAAGATTTTTTCTGCAGTTGACCTTTTTCCATCATACATAATAGAGTTAATAAATTTTGATACTATTTCTGAATGAAATTTTGGGTCAGGATAAACTTTTCTGATTGGTGTTTTTCTTTTTCTAGACATAAATTATTTTGGTTTTTTTGCTCCGTAAAGGGATCTTCTTTGTTTACGATTTGCTACACCTTGTGTATCTAAGTTACCTCTTAAGATATGATATCGAACTCCAGGTAAGTCTTTTACTCTTCCACCACGTAATAATACTACAGAGTGTTCTTGTAAATTATGTCCTTCACCAGGTATATATGCTGTAACTTCAAAACCATTAGATAATCTAACTCTTGCAACTTTTCTTAATGCTGAATTAGGTTTCTTAGGAGTTGTTGTATAAACTTTTACACAAACACCTCGCTTAAGTGGTTGTTTCTCTAAAGCAGGAACTTTATTCCTCGTAACAGGTTTAACTCTACTTTTTTTAATCAATTGATTAATTGTAGGCATAATTTTAATTTTGAAGTTGAAGTAAATAAGCCAATAAGATTTTTTTGTTAGTGTTTAAAGCTTTAATATGCTTTACTTCTAACATTCAAAATGTGCCGTAAACTATCATCGAAATGATAAAAGTCAACATTTATTAGGGTTTTTGAAATGAATTAAGTCGTTTGTTCAACAGCACTAGACGCGGATTCTAGCTCCTGTTTTTTTAATTCCTCTAACCTAGCTTTATCTTGCTCTCTTGCTTGTTTGTCCCATTCTATTTTTGTAAGTCCAGTTCCCGCAGGTACCAATCTTCCAACTATTACATTTTCTTTTAATCCTTCTAAAGTATCGGTTTTACCTTTAATAGAAGCATCTGTTAATACTCGGGTTGTTTCCTGGAATGAAGCAGCTGAAATAAACGAATTAGTTTGAAGTGATGCTTTGGTTATACCTAAAAGAACTCTTTCAAAGATTGCAGGTTTTTTCTTTTCAGATCTTAGATTTTCATTAATAATATTGATATCCAATAAGTCAATCACTTCTCCAGTTAAAAGTTCGGAGTCACCAGGGTCTTTTACCTCAACCCTTTTTAGCATTTGTCTTACTATTGTTTCTATATGCTTGTCGTTTATAACTACACCTTGTAATCTATAAACTTCTTGTACTTCTGTAACAAAGTATTCGGTTAATTTTTCAACTCCTAAAATTCTTAGAATATCATGAGGCGCAGGGCTTCCATCTAATAAATATTCTCCTTTTTTAATTTTTTCACCCTGATTAAAGTTTACGTGTTTGCCTTTTGGAATTAAGTAATTTGAAGTTTCGCCATTATTAGAAATAATTGAAATTTTTTGTTTCCCTCTTACTTCTTTTCCAAACTCAATAACTCCATCATTTTCAGCAATAATCGCACTGTCTTTTGGCCTTCTCGCCTCAAACAATTCTGCAACTCTAGGGAGTCCACCTGTGATATCTTTTGTTTTTGATGTTTCTTTTGGTAATCTTGCCAATACATCTCCGGCAGATATTTTTTGGCCATCCTTAACTGATAGGATTGTATCAGGTACTAAATAGTACCGTGCTTCGTTACCGTCAGCTTTTTTAATTATCTCACCTTTTTCGTTTCTTAAAGTAATTCTTGGCTTTAATTCAGAATTTTTTGAAGAGGATTTCCAATCTGTTACAGACTTTGATGACAAACCAGTAGCATCATCAAGTGTTTCAGTAAGAGAACTTCCTTCGGTTAAATCCATATAATTTACTATACCGCTAGTTTCAGCTATTACTGGCAATGTATATGGATCCCACTCGGCAATCTTTTTTCCTTTTTCAATTACTTCCCCATCTTTGAAAAATAGTTTAGAACCGTAGTTAACTTTATAAATAGCAAGTTGCCTTCCGTTTTCGTCCTCAATACTTAATTGAGTATTTCTACCCATAACTATTGTATTTTTCTTTGAGTCCTCAATTAAGTTTTTATTAATTATATTAAGTTTACCTTTAGTTTGAGAAA
>MDSW01190070.1_pt1 | contig 17069 bp, 13 predicted proteins | sample 811171 | NCBI WGS metagenome assembly MDSW01 (sample SAMN05326641, study PRJNA326480) | marine metagenome | isolation source: seawater | place: Atlantic Ocean: North West | collected 2012
ATAAACACTCACACTTCTAATTGTAATTCTGGTACAATGATCATTGATAATTATAAAAAACCAAAACTTATTTTGATTAAAGATATGTTGGGCAGAGATATTATTAATTCTAATAATTCTATTTTATTCAACATATACGATGATGGTTCAGTAGAAAAAAAGATTATTTTAAATTACTAATCAATTAATTTAATTCATAACTTAGAGATAACTAAACACTTACTTACTTATTAATGAAGAATATAAGATATTAATTTAGTTATATCTGGTCATACTGATAATATAGGTGCTGATGATTTTAATCTTAATTTATCTAAACAAAGAGCTGAAAATGTTATGCTTTTCTTGGTCAATAGAGGTCTTGATGTTAGAAGAGTAAGATTAGAGTATCACGGAGAGAATAAACCTATAGCTTCAAATCAAAATTATACTGGTAGGTCTAAAAATAGAAGGGTAGAGTTTAATTTATATTTCAAATAGATTGTTTAATTGATTTCTTCTACTATTTTATCTTCTATGTATTTCCCTATTTTTATCCTTCTGAAATGAGAATTTTCATACCAAAGACCTTCTTCGTAATTCCACTGACCTAAATCACTTAAATCAATAAAATTTATATTTTTTTGTTTTAATATATCTAAATCTGATTTAAGAACACCTATTTTTTTATGTCTAGGAGTGAAAACCACTAAATAATCAATATTTCTTTTCTTTAATTCGTCTATAACACTATTTAGTATTTCTAAAGGTTGTTTATGAAAAAATTGATTCTGATTTTTTTCTATCTGTATAAAGTGTCCTCCTTTTCTCATTCTGTTGTAATATTGTGTAGAGTCTTCTTTTATTTCAAATTCAGCAGAGTATGTTATGTCACCAGTATTTGGATTGATTTTTTCATTAAATCCAGGTGATTTAAAAAATCTTTTCATGTAATTTCTATATCTATTAAAAATATAGTAGTCTATTGAACCTATTAGGAATCTAGGATTGGTGAATGTTAAAAGGTATTGTTTATATAAAATTATATTTTTTGTTAATTTATATGGAGATGTTATTAGATGAAAATCTTCAGGTAGTTTGTTGTCATCTCCTGATAATAGTCCTTCGTCTATAATGATTAATATTTGTTTTAATTCATATTTTTTTTCTATTAAATAATGTATTTTATTTTCTATCCCTTTTATATTTTCACTTGATGAATCAAAGTGAAAAAAATTATATTTCTTTTTTGTTTTTTTTGTCAAGGAATCTGCTCTTATGGCTTGAGATCTAGATCCTCCAAGGATAAAGCTATTAGGTTTTGCTTTTTTAGATTCTAGTATATTAAATATATAATTACCTCTGTTTAACTTTACTTTTGAAGATTCTATTTTGTGAGTATTTGATGTGAAAGGTTTGTGTATTATGATTGTTAACATCACAAACACAAACATAATGACAACTAAAGGGATGCAGAATTTTATTATTTTTTTTATAAAATCTTTCATATTTTAAAATTGAAAATAAATAAAACTTTGATAAGAGCTAAATTTGTAAATAATTAAATAGATAATTAAATAATATATTATGTGTCTTATAAGTTTATTATTAATAATAAATTCTCTTTCGTTATGCCTATTTCTCCAGTCTAATATAAATAAAACAAAACAGTAAATTATTCCACTTTCGTTGTCAAATGATAAAATTGAACTTGAAAATAAGCTTGTTATATATTCTACTCCCATAGAAACAGATTCACTTCTAAAAAAAACAAAAGCTAAACAAACAAAAACAAAAGTAGTTGTTACTTGTGCTACTTCTTTTATTGTAGGTGTAATTTTATTTTGAGCAACCACGTCTGATATGTATGCTCTGTTTTGCTTTGTTATAAATAAAGGTATGTAAAGTAAAGCATGAATAAGCCCCCAAGCTATAAATGTCCAATTAGCACCATGCCAAAATCCACTAATTATAAATATTATAAAAATATTCCTTAAAGCTTTTACTTTACCTACACGAGAACCTCCTAAAGGTATGTACATGTAATCCCTAAACCATGAAGATAGAGAGATGTGCCATCTTTTCCAGAATTCTCCTATGTTTCTTGATAAGTAAGGGAATTTGAAATTAGACATTATTTCAAATCCCAATATTTTAGCTGTTCCTATCGCTATGTCAGAATATCCACTAAAATCTGCGTATATCTGAAAAGAAAAATAAATAGCACCTAATAATAAAGTTCCTGCATCCATTGTTTGATAATTTGAAAAAATATTATCTACAAATGGAGCTAGAGAATCTGCTATTACGATTTTTTTAAATAATCCGTATAATAATAATCTTAATCCGTCTACGCTTTGTTTATAATTAAATTTTCTTTTTTTTAATATTTGTGGTAACAGATTTGAAGCTCTTTCTATTGGCCCTGCAACTAATTGTGGGAAAAAACTTACAAAAGAGGCAAAAGAAATGAAGTCTTTTGTTGGTTTTATTTTTTTATAATATATGTCTAGTGAATATGACATAGTTTGGAATGTGTAGAAAGATATACCAACAGGTAGTATTATTTTTAAAGTCCAAGTATTTATTGGGTTATATCCAAATGAATTTAGCATATCAACCCAAGATTCAATAAAAAAATTATAGTATTTAAAAAAAGCTAATATTCCTATATTGAAAAATATACTTATAAAAAGATATATTTTTTCTCTTTTTTTTGTTTTTGATTTATTTATAAATAAACCTGTATAATAATCTACTATTGTGCTAATTAATATTAGAGATAAAAACTTCCAATCCCACCAGCCATAAAAAACATAACTAGATAGTAATATTAACCAATTTTGTGTTTTTAAGTTTTTACAAACAAACCAATATGTTATAAAAACAATTGGCAGGAAAAAAAAATATTCTATTGAATTAAATAACATTTTTTTTACTTCAAAATTAATAAATATTATATTTGCTCAACAACTCTTGAAGTTTATATGAAATATTTATTTTTTGTAATGATTTTTTGCTTTTCTTTTTCCACTTATTCCCAGACTGGTAATAAGAAAGATAATTCAGATGGTAAATCAAAAGATAAAAAAAAGGAAAATGTTAAAAATGACGTCAACGCTAGTTCTGGTGCTACATGGGATGCTAGTAGTATGATGAATAGAATGAAAGGGTCTGTTTATGGAAAGATTCAAGATTCTAAAGGTGATAATTTGCAATTTGCAACTGTAACTTTATATTCTTCTAAGGATGGTGAAGATAAGATTATAGAAGGTGTTCTTACTGATGTGAAAGGTTATTTTAAGATAGAAGATGTTCCTATGGGTAATAATTATATTTTAGTTGAATACTTAGGTTACAAACAAAGTAAAAATGAATTTATTTTGAGTGCAAAGAATAAAAATTTTAATATTAAGAATATTGTTTTAGAGCCTTCTTCAAAAGAAATTTCTGCTGTTAATGTTACAGAAAAAGCACCTTTGTATCAAAATAAAATGGAGAAAATAATATATAATGCTGAAGAAGATGTTAATAGTGCTTCTGATGACGCTACAGATGTTTTGAGAAAAACACCTCTTTTAACTGTTGATTTTGAAGGTAATGTTAAATTGCAGGGTTCAGGTAAAATAACATTTTTGATGAATGGCAGGGCTTCTAGTTTAGTTGATCAGGATGCTTTGCAAATGATTCCTGCTGATCAAATTAAAAGTATAGAAGTTATAACCAGTCCAACAGCTGAATATGATGGAGAAGGAGTAGGAGGTATAGTTAATATAGTTACTAAACAAAAAATTGTAACTGGTTTCAGTGGTCAAGTAGATGGTTCTGTTGGGACAAGAGCTAATAGTGCTGGTGTAAAGTTGAATTTAGGTCTTGGTCGTTTTTCAATTAGTGGTAGAGGTTCTGCTCATTTTGGATGGCCTAGAGAAGGTAGTAATTACCACTACAGAACTCATTTTGATAATAACGGTAATGTTATTGATTCTTTATATGCTTTTGGTAATACTGAGAGTAATAGAGGATGGTATAGGGGTAATATTAACATGAACTATGAACTTAATGATTTTAATAGTTTTAATTCAGTTTTTAGATATAGAGGTTCTAGTCAGCTTAATAATAGATACTTACAAGAATATTTTTTAGATTATAATAATATTTCTTCAACATATGATTTAACTCAAGAAACTGATAAATTAAACACAGATTTTGAATTAACAAATGACTATATAAGAAGATTTAGGTCTCATGAAGATCGTGAGTTAAGGGTTGGTTTTCAGTTAGGCTATGCTAGTCATAATGATAATCAAATAATAAAAGAGGTATATTCTCCATTAGATTCTACTATAATAGATAATCCTAGAACACCAGAAATTAAGAGTTTTATTTATCAAATGGATTATACTCATCCTTTTAGTAAAAAGAAAAAAACGAAAAAAAATAAAAGTATAGATTCTAATCCTGGCTTTGGTAAAGGTGGTGGATGGTATGGAGGTAGAGGTAAGGATAATACCGTTGCTTCAGAAAACTCTATTAAAGTAGGTTTTAAAATAACAGATAGGGATAATAGTAATGATTTTGCTGCTACTGAAATAAAAAACGGAATTACAAGTATAATTGCTGATGGTAATTACTCTTATGGTCAAAATATAAAAGCTGCCTATATATCAACCAACTGGAGCTTATCTGATAAATTTGATATGATTTTAGGAGGAAGATACGAAAATACTAATATTTCTTTTTCTGAAGAAGACACATCTTATTCTAATAATTATGGTGTTTTCTTGCCTAGTTTTATATTGTCTAATAAAATTAGTTTATTTCAAACATTAAAGTTGTCCTATTCGAAAAGAATCAGTAGGCCTTCTCAATATTACATTCATCCTGAAACTGATTATTCTAATAGGAATTCAATTAGCATAGGTAATCCTTACTTGAAGCCAGAAACATCACAAAAAGTAGAATTAAGTTTCAGTAACTTTTTGCCTGGATTTATAACAAACTTTTTTGTTTATTATAAACATGTAGATGACAGAATTCAGGATTATATGTTTTATGATGATATAAATAATATATCTACAACAGAATATTTTAACATAGGTATTGATAAAGAATATGGTTTTAATTTTTTTACTTCTATAGGTATTATCAAATGGATGGATTTAAGAGGAGGTTTTAATTTAGGTTATAAATCTATAATGATAGATTCAGATGACATTAATCATTCTTTTATTGATGACTTTGGAGATGATGATAAAATCTCTTCTTTTAGATATGACTACAATGCTGGTATCACAGTTAAAGCACCTAAAGGTTTTAAACTTGAATATTGGACTTTTTACAGGTCACCTGAATTAACAACTCAGGGTACAAGTACTTCTTTTTTTATGTCTAGTTTAGGTTTTAAAAAAGATTTTGCAGATAAAAGAGGTTCTTTGGGGTTACGTATTATGGGGCCTTTTCAAAAAGATAAATCTTTTGTTACAGATTATTCTACATCTTCAATGAATTATTATAGTGATTATACAATTTTATTTAGATCTATAGGTTTAAGTTTTAAATATAAATTTGGGAAATTAGATTTTAAATCTAAAGTAGATAACACTATAATAAAGAATGATGATTTGTTAGAAGATGGTGGCGGTGAATATTAAAATAATAATGAATATTAAAATAATTTAAACATGAAAACAAACTTTTTACTTTTTACTTTTTTACTTTTTATATTTTCTTGTAATAGTGATAAATTAGGTCCTTTTGAAAAATGGAGTGATGCTGATAAAGTTTCATATGCTATAGGTATAAATGTAGCTAATTCTTTGTCTGCCCCAGAAAGATTGAATTTGCAGCAAATAGATTATGATAAAATGTTAGATGGTTTAAATGATGCTACAAATGGTATTGATGTCAAATATAGTATGCGTGATTCAGTAGATTTTTGGCAAAGTTATATTCAAGATGCAAGTAATAGAAAAACAGAAGACCTTCCTGTTATTAGTTACATGATAGGGGCTGAAGTTGCTGGAAGTTTTCCTAGTTTTTTCACAGTAAATCCTGATGTGCTTATGAAAGCTTTTGTAGATTTTTATGAAAAAAATGATTTATATATGAATGACTCAATTGCTGTAATTACTGTTAATGATTACATGAAAGCACAAAATGATTTAGCGGCATCTTCTAATTTAATTGAAAGCGAAGAGTATTTGCAAAAAAACTCTCAAGAAGAGGGTGTTATTACTACTACTACAGGTTTGCAGTATAAGATATTAAATAAAGGTGCAGGTACAGTTAAGCCTAGCGCGACTGATCAAGTTACCGTTCATTATCATGGTACTTTGGTTAACGGTGATGTGTTTGACAGTTCTGTTGATAGAGGTGAACCTGCTATTTTTGGTCTCAACCAGGTTATTCCTGCTTGGACAGAAGGAGTTCAGCTTATGTCGGAAGGAGATAAATTTAGATTTTTTGTGCATCCTGATTTAGCTTATAGAGATAGAGGTACTGGTGGTAAAATTGGTCCTAATGTAGTTTTAATTTTTGATGTTGAGTTGATTTCTGTAAACAAATAGACTTTTTTGTTTTTTGAAACTAAATTTTAATTTAAGACGTATATGAAATTATAGTTTTAATTTTAAAAAATGAGTGTTCAGAAAATTTATTGTTTTTTTCTTTTTCTGTTTTTTTTCTTTTTCTTCTTATAGTCAAGTCGTTGCAGATTTTACTAGTTCTGTTAATAATGGTTGTGTTGGTTTACAAGTGGAATTCAGTGACATATCTCACGGTAATCCAAATGTTTGGCAATGGGATTTTGGCAATGGGATAGTTTCAAATATTCAAAATCCAATAATTACTTTTAGTGATCCTGGGTTTTATAATGTGAAATTATATGTTTCTGATGGTTTAACTGGTAGTATGATTCTTAAAGAATCTTTTGTTTCTATTTATGACAAACCTTTTATTGATTTTAGTGTTAGTGATTCATTAATATGTGCCTCAAATAGTATTGATTTCATTAATAATACGAGCACTATTTCTTTAATTGATTCTTTTTATTGGGATTTTGGTGATGGACGTCATTCATTGGAGGTGAGTCCTCAGTATATTTACAATGATACAGGTTTTTTTGATATCTCTTTATATGCTGCCATTGGTGGTTGTGTCGACTCCTTGGTTCTTTTTAATCTAGTAGAGGTTTTGTCTCCTGTAGTTGCTTTTCACGATATACATGACTGTGATTTACCTTTTGAGGTTGAATTCAATAGTAATCTTATTGATGCAGATGCATGGTTTTGGGATTTTGGAGATGGCAATATAAGTTCTGCTTTAAATCCTGTGCATAATTTTTCTGCAAAAGGAGATTATCAAGTTTCTTTAACAGCTTTGAATAATAATTCTGGATGTAATACAATGATTACAAAAACCGTTAAAATTGTTGAGCCAATTGCTGATTTTAGTGTACAGAATTATAATAAGTTTTATGAGGGGTGTCCACCATTATATGTTGAATTTGAAGATCATTCTATAGATCAATATTATGATTTTTTGTGGTATGGGGATGGTGATTCTACTAATTGGATATATAATCATACATATGATGAGCCTGGTTATTACTCTGTTAAACAAGTTATAGTAGATGTTCACAGGTGTAAAGACACCTTAATCATAGATAGTATGATACATGTTTTAGAACCTCCATATATAGAAAAATTACAAGATTTAACGGTCTGTATGAATGATTCTGTTCAGATATTTGCTTTAGGTGATTCAGGCACTTTTAATTGGATACCTAATTATGGTTTAAATAATTACAATGTATATAATCCTATTTGTTATGTTACAGATACAACTGAATATATTTTTTCTTTATTTGACGGTGATTGTTTTAATTATGATACCATTTTAATTAATGTAGATAAAAATTTGCCTTTAGTTGGTTTTTATACTGATGAAACTTGTATTGGTTCGCCGGTCAGTTTTTATAATAATAGTATTGTCTATGATGATGCTTTTTATTGTTCTTGGGATTTTGGTAATGGTTTTGTTTCAAATGAAAATAATCCTGTTTTTGAATTTAATTTACAAGGAAAACAAGTTGTTACATTAAGTATAGAATATGATTCAACTAATTGTAAGTCTAGTTTTACAGACACTATCATGATTCATAATTTACCTTTTGCTAATGCAGGTCTAGACGTAGTTGCTTGTGAAGGTGATTATGTGAATCTTTCTGCTTCTGGTGGTGTTTTATATGATTGGGGTTCTGGTTTGTCTGATGTTCCTAATTATAATATTCAAGCTAATCAAACAAATTTTTACTCAGTGATTGTTTATGATAAAAATGGATGTTCTTATTCTGATGATGTTGGGGTTTTTGTGACTCCAGCTCCGTCTATTAATATAAGTGATGATGTTATTATATGTTATGGAGATACTATTTTGTTAAGTGCTAGCGGGGGATTTGAATATAATTGGAATAGTGGTGAATATTTAACTAGTGATATTTTTGTTTCACCTGATCAAAATACTACTTATCAAGTTGAAGTTACAAGTATTAACGGATGTTCTTCTGTTCAAAGTATAGATGTTGATGTAATTGATGAGATTAAACCTTTGTTTAATGTGAAAGATGTATTGTGTGTTGAAGATACTTTTGATATTATTAATATTACTGACTTAGATACAGCTTTTTATTATTGGGATTTCGGAGATGGTAGTTTTTCTGATTTAAAAAACCCTAATCATAAGTTTAATCAAGTAGGTAGCTACGATATATCTTTATATGTAGAATATGGAAGTTGTACTTCTGATGAAATATTTAAATCAGTTCAGGTATATGATAATCCTTATTCTGATTTTTATTTTAATTATAATCAAATGTCAGATATTAATTCTGAAGCTTTATTTACAAATTATTCAAACAATTATATTTCTTCTTTTTGGGATTTTGGAGATGGCTTTTACTCTAATGAAAGTCATCCTTCTCATATTTATAGCGATACAGGTTCTTATAGTGTTTCTTTATTAGTTTTTAATCAGTATGGATGTAAATCTCAAAAAACTATAAACTTTCAAATAAAACCAAATTATTCTTGTTATATACCTAATTCTTTTACTCCCAATAAAGATGATATAAATGATTATTTTTTACCTAAATTTAATGGGGTTAATGAATTCCAAATGAGTATATATAATAAATGGGGTGTTTTAGTGTTTCAGACGAATTCTTTTGAGTTTGGGTGGGATGGTAAGCTTGAATCCGGTAAGATTGCTCAATCAGGTATTTATATTGTTCAGATAAAAACTCATGATTTAAATAATAAATTCAGAAAACACAGCAAAGAGATTAATCTTATTTATTAATTGTAATTTTCTTTTCAACCGTACCGTCATTATAAATATATAATAAAAGAGTATTGTGTTTAAAATCAACTTCTCTTCCAAGTATGTCTTTAATAGAAATAATTTTTTTATTAATGTTGTTAATCTCTGTTGTTGAATTTATATTATCACAAGTATATTTGTAAACAGTTTCACCTGATGCGTAAGCTAAATCATTACTCAAGAATCTAAATCTATTCATAAAACTTCCTACGTATCCTTGTGTCCAGGTGTCTCCACCGTCCTCTGTTTTAAAAGAGACATCATTTCTTACTCCCATCCAGCCTAAAGTGTCATTTGCAAAACCTATTGCTTCAGTTTGATATCCACTATTTGAGAATATTTTTTCTTCCCAAGTTTGACCACCATCTTCAGTTTTTAGAAAATAAACAGGAGTTGTGTAAGTTTCCCATGTTACATAACCTACGTTTTTTGATGGAAAATCTATTTTCCAACAAACTCCTCCAGTAGCATTTGTAATATATTTTGTCACCCAAGTTTGACCTCCATTTGAAGTAAAAAGAACTAATCCCTTACTAGAAGAATAATTTGTAGTTGTTCCACCAACAACTATGCCTGAATCAGGAGACCAGAAATGTATGTCAATTAACATACCAGCATAAGAGTCCATGTCTTTTGATGTCCAAGTTTGACCTCCGTCAGTAGTTTTTATAAATCTACAAGGGCCATATAATCTTCCTATTGAATATATTGTAGAGTCATTTATATATTGCATTCCACATATGCCTTCTACTTTTGGTCCTGTTATATTTTGTTCTATTGTCCATGTTTGGCCTCCATCTTCTGTTTTGTAGAATATATTAGTGTCTGTTACTGCAGAAAAAATACCATCTCCTAAATTACCTACCCATCCTTTATTGCCATCAGAAGTAAAAGCACAAGACCTGAATCTGCTTCCTTTAACTTGAAATTGTAAATCCCAGGTTATACCGCCATCTACTGTTTTATGAACTTTTCCTGTATCACCTGTATATACAGGTCCATTGACTACCCATCCTGTGTCTTTGTTAATAAAGAAAATATCATCATGTTTGTAGTTGTTTAAAAAAGGAGCATTGGTTAATGTGTCCCATTTGCAATTTTGTTGAGATAATACTGTGTTAAATGAAGATGTTATTATAATTATAATTAAAAAAAAAATCATTTTTTAATCCATTGTTTGTTGAATATAAAAAAAAACGTTTTATTTGCACCAGTTTATAATAAAAAAAATAATATGAATTTATACATTGGAAATATCAGTTACAGGTTAACTGATGAAGATTTAGCTGAAACTTTTGGTGAATTTGGGGAAGTTACTTCTGCAAAAATCATTAAAGATAAATTTTCGGGAAGATCTAGAGGTTTTGGATTTGTCGAGATGTCTGATGCAGCAGCAGCAGAAGAAGCTATTGAGAAACTTAATGGAGCTGAACTTGATGGTAGGGCTCTAGTTGTAAGTAAAGCTAAAAGCGCTGAGGATAGATAAAATATCTTAAATATTTTTTTAAAAACATGTAAAAACATGTGTAGAGATTTTAATAAAATTTTATTTTTTTCTCTGTTTTTCTCTATACTTCTTTCTAGTTGTATTAGTCCTAAAAAATTTATTTCTAATGGGCAGTACGATCTTGCTATAGATTATTCAGTTAAAAAAATAAAGAAAAAACCATCTCATTCTAAATCTATTTTTGCCTTAGAAGAAGCTTTTAATAAGGCTAATCAGATTGATAATGACAGAATAAGTTTTTTAGAATTACAACAAGATGAAAGTAATCTAGAAGAGATATTTAGTATTTATAATAATATGAAGAGGAGGCAGTTGTTAGTTAAAACTGTTTATCCTTTTAATTCTAGTGTAGCGTCAGGTGTTACTTTGAATTTCGTTAATTTTGATGAGAAGATGATATCATATAAAAAAGATGCATCTGATTACTTGTATTCAAAAGCTAAAAAATTATTATTAAATAAAGATAAGTTATCAGCAAGAGAGGCTTATCGTAATTTAATTAGAGTGAAAAGTTATTATCCTAATTATAACGATAATATAGATTTTGATATTCAATTTGCTAAAAATCAAGGAACTTTGTATTTTCTTTTAAAAGTAAAAAATAAATCAAATGTAATCCTACCTAAGGATTTTTCTAAAGATTTAAAAAGAATAAGTTTAGGAGGTCTTAATAAAATGTGGAAAGAGTATCATTCTCAATTAGATACTTCAATTGATTATGATTATTTTATTTCTTTAAAAATCAATGAAATACAAGTTTCTCCTGAAATTCAGAGAGAAAAAGAATATAATGAGTCAAAAATAATTAAAGAAGGTACTGAGTATGTTTTAGACAGTAATGGGAATGTCTTAAAAGATAGTTTGGGTAATGACGTTAAACGTCCAAAAGAAGTAGAAATAATATGTTATGTTAATGAAATTTATCAGAAAAAATCTGCTGTTGTGACAGGTAGTTTAGAGTATTTAAATTTATCTAGCAATCAAATTAAATTTACTGATCCAATAAGATATGAAACTTCTTTTGAGCATAAGTCTGCTACATGTGTTGGAGATAAAAGAGCTCTAAGTAAAGAAACAAAAAAAATATGTTCAGTTCAACCTTTACCTTTTCCTAGCAATCCTGGAATGATTATGATGACAGCTGACGGGTTAAAAAATGTTATGATAGGCATAATATCTAGAAGAGACGGTAATTTAAAGTAATTTGTATTTATTTTTTTTAAAAAATTAAATCTTATAATTTTGTTTATAATGAGATTGTGTGTTTTTCTATTACTGATTATTTGTTCTAATTATTGTTATTCTCAGTTTCAAGTTGCTGGAGATGCAGTAGATATTGGTAGCGATTGTTATAGAATTACAAATAATTCTCAAAATCAAGCAGGTTCTTTTTGGTATAATAGTACAGTAGATTTAAACTATCCTTTTGTTTTAAATTTTGATGCTTATTTTGGGTGTCCTTTTATATTTGTTGACGGAGGAGATGGTATAGCATTTGTTATGCAAGATACAGGTCCTAATTTAGCACCTTTAGGAGGAGGCAGTTTAGGTTATGGAGGTATTGCTAATTCAATAGCTATTGAATTTGACACTTATTCTAATAATACAATAGGAGATCCTTCTTTTGATCATGTTTCTGTTCAACAGAACGGAGATATTAGTCATAATTCTACGAATTGTTTAGTTTCACCTGTCCCTATTGATAACAATAATCCTAATATTGAAGATTGTAACTATCACAGTTTTACTGTGACTTGGGATCCAGTCTCTAACAAACTAGAATTATTTTATAATGATGCTGTTTCAGGTAGTTGTTATTCTGTATTTTCTTATTTAGGAGATATAGTTAATAATATTTTTAATGGTAATAGTTTTGTTTATTGGGGTTTTACTGGTTCAACAGGTTCAGCAACTAACAATCAAGAAGTTTGTGTAAATAGTTATGAAAATTGGAACTTAGAGATTGAAAATCAATATTTATGTGTTTATGATTCTGTTGTGGTTTCAAATAATTATGATTTAAATAATGTTTCTTGGTTTAATTCTAATAATGTTTTATTGTCGTCAAATGACTCTGTTTTATTGTATGGTTTTCAAAATGAAACTTATTATTATAATTATTCTGATTTTTGTAATTCTATATCTTTTGATCAAAACTTTGATTTAATAATCTCAGATCCTTTTTTGGTAGAAGATACAAGCCAACAAATTGACATTTCATGTTTTGGTTTATCTGATGGCCAAATATCAGTTAATGTTAGCAATGGTTTTAATCCTTATGTTTTTTCAGTTAATGGTTCTTCTTTTCATAGTAATAATACTTTTAACAATATAGATTCTACTTTCAATAATATTGTTGTTTTAGATTCTTTGGGTTGTTCTGACTCTATACAGGTTAATTTGTTTGAGCCTTCTGAAATAGTTGTTTCTTTAAGTAATGTTTTGAATGTACAATGTGATTCATTTTCAAGTGGTAATATAGACGTAAATGTTACTGGGGGTGAGGTTCCTTATTATTTTCAATGGAATGGCCCAAATGGATATAGTGCACAAAGTCAAAATATATCAGGTTTAAATATAGGTAGTTATAATTTATTAGTTACTGACATTAATGGTTGTAATTCTCAAGTTTTTAATCATGTGGTTTCATTTAACAACGATGTCTCAATAGATTCTACTTACGTTGAAGATCCTTTATGTTTTAATGAAAATAATGGTTTTATTGATATTAATATTTCTGGTGGATCTTCCCCTTATTCATATCAGTGGTCAGGACCAGGAAACTTTTTTTCATTTGATGAAGATTTATATTCATTGTCCTCAGGGAATTATAGTTTAATAGTTCAAGATATAAATGGTTGTTTTATAGATACAGTTATTTCTTTAGTCAATCCTTTACCTTTAGATTTTTCTTATTCTAAAAATAATATATTATGTAATGGTGATTTTACAGGAGAAATTTATATAAACCCTTTGGGAGGTACTGCTCCTTACAATTATTTTTGGTCTAATAGTTCAGGTTTTCAATCTTCTAGTCAAAATATTACTAATGTAGGTTTTGGTTCTTATGATTTGATTTTAAATGATTCTAACGGATGTAATATTGATACTAGTTTTTTTATAAACCAACCAGATTTATTAACAATAAATCTTGATAGTTTATCAGATGTTAGTTGTTTTGGAGATTCTGATGGTTTTTTGCAAGTTAATATTGAAGGAGGAATACCGCCTTATTACTATCAATGGGTTGGCCCTAATGGGTTTAATTCTTCTTCTTTGATGATTAATAATTTGTTTGCTGGTAATTATAATTTAACAGTTACTGATGACAATAATTGTAATTCTGTTTATCAGCAAGATATTGTAGAGATAAATGAAATTGTAGTTGATATAATTGAAATTAATAATGTTAGTTGTAGAGGTGATTTTACAGGTTCAATTGAATTAAATGTGTTAGGAGGGTCTGGTCCTTATTCTTTTTGGTGGGGTTCAGATAGTTTTACCAGTACAGATCAAAATATTAATAATGTAATGGCAGGTTTGTATAGTCTTGTTGTTACAGATGATAATATGTGTGAACGTAATTTTGAGTTTACTATTGAAGAACCAGAAGAATCGCTTGAGGCTAACGTTTATACAACAGATGCTTGTTTGATTGGTGATTTAGGTAATGCTGTGCTAGATGTTTCTGGGGGAGGGGGTAATTATGATTTTGACTGGTTTGGTTATAGTCCTAATAGTTTATTGCCAGGTTCTTACCAAGTTTTAATAACAGATGACTTGGGATGTAGTGTTTTATTGGATTATAACATAGATTCTAATCCTCAGCCACAAGCAGATTTTAATATTGAAAGTTTGATACATGTAAATGAAAATATTCAATTCATAAACCTTTCAAAAGATTATTCTTATTCTAATTGGGATTTTGGAGACAGCATGTATTCATATGAAGAAAATCCTTGGCATAATTATAATAACGAAGGTTCTTATTTAGTTTCTTTAGTCGTGTCTAATATTTTTGGATGTATAGATTCAGTTATTTACGAAATAAGTGTTTTTGATGACATATACATATGTATACCTGACGCCTTTACACCTAATGGAGATGGTGTTAATGATATTTTTAATATACCTGTTATTAATTATGATGATTTTGATTTTTCTATTTATAGCAGGAATGGTCAACAAATATTTTATTCTAATAATCCAGATTACGGATGGGATGGAAAATATAATAATAATATGTGTCCTATAGGAGAGTATTCGTATATAATTAAAGTTTTAGATATCTTTGGTAAAGAATATCTTAAAAAAGGTACAATTTTATTATGCGAATAAAAATTATAAAGTTTTTTTTAGTTTCTTTTATTTTTGTTAATTCTTCCTATAGTCAGGTTTGTTTGCATTCTGATAGTATATTTTCACAAGATTCTATTAGTACTTTACATTATGCTTTTGTTTCTTTAATATGGAACTCTGTTCCAAATATTGACAATTACAGAATTCGTTTTAAAAAATTGTCAGATTCAATATATGAGTATAGGTATGCTTATCAAGATACAAATAGATCTTATGGTTTTGATCATAACGAATATTATGAGTGGAGTGTAAAATCTTGGTGTGATTCTTTGGGTCAGAACCAATCTAATTGGGCTCCAAACGATACTTTTTTAACTACTTCTTTCGTTCCAGAGCCTTTTGAACCTATTATAGGTGTTAGTTTAAGTAATAACTATTGTGATTCGTTAAGTGATATATCCTTTAGTATTACCCAGGTTCCAAACGAGCCTGATATATCTTCTATTTCAATAATATCTAATAATGGGTCTTTTATTATTGATTCTTTATCTATTGGAGATACTGTAGGTTATTCTAACGTGATAGCTGGTGGAGGTTTTATGAATAACACTTATACTTTAGTTGTTGATGATATACCTAGTTTATATGTAGCGAAAGTAGCTCTTAAAAATGATTCAACTAATTTAATTGATGGTGTTTTTTTTATTGAAAACACTTCTACAGGTATAAAGTTAATACAACAGATTCCAAATGTAGATTTTAATAATTATACTACAGGTTTGAATTCTCTAGTTATTTTTGAAGATGTTTTTTTAAATCCTCCTCCTGGAATAACAAATATTAATCTTTTTGTTTCCATTTTTTCAGAGTTAAACGACACTTTACAAGATAATAATTCTATAAATATTCAGTGTTTAGGTACTTACATTGAAAATGAAATAGAAATGAATAATAAATTGATCAGTATATTAGATGTTTTTGGTAGAGAGACTAATATTCAGTATGGAAAGGTTTTGTTTTTTATATATGAAAATGGCTTAGTTGAGAAGAATCTTTTTTTAGATTGATTTAAAAATTAAAATATTATTATGAAAATAATCAAATCAATTAATTTAATGGAAAAGTTTTCATTGTTTGATAAAGAATGGACCCCTTATGTTATAGGAGAACTTAATGATCAGCAGGTGAAGATATGTAAATTGAAAGGAGATTTTATTTGGCATAAACATGAAAATGAAGATGAATTGTTTATGGTTGTGAGAGGAACTTTGTTTATTGATTTTAAAGATCAAAGTACTGTTGAGGTTAAAGAAGGAGAAATTGTTATTATTCCTAAAGGAGTAGAACATAGGCCTAGGACTAATGGTGATATTGTTTTTAATTTATTATTTGAACCTAAAAGTACATCACACACAGGCGATGTAGAAAGTGACATGACTGTTAAAAAAATTAAATGGATTTAGTAAATTAGTTTTATGAAAAAATATTTTATTCAATTTTTAATAATTTCAATTTCATTTTGGATTCTTTCTCCATTAGTTGATTTGTTTGTTTCTGCTAAATCTATAAGAGGGGTAGATGTTTACATGAATGATACATTGATTGTTAAATCAATAGTTTTCGGGTTGTTATTTGCTGTGGTTTTTAATTTAATGATTAGAAGGTAAGTTGTTTATGAGACTTTTATTTTTTTTGTTTTTGCCTATTGTTTTGATTTGTCAAAAAACATATGTTCCGGATGATAATTTTGAGCAGTATTTAATAAACAATGGTTTGGATATTTCCTTAGATGATTCTGTTTTGACTTCCTCAATTGACACAGTTACTTTCTTGGGTTTGTCAAACAATAATATATCTAGTTTAGTTGGTATTGAAGATTTTATTAATTTACAAATATTAAGGTGTG
>MDSW01073234.1_pt1 | contig 17067 bp, 17 predicted proteins | sample 811171 | NCBI WGS metagenome assembly MDSW01 (sample SAMN05326641, study PRJNA326480) | marine metagenome | isolation source: seawater | place: Atlantic Ocean: North West | collected 2012
CAGACTTTGTTAATAAGATCGCTTTCGGTGTTATTATTTGGTCTTGCGCTGTTGCAAACTCTGGCAGAAGATAATATTTCAGAGTAGAAAAATAATTAATAGGGCAAGTTTAACTACTTGCCCTATTTTTTTTTGCTCCTATATATAATTAATGTCTAAAATTACTTACATTGAACACAATGGAAAATCTCATACCATTGATGTGCAAAATGGTTTGTCAGTCATGGAAGGAGCTGTGCAAAACAATATACCAGGAATTGATGCAGACTGTGGTGGTTCAATGGCATGTGCAACTTGCCATGTTTATGTCAAAGAAGAATGGTTTAATAAGCTACCAAAAAAAGAGGACGGGGAAGAAGATATGTTAGATATGGCATTTGAACCAAAAAAATTTAGTAGACTTAGTTGTCAATTAATTGTTACCGATGAACTTGATGGACTTGAAGTAAGACTTCCAACTAAACAGGCTTGATGATTAAAACTGATGCATTAATAATTGGAGCAGGACCTACGGGTCTATTTACAGCTCATCAGTTAAAGTTAATTGGTTTAGATTGTGAAATAGTAGATAATTTAAATAAAATTGGAGGTCAATGTATTGAACTTTATCCTGATAAACCAATTTACGATATCCCAGCAATACCGGAGTGTAGTGGTGAAGAATTAACAAAAAATTTAATTGATCAATTAAAACCTTTTAATATCAAATTTCATTTAAGCGAAAGAGTAGAAGAGGTAAAAAAAAATAATGAAAGATGGAAAGTTAAAACCAATAAAGGAACATTATTTGATACACCAAATATAATTATAGCCGCTGGAGTTGGTTCATTTGAACCAAGAAAATTTGCACCAAAAGATTGTGAAAGATTTGAAGACAAATCAATTTTTTATTCTGTGAAAGATAAAAAAATTTTTGAAGACAAAGTAGTTTCAATTTTTGGAGGTGGAGATAGCGCTCTTGATTGGGCGATTGAATTATCTAAAAATTCTAAAATTAACTTAATTCATAGAAGAGAAGAATTTAGAGGCGCGCAATCGACTGTAGATAAGGTGAATAAATTAGTAAAAGAAGGAAAAATTAATCTATTTACAAGCTATCAACTTAAAAACATTAAAGGATCAGAAAACCTCGAGAGTATTGAAATTCAGCACGATAATAAGGAATTAAAAATCTTAAAAACTGATTATGTTTTAGGTTTTTTTGGCTTGATAATGCAACTCGGCCCCATAGCTAATTGGGGGCTTAATTTAGATAAAAAAACAATTAATGTTGACACTGAAAAATTTGAAACTAATCAAAGAGGAATTTATGCTGTTGGTGATATTTGCAGCTATCCAGGTAAACTAAAATTAATCCTTTCAGGATTTCATGAGGGAGCATTAGCTGCTAGGGCATGCTTTAAGTTAGCTAGGCCAGATGAAAAATATAAATTTGAATTTACCACTTCATCAAAAACTATTAAGAATAGACTAGGGGTTAAGAGTGATTGAACTTTTTACCGCCGATACACCTAACGGTAAAAAAATTTCAATTATGTTAGAGGAAATTTGTTATGAATATAAAGTAACTAAAGTTGATATATATAACAATGAACAATTTAAACCAGAATTTAAAAAAATAAGTCCATTTTGTAAAATACCAGTAATAATTGATCACGAAAACAATGAAAGTATTTTCGAATCTGGTGCTATACTTATTTATTTAGGTGAAAAAAGTAATAAACTTTATGAAAAAAAAAATAGAATAAAAATTAATCAATGGTTAATGGCTCAAATGGGATTAGTAGGACCACTAATTGGACAACATCATCAATTTCATCATTTTAATCCAGGTAAAAGTAAATTTGGTGAAGAAAGATATTTTAAGATTGCTAAACAGCTTTATGAAAACCTTGATCAAAGACTTAAAGTTTCTAAATTTTTAGCTGGTGAAAATTATAGTATTGCAGATATTGCAACATGGCCTTGGATTGCAAGACATGAATGGCATGACATTGGTTTAAAAAATTTTACAAATTTGAAAAGATGGTATTTAAATATAGCTAGCAGAGATGCTGTTGTTAAAGGATATGATTTAATGAAAGATGGGGCGGCTATTCCTATTCCTTAAGTATCTGCGTAAACTTTTTCATCTTTTTCATGTCGTTCTTGAGCTGATATGCAAAGTGTGGCCACTGGTCTTGCAATTAATCTTTTGATACCTATAGGTTCCCCAGTTTCCTCACAAAATCCATAAGTACCTTCTTTGATTTTTTTAAGCGCAGAGTCAATTTTGGATATTAGTTTTATTTGTCTATTTATTGCTTTCATCTCAACATTTTTGTCTGTGTAAGAACTTGCTTGATCAACTATATCAGCTGAAACGCTATTATCATCCAGAGACCCGTTATATAAAGCTTCATTATTTGCTTTAATAATTTCAGATTTCCATTCAGTTAGTTTTCTTTTAAAATAGGCCTTATGTTTTTCACACATATATTTTTCTGTAAGTTTTGGTACGTAAGTTTTAGAGATTTTAACCATTTTATAATTTTAACGTGCCGGAGTATATTCAGCAATTAATGGGTGTCAATATAACTTAATTCGTATAAATTTAAGTAAATGAATATTAATAAAATAAATATTAATAAATTATTCTATGTATTCTTAACTATTCATTTAATTATTTGGACATTAATTCCATCTTTAACAAATCAAAATTTACCTTTAGATACAATCGAGGCTCTAGCATGGGGTAGCAATCTAGACTGGGGATTTAATAAACATCCTCCGGCAAGTGCTTTTTTTGTAGAAATTTTTTACAAAATTTTTGGAAGCGCTGATTGGGCTTATTATTTATTAAGTCAAGTTTTTGTTATTTTCTCTTTTTTTATTGTTTGGAAACTTTCTAGTGAACTTTTAAAAAATAAAAAATTCTCTTTGTTTTCAGTGTTGTTACTTGAATCAATTTATTTTTTTAATTTTACTACTCCCGAGTTTAATGTAAATGTATGTCAATTACCTTTTTGGTCTCTTACAGTTTATTATTCTTGGAAACTTTACAGTAAAAAAAATATTGATATTAAAGATTGTTTTTTTTTAGGTTTTTTTGCTGCAATAGGGTTTTTATCTAAATATCTTTTTATTTATTTATTGATATCAATTGATTTATTATTTTTGTATTTAATCTTTATAATAAAAGACAGAAAGTATGATTCTAGATATTTAGTTTCATTAGTTACTTTTGTTATTTTATTAATTCCACATATTATATGGCTTATAAATAACGATTATATCACCATTGCTTATGGCATTCATAGAACAGGAACAGACGAACTTAATCTTAATGATAATTTAACTTATCCTTTTATATTTCTAATTAAACAAATAGGGATACTAATTCCATTTTTCTTTTTAAGTTTTTTAATAATTTCAAAATTCAAATTTAAATTAAATTTAAAGGATAAGAAGTTTCTTTTTTTAATAACCATAAATATAATACCAATAATTTTAATGTTTTTGACTTCACTAATTTTGGGAGCAAAAATAAGAACTATGTGGATGACACCGTTTTATTTATTTATTGGAATTTTTATAATTTATATTTTTCAAAATCAAATTAAATTAAAAAATTTAAAAAATTTTTATATTTGTTTTATTTTTTTATTTTTATTTTCACCAATACTGTATGGATATATTTCTTTAAAACAAACTAATAAAAAAACAGATTACCCTGGAAAACAAATAGCGCAAAAGGTTCAAAAAAAGTGGAACTCTGAATTTACTGAGTCAATCAATGTTGTTTTAGGAAATGAATGGTATGCAGGTAATTTATCTTATCATTTAAAGTCCAGACCTGTTTGGGAAGGGGATCTAGAAAAAGCTAAACTAGAAAGTTATAATATGTTTATATGTATAGATAATATTTGCGTAGGTAATAAATGAAAAATTTTTTTAGTGATAAAGTGAAAAAAATATTATTCATAATTTTAATTATTTTAGTAATTGAGATTTCAGGATATGGAATATTTGCCTCATTAATTAGATTATTAAGTTCAATGAATTAGATTTATGAAAATAAAAATATTAATACCTATATTCAATGATTGGAGATCAGTTTTTGAACTTTTAAAAAATATTGATCAAGTAATCGATAATTTAAACTCTGAAATATCAGTGATAATTGTTAATGATGGGTCAAATGAAGAAAAAGAAAATATTCCTAAATTAAAAAATATTAAATCAATAAAAATATTAAATATGAAAAAAAACAAAGGTCATGCAAGATGTAATGCCTCTGGTTTAAAATATATATTTGAAAAAGAGGATTTTGATTACGTAATCCCAATGGATGGTGACGGTGAAGACAGACCAGAAGAAATTATGTTGCTAATAGAAAAGTCTAAAGATTTTCCAGATGAAGTAATAACAGCCAATAGAGTAAAAAGATCAGAAAATTTGTTATTTAAATTTTGTTATGAAGTTCACAAGCTTTTAACTTTAATTTTTACTGGACAAAATATTAAATTTGGCAATTTTACTATGCTACCAAAATCAACAGTAGAAAAAATGGTTAATGAAAAAGCTACTTGGAATAGCTTTTCAGGTTCTTTATGTAAAGTGTCAAAAGACAGAAAATCGATTTCATCTATTCGTGGTACCAGATATTATGGCCCATCAAAAATGAATTTTATAGATTTAATTAAACACTCACTTTCAATAATTTCAGTTTTTAAATTCACATGGTTTATGAGATCTTTGATTTTTTTGTTAGTTTATTGTTTTTTTATTTCAAATTTTATTTCTATAATTACTTTAATACCAGTAGTTGCAATAATTTTTTTGAATGGAATAATTTTTACACTTTCATTAAGAGAAAATTTAAATGAGTATAAAAATTCGTTATCAAATGTCACTAATATTGATACCATAAAAGAATAAAAAAAATTATTTATGTATTTTATAAATCCATTTAAAGCTTTAAGACCAACAAAAGAAAATGCTTCTTCAGTAGCTGTAGCAAGTACTGACCATCTTGGAGAAGATGGAAAAAAAGATCATTTAAAAAAAAACCCTTGGAGTTATTTGAATGTTTTTAATGCAGAAAGTGAATTTAAATCAAAAGAACAATTCGATTTAATGAAGAAAAAATCTATATTAAAAAAAGAAAACGATAGTAGTTTTTATATTTATAAAATATCAGATCAAAATCATGAACAAACAGGAGTTATTGGAACTGCCAAGTTATCAGCATATGATAATTTACATATTCGAGGTCATGAAGAGATTTTTTTGGAACGTGCACAAACAAGATTGAAACAAATGGATAATTTAAATGCACAAATAGGACCTATTTATACAATTTATCCTGATAATGAAAAATTAGATCAATTGCTTAAAAAAGAAACTTCATCTAATCCGATTTATTCTTTTGAGGCATTAGATAACTGTAAACATGAAATTTGGGTTTTAAATGATGATAAAAAAATTAAACAAATTTGCGATTTGTTTAATTCCATAAATCGAATTTATATTGCTGATGGACACCACCGCATGGAAGCTCTATCTAAATTATCAGAATATAAAAAACACAGAAATCCAAATCATACTGGCAATGAACCATATAATTATTTTATGGTAGCTATATTTCCACAGAACCAGGTAAGATTACTGGATTATAATAGATTAATAAAAGATTTATATGGTTATTCTTCAAAAGATTTTATCAGAGAAGTTAAAAAAAAATTTAAAGTTGAAAAACAGAGCTCTTCCTTTAAACCAAATAAACCTCAAACATTTGGAATGTATATCGATGAACAGTGGTACTCTTTAGAGCTAAAAGAGCCTCCTGAGCAAAACCTATTCCATATTATTAATTTAGATATTAATTTGTTACATTATTATTTATTGGAACCAATTTTAGGCATTGGTGATCCAAGATACGATAACAGAATAGATTTTTTAGCTGGATTTCATGGATTAGGAAAAATTGAGGACAAAGTAAATTCAGCTGAAGCAGAAGTTGGATTTGCACTTTACGCTACACAAGTTCAAAACGTAATAAGTTTTGCAGATAAAAAATTAAATATGCCACCAAAATCTACTTGGTTTGATCCGAAACCTTTAGATGGATTATTAGCATACGAATTTGAATAAAAGTCAAATAATGAAATATTTTTGAGTGCGTCAAATTCTCATTTTTATTTATAGAAAAAAAATATAAAAGAAGGGAATTTTATTTGATTTTAGATTATAAAACAAATAACAATACTTTTATGGAAAAACCAAGTTCAAAGCCTCAAAATCCAAATTTTTCAAGTGGTCCATGTTCTAAGCGCCCTGGTTGGACTATCGATGTTTTAAAAGATTCACCAATTGGAAGATCGCATAGACATAAAGTATGTAAAGAAAGATTAAATGAGACAATTGTTAAATCGAAAAAAATTTTAAACCTCCCTGATGATTATTTAGTAGGTATTATGACCGGTTCTAATACTGGAGCCTTGGAAGCAGCTATGTGGTCTCTTTTAGGAAACAGAGGTGTAGATGTACTTGCTTGGGAAAATTTTGGCAAAGATTGGGTTATCGATATTATTGATCAATTTAAAATGAAAGATGTAAATAGTCATATAACTGATTATGGAATTCTTCCAGATCTCACAAAAGTAAATTTCAAAAACGATGTAGTATTTACATGGAACGGTACTACAGCAGGAGTAAAAATTCCAAATGGAGATTGGATACCCGATGATAGAGAAGGATTAACAATTTGTGATGCAACATCAGGAATTTTTGCTATGGATATAGACTGCAAAAAACTTGATGTTATTACCTGGTCTTGGCAAAAAGTTCTAGGAGCTGAAGCAGCTCATGGAATGATAGCATTGTCTCCACGTGCGGTAGAAAGACTTGAAACTCACATTCCACCATGGCCAGTTCCAAAATTATTTAGATTAGCAAATAAGAAAAAATTAATTAAGGCTATTTTTGAAGGAGGAATAATCAATACTCCATCAATGATTTGTGTTGAAGATGCTCTTGATGCTTTAAAATGGGTTGAGTCTGTAGGAGGTACAAAAGGATTAATAAAAATTTCTAGCGAAAATTTAAAAATCTGCGAAGATTGGGTATCTAAAAGTGAAAACTTTAAGTTTATGTGTGAGGACAAAAATTTAAGATCTTCTACAAGTATTACAATTTTAATTAAAGATGAATGGTTTACAAAGCACAATGAAGAAGAGCAAAGAGGATTATTAAAAAAATTATTTTCACTTTTAGAAAAAGAAGGAGTAGCTAACGATATTAATGGTTATCCTAAAGCGCCTCCTAGCATAAGGATTTGGGGTGGATCTACTGTACAAAATAGTGATATGAAAACCTTGTTACCTTGGATAGATTGGGCCTATCACTCAGTTAAAAATAATGCCTAAAGTTTTAATTTCAGACTCAATGAGCAATGTTGCTCAAAAAATTTTTGAAAAAAACAATATATCTGTTGATGTAAAAACAGGTTTGTCAGAAGATGAAATTGTTAAAATTATCCCAGAGTATGATGGAATGGTTGTAAGATCTGCTACAAAAGTAACTAAAAAAATCATAGAAGCTGCAAAAAATCTAAAAGTCATAGGTAGAGCGGGGGCGGGCGTTGATAATATAGATGTTCCAACAGCAAAAGAAAAAAATATGATTGTTATGAATACACCTGGTGGTAATGCCAATGCAACAGCAGAGCACGCATTTGCCATGATAATGTCCGTATTAAGAAGAATTCCTTTTGCTAATGAAACAACTCACAAAGGCCAGTGGGAAAAAAAAAATATAAAAGGCACTGAGCTTTCAAAAAAAACTTTGGGAATAGTTGGTTTTGGAAATGTTGGTGTAAGATTGAGTAATCTTGTAAAAGGTTTTGATATGAAAATATTAGTAAATTCCAAATCTTTAGAATCTAGAAAAAAAGACTATCCACATGTAGAAAATTCAAGTTTTGAAGATTTGATTAGCAAAAGTGATATAATAAGTTTTCATTGCAAAGCTGCTAAAGATGGCAAACCAATGATCACTAAAGAACACTATAAAAAAATGAAACCCAATGCTTTTATTATTAATGCTGCAAGAGGCAATATTGTAGATGAAAAAGATTTACATGAAGCGCTAAATGAAAACTTAATTGCTGGAGCTGCGGTAGATGTTTTTTCGAAAGAACCCGCTAAGGAAAATATATTATTTAATAATCCAAAAGTTCTACTAACACCCCACATAGCAGCTTCTACAACTGAAGCCTCAATAGTCGTGGCAGAAATGATAGCTAATCAGTTATCTGATTTCCTTTTAAATGGCGCTAAGATTAATACCGTTTAATTAAACTTTTATCGTTGGTAAACAATAAAAATCAGCCGTATCTATTTTAGAAGAGTGTTGCCGCCTCATATTCCATTTTTTATGAACTCCGGCGCTAGCAAGACTTAAAGTTGATCTACCATATCTATAATTAGTATTATCAATAGATTTCATTAAACTTTTTATTTTTTCATCCCGTAAGGAAGAAAATAAGTTTCCCTCACTGTTTGAATTAGATAAATGAGATAACATTATACCTGCTTTTTGATAACGGTATCCATTTTTAAAAATATTTTCCAAGCCAGAAATGGCCGCTTTTACAATTTCTATACTATTATTCGTGGCTATCGGAAAATCTACTGTTTTTGAATTGGAATAAAAACCATAGTGGTTTTGAAAAGGACTTGTTCTTATAAAAATAGTCACCGATTTTGCGACTAATGCCTCTGATCTAATTTTTTCTGAAGCATTTAATGAATAATTTGCAACAGCTTCTTTTAGTTCTTGAAAATTTTCCACTCTTTGCCCAAACGAACGTGATACAACACAACTTTTTCTTTTTGAGCCTGTCGTTTCCAAACCTATACAAGAAATACCTCTAAGCTCCATTGCGGTTCTAGAGCTCAAAACATTGGAGCTTTTTTTAATCCACGTGTTAGATTTATTTTTCAACTGTTTAGCATTATAAATTCCATTTTTGTTATAAAACTTTGTTAGCTGTTTACCTATGCCCCAAACATCATTGATTTTGACTTTTTCTAAAATAGGATCGATATTTTCTACTCCTATTAAACTAACAACTCCAGATTGTTTTTTTTTAGCTATGTGATTTGCAACTTTGCTTAATGTTTTAGTTTTTGCGATACCAATACTAGTTGGTATGCCTGTCCATTTTAAAACTATACTTCTAATTTCTTTTCCAACATCTTCTATTTCTTTGTCAGAAAAATTAGATAAATCTAAAAATGCCTCGTCTATAGAATAAATTTCTATTTTAGAATTAAATCTTTTAAGAGTTCTCATTACTCGTCTAGATAAATCTCCATACAAAGAGTAGTTTGATGAAAAAACTTGTACATTATTTTTTATTATAATATTTTTTGCTTTGAAGTATGGTTCTCCCATTTTAATTCCCAAAGTTTTTGCTTCTGTTGATCGTGAAATAATACAACCATCGTTATTTGACAAAACAACTACAGGTTTATTTTTCAACTTGGGATTGAACAATCTTTCACATGAAACATAGAATGAGTTGCAATCAACGAGCGCTATTTTTTTAGTATGTTGAATGAATGACATAAGTGACAACCCCCCAGATAAATATATTTGAGTCTTCATTTAAGATAATTTTATCTTTAGTGTTATTTGATCCTGATGATAAAAAATTTTGCTCTTTTGTTTTGACAAAGCTTTTAACAACTAATTCGTCATGAACATTTGCAACTACAGTGGAAAAATTTTTAGGCTCTAAACTTTTATCGACCACCAATAAATCACCATCATAAATACCAACACCATTCATAGATTTTCCCTGAACTCGAATAATAAAGGTTGCTGGAACGTTTTTTATTAGATGGACATTAAGATCAACGTCTTCTTCTATGTAGTCTGTTGCAGGAGAAGGAAAACCAGCTCCAGCTTTATGTAAATAAAATGGTACAGTTACTTTCATGTTCTTGTTTTGTTCTAATTAATACTATAATTCCCCAATATAGTCAAATAAGTTGTATTTTGAGTCTGTAAGTGAATCAAAAAGGAATCAAAACATGAACATTAAAAGCTTTATTTTGTTACATTGTGGATAACTTCAACTAAGGGTAGTCTGCAAAAATTATGATGAAAAAATTAACATGTCATTGTGGGGGCGTGGAAGCAAAAGTTAATGTTCCTGAAAAAGGTTTTGAAAAGATTCTGCGTTGCAATTGTTCTATCTGTAAAAAAAAAGGATATATCATAGGAGTTCTTGGACCAGATGACTTTAAATTAGTTAAGGGAGAAAATCTTTTAACTCTTTATCAATTTTATACAAAAACTGCTCAACATTATTTTTGCAAAGTTTGTGGTATACATACACATAATAGACCAAGAATTAATCCAAAAATATATGGGATAAACGTAGCATGTGTTGAAGGCGTTAAACCATTTGAAATAAAAAATATTCCAGTTAATGATGGAGAAAACCACCCTTTAGACCAAAAAAAATAATGAAAAAAATATTTTTAGTTTTATTATTTACAATTTTTAGTTTTAATTTAGCACAAGCTATATCTTTGTCAGATGCATTATCAGAAGCATATAAAAATAATCCAGAATTAAATGCTGAAAGAGAAAGTTTAAATGTTTCTGAAGAAGATTTTAATATCTCAAAAAGTGAATTTTTACCAAGCTTAACTATTTCGGGCTCTAAAAGTAGCGAAGATACTAGCAAGAATACAGATAGATCGGGGGCAAATTCAGCAGTAACTGACGTAAACTCTAAAACCCAATCAGTATTAATAGAACAAAAGTTATTTCAAGGATTTGCGGGCGTAGCAGGTTATGAAAAAAATAAAATTGGCTTAAGTTTAGCGCAAGCAAAGTACTTAAAAAAGGAACAAGATATTTTATTTAAAGCTATAGAAGCATATACTGGTCTTGCTTTAGCTAAAGAAAAATTAGAAATTAATTTAAGTAATGTAAACTTGTCAGAAAGACAAGTTGAAACTGATCAATCAAGATTAGAAAGAGGAGAAATAACTTTAGCAGATGTTGCGCAATCTGAATCTTCTTTAGCAGAGTCGCAAGCAAAATTAATAGAATCTCAAAATAAAGTATTAACATCAAGATTGGAATATGAGAAGGTAGTTGGACCCTTAGAAAGTATAGATAACTTTAATAATAACTATGAAATTGCTTTAAAAGTCCCATCATCTTTAAATCAAGCAATTAAAATTTCTAAAAATAATAATCCAGATTTAGTCATAGCCAAGTTAGAATATGAACAATCTGAAAAAGACGTAACAATTGCAAAATCTGAATTTTCACCTTCAGCAACATTATCTTTAGAGTCTTCAAAAACAGATGATTTAAGCGCAACTGTTGATGAAAGAGATAAAGAAACTGTTAAAGCAACTATATCTTGGCCTATTTTCAATGGAGGTAAAAATTTTGCAGAGTTGAATAGAAGTAAAAGTTTAAAAAATAGAAAAAAATTATTATTTGATTATGCTCAAAAATCAAACGATACTGAAGTCGCTAGTGCATGGGCAAATTTGCAGTCAACTGAGAGTTTGTTAAATTCAGTAAAATCTCAAGTTAAAGCAGCAGAAATTGCAAATGAAGGAATAAGTGCCGAATACGAGTCTGGACTTGGAAGATCAACACTTGATCTGATCCAGTCTAACACGATGCTTTTAAACTCAAAAATAAGTTTAGCCGATTCTGAAAGAAATTATTTTTTAGCCAAATTTAATCTGCTCAAATCTATTGGTTTGCTAAATAGCGATTATTTAAAAATTCAATAAATCCTGTCATTTTTAGTTAATTTGATATTTTTATTGCTAATGAGAACAAAATGTGTACATTTAATTGCATGATTCGATTGATAAATAATGCAAAAAAAGAGGTAAAAAATGAGCAAAAATAACTTAAAAGTAGTTAAATCTACTAAAGAGAAAGATTCAGAAAATAAAGAAAAGAATAAAGCTTTAGACGCAGCAATTAGCCAGATTACAGATAACTTTGGAAAAGGTTCTGTAATGAAGCTTGGCCAACAAACAACAATGGATATAGAGTCTATTTCCACAGGGTCTCTAAGCTTGGATTTGGCTTTGGGAATAGGTGGTTTGCCTAAGGGACGAATTATTGAAATATATGGTCCAGAGTCATCTGGAAAAACAACACTTGCATTACAAGTTGTTGCTGAAGCTCAAAAGGCTGGGGGAATTTGTGGATTTGTAGATGCAGAGCACGCTTTAGATCCAGTTTATGCAAAAAAATTAGGAGTAGATACTGAAGAATTACTAATATCTCAACCCGACACAGGGGAGCAAGCTTTAGAAATAACTGATACGTTAATTAAATCAGGCTCAATTTCTGTATTAGTTGTTGATTCAGTTGCGGCTTTAACTCCAAGAGCCGAAATTGAAGGAGAGATGGGAGATCATCATGTGGGCCTTCAATCAAGACTAATGAGTCAAGCTTTGAGAAAACTAACAAGCTCAATTTCACGAACAAATACAATGGTTATTTTCATTAACCAAATAAGAATGAAAATTGGTGTTATGTTTGGGAGCCCTGAAACAACTTCAGGAGGAAATGCATTAAAATTTTATTCATCAGTTAGAATGGATATTAGAAGAATAGGTGCCATCAAAGACAAAGAACAAATTATTGGAAACTCAACAAGAGTTAAAGTTGTGAAAAATAAAGTTTCGCCTCCATTTAAAGTAGTTGAATTTGATTTAATGTATGGGAAAGGAATTAGCAAATCAGGAGAATTAATAGATCTTGGTGCTAAGGCAGAGATAGTTGAAAAATCTGGTGCTTGGTATGCATACAAAGGTGAAAAGATTGGTCAAGGTAAAGAAAATGCTAAACTTTATCTTGAACAAAATCCAAAAGCAGCAGCTGAGATTGAAATGGCAATACGAGAAAAAGCTGGGATGATTTCAAAGAAAATTGAAGGAAATCCAATAGATGAAGAAAAGGTAAAGACTGAATCGAAAGAAGAAATACCACCTAAAAAGAATTAACTTTTAGTTGTCTAAAAAGGCGCTTATTTTAAGCGCCTTTTTTCCCTACTGTTGTCTAGACATCAAATAAAAAAGCTGTATTTTAAAAATATGGCTGACAAATCACTAAATGAAATAAGAAGTACTTTTCTAAAGTATTTTGAAAAGAACGATCATAAGATTGTTGAGTCTAGTAATTTAGTTCCAAACAACGATCCGACGTTAATGTTTGCCAATTCTGGCATGGTACAATTCAAAAATGTATTTACTGGTCTTGAAAAAAGAGACTATCGAAGAGCAACCACATCTCAAAAATGTGTAAGAGCTGGAGGAAAACATAATGATTTAGAAAATGTTGGTTATACGCCAAGACATCATACATTTTTTGAGATGCTTGGAAATTTTTCTTTTGGTGATTATTTTAAAGAAAGAGCAATTGAACTAGCATGGAATTTAATAACAAAAGATTTTGGTTTAGATAAAAATAGATTGTATTTTACAGTTTTTAATGAAGATGATGAAGCTTTTAATCTCTGGAAAAAAATAACAGGATTTGGTGAGGATAGAATAATTAAAATTTCTACATCAGATAACTTTTGGTCAATGGGAGAAACTGGACCATGCGGACCATGTTCAGAAATATTTTATGACCATGGAGATCATCTAAAAGGTGGATTACCTGGAACCAAAGAACAAGATGGCGACAGATATATAGAAATTTGGAACTTGGTGTTTATGCAATTTGAACAAGTTTCAAAAGGTAAAAGAATAAATTTACCAAAACCATCTGTAGATACAGGCATGGGTTTAGAAAGAATAACAGCTTTACTACAAGGAACTCACGATAATTATAAAACAGATCACTTTATTAAATTAATAGATTCTATTGGAGATGTTGTCAAAATAAAACCAAATGAAAAAAATATTTCAAGCTTTAGAGTGATTGCTGACCATTTAAGAGCAAGCTCTTTTTTAATTGCTGAAGGTGTTTTGCCCTCTAACGAGGGGCGTGGCTATGTATTAAGAAGAATAATGAGAAGAGGCATGAGACATTCTCACTTGCTTGGTTCAAAACAACCAATATTTTTTAATATTTTTCAAACTTTAATGAATGAAATGTCTGGGAATTATCCAGAATTAAAAAGAGCAGAGTCACTTGTTAGGGAAACATTAAAAACAGAAGAAGAAAAATTTTTAGTTTTACTTGATAGAGGTATGAAAATTTTAAATGACGAAATTAGCAAAGTTGACAAAGTTTTACCTGGAGAAGTAGCTTTTAAACTTTATGATACTTATGGTTTTCCCTTAGATTTAACTGAAGATATTTTAAAAAATAAATCACTTTTAGTAGATCATAAAAAATTTAAATCTTTAATGAATGAAAGCAGAGAGCTTGCTAAAAAAAATTGGAAAGGATCTGGTGATAGTTCTGTTGAAGAAATTTGGTTTGCAATAAAAGATAAAATAGAGCCAACTGAATTTTTAGGCTACGAAACCGATCAGGCTCAAGGAGTAATTCTCTCAATAATTAAAAATAACAAAGAAGTAAAAAGTTTAAAAAAAGGAGATGAAGCAATTTTAATTGTTAATCAAACACCTTTTTATGGTGAATCCGGAGGTCAAGTTGGTGACATCGGCCATATAGTTTCTGGAGATTTTAAATTTAAAGTAAATGATGTTCAGAAAAAACTTGGAGACTTATTTGCTCATTATGGAAAAGTTGAAAGTGGAAATATAAACTTAAATGACAATATAGAGATGAAAATTGATGTTGAAAGAAGAGAAAATGTTAGAGCATATCACTCAGCAACTCATCTTTTACATGAATCTCTTAGAAGAGTTTTAGGAACACACGTAACTCAAAAAGGATCTCTGGTTGCCCCAGATAGATTAAGGTTTGATTTTAGTCATATGAAAGCAATTTCAAATGATGAGATAAATAAAATTGAAAATTTTGTAAATGAAATGGTTGAGACTAAATCTGAAGTAAAAACAAGATTAATGACACCCAAGGAGGCAGTTGACAATGGAGCTTTAGCCCTATTTGGGGAAAAATATGGAGACGAAGTAAGGGTGCTTTCTATGGGTAATGAAAAGAATAAATATTTTTCTACAGAGCTTTGTGGTGGAACACATGTAAAAAACACAAGAGATATCGGAAAATTTAAAATTATAAGCCAGTCATCTATAGCTGCAGGCGTCAGAAGAGTTGAGGCTTTAAGGGATAAGCAATTAGAGGATTTTTTATTAAATAAGGAAAAATTATCAAATTTGTCATCAGAGAAAAATGAAGGAACAATTAAAGAATTATCAAATAGAATTTTAAAATTAGGAGGCAAACCTAATTTAAAAAATGTTGATCAAAAAGAATTGATTAAAGATTTAATCAAACAATTTGAATCTCTCATGGTTAAATCAATTTTAAACGATAAATCAAAAAATATAATTTGTGATGATACTATTAAGCAAATCAAAGTTAGATTTCAGAGAGTGTATGATCTACCAACAAAAGAATTAAGAAAGCTTGTTGATTCAGGTAAGAGAGAACTAGGAGAAGGTATTATTATAATTTTTACGAGCATAGAAGGAAAAGTTGGTTTAGCAGTAGGAGTAACAGATAAATTAAAAAATAAATATGATGCTGTGAAGTTTGTGAAAATTGGATCTAAAGTCGTTGGTGGCAAAGGTGGTGGGGGAAGATCTGATTTTGCTCAAGCTGGTGGCGTGGATGAAAGCAAAATAAACGAGGCATTTGCACAATTAAAATATTTAGTTTAATTTCTTTTTAAAATTTTGATCAATTATATCTAAAAATTGATTTGTGTTTAAATACTTTGTGGATGGACCTACTAGTATTGCCAGGTCTTTTGTCATTGATCCTTTTTCAACACAATCAATGCAAATTTTTTCAAGTGTTGTTGAAAATTTAATTAGCTCATCATTTCCATCCAACTCTCCTCTATGTACCAAGCCTCTTGTCCATGCAAAAATTGAAGCAATAGGATTTGTAGAAGTTTCTTTACCTTCTTGGTGCATTCTATAATGTCTTGTAACCGTTCCATGTGCTGCCTCAGCTTCCATCGTTCTACCATCTGGTGCTAGCAATACGCTAGTCATTAATCCTAAAGATCCATATCCCTGTGCAACTGTATCTGACTGTACATCTCCATCATAATTTTTACATGCCCAAATATATTTTCCACTCCATTTCATGGCACAGGCAACCATGTCATCAATTAATCTATGTTCATATGTAATATTAATTTCATTGAATTTTGATTTAAATTCTGTTTCAAAAACTTTTTGAAAAATATCTTTAAATCTACCGTCGTAAGTTTTTAATATTGTATTTTTAGTCGATAAGTAAACTGGCCATTTTTTAATAAGTCCATAATTGAAGCAAGAACGTGCAAAGTCTTCTATAGATTTATCTAAATTATACATTGATAAAGCAATTCCAGGTCCGGGAAAGTTAAAAACATCATATTTTTTTTCTTCTTTTCCATCTTCTGATGTCCATTTTATTTCTAGTTTTCCTTTTCCTGGTACTTGAAAGTCAGTCGCTCTATATTGATCACCAAATGCATGTCGACCAATAATTAACGGATCAGTCCAAGAAGGAACTAATTTTGGAATATTTTTACAAATAATTGGTTCTCTAAAAACTGTACCTCCTATAATATTTCTAATAGTACCATTTGGAGATCTCCACATTTTTTTTAAACTAAATTCTTTAACTCTCTTTTCGTCAGGAGTTATTGTTGCACATTTAATCCCAACCCCATTTTTTTTTATAGCCTTTGCACAGTCGATTGTTATTTGGTCAGAAGTGTTATCTCTACTTTTAATACCAAGGTCGTAATATTCAATTTTTAAGTCTAGATATGGAAGAATAAGTTTGTTTTTTATGAAATTCCAAATCACTCTGGTCATTTCATCGCCATCTAGCTCAACAATCGGGTTTTTTACCTTAATTTTGCTCATATTTAGATGTTATCTTACTAATTGAATTTAAGCATTTTATATACATATTAAACAA
>MDSW01161370.1_pt1 | contig 17064 bp, 9 predicted proteins | sample 811171 | NCBI WGS metagenome assembly MDSW01 (sample SAMN05326641, study PRJNA326480) | marine metagenome | isolation source: seawater | place: Atlantic Ocean: North West | collected 2012
CCCCCCGTCGCGGCGGCGGCGGCGGCGGCGGCCGGTCCTGGGGCCGCCGCGGCCCTCCGCCGGACGACCCGGTCTGGATCAACGCGAACCGAAACGCGTCCAACACGCGCCTCGTCAAGGCTGTCCTCGTCGCGGGTCTGTACCCGAACCTCATACGCGTCGACCCGTCGTCGAAGCCGTCGGCGCCGCCGCGGCTGTTTTATCTCAGCGAGCTCGGCAAGGACGAGACGCTTCAGGTGCACCCTTCGAGCGTCAACCACGGCGCGAAGAAGTTCTCCGCGCGGTGGATGGTGTACCACGAGCGCGTGCAGACGACGAGCGTGTTCGTCCGCGACTGCAGCACGGTGACGCCGTATCAGCTGTTGTTATTCGGAGGGAAGGTGGAAGTGCAGCACGCACAAGGGACGCTGTCGCTCGATCGGTGGGCGACGTTTAAGGCGCCGCCGAGGGTGGGGGTGCTTTTGAAGGAAATTCGAGCGCGGTTGGATAAGGTCCTGAGGGATAAAATCGAGAACTCGCACGAGGACGTCCAGGCCACGGGCGGGCCGCTCGTGGAGGCGATCTTGCAGCTGCTGAACACGGAGCCCATGACGGCGGCGCCGTCGTGAGTCGCACGAGTAGAGCGGAGAGTGAGAATATCCCGCGTGATTTTACGTATCTGACACTCTGCACACGCGTATCCTAGTCAGATACATTCGCGATCGGCTCTCGCGCTCATACTCACGCGCGCTCGCCGACGCCCACGCTCGCACCCTTCTTCGTACGCTCCACTTTTGCCGATCATGGCCGCCGCGATCCCCTTCGTCGTCCCTCTTCTGCCGCTCGCGGTCCCGAGACTCGGGCGCGGGTTCAAGCGCATCGCCACCAAATACGCGCCATCGAAAGTAGCTCCCGTCAAGCCGGTGACGAACACGGAGCCGTTCAAGGGGAAGTTCCCGGAGCGCGACGTCACCGGCGCGTCCGTCATTCAGGTGCGCCCGCCGCGAGTATCCGACGACGTCTGTCTCGCGTCGCGAAAGTCATCGCCCCCGTCGCCGCGGCCGAGGAGGCGTCCGATCCGGATTGTCGGCGAAAATATCTTTTCTGCAGCACCCCTGTAACTAACACTTCTGTCACATTTTCCCCTGCTCTCCGACGCAGCACTGCATGGCCGCGTTATTCGTCGCGAACCAGCTCCTCATGGCCGCGGTGAAGATCTGGGAATCCGACCCGGACTCCCCGTACGTCCTCGGGTTGACCCTGAACGCGCTCGCGTTCATCGCGGACGCGGTCGGTCATGCGCATGTCGCCGGCGGCGACCCAACCGCGATCGACGGCAATGTCCTCCAAAAAGGACACGCGATGACACAAGCGCTGTTCTTACTCCTCGGCGTCGCGGGGAACCTCGGCGTCATCGGCGAGAAGAAGTACGCCGGTCTCGCGCTGGAGAAAGTTCCGGACCTCGGGAAGCGAACGCTCGGCGCGCGGATCGCGACCAACCCCAAGGTCATCATTCCGCTCAACCTGTGGCAGACCGCGCACGCCGCAGGGGTGTTCGGGCTCGCGTGAAGGAGGAGGAAAGAAAAACGCTTCGACGGCGTACATTATGAATTATAAAATGAATTATTAAGGTCTCTACCATTCGTCAATACGGCGTGTCGTCGTCCGCGCCCGGTCGGCGCTTCTTCTTACCCCCCGCCTTTTTCCCCGCGACGATCGCCGCCTGTCTCTTCACCTCGTGCTTCAACAGCGCGCTTCTGCACACCGCGATGCGCACTTCGAACACCTTGATCTCCTCCCGCATCTTCTCCATGTTTTCCTTCATCGTGTTCAGCGGCGTCGCGTCCGCGTTATTCTCCCCGCGGTCCTCGATGACGCCCTTCACCTTTTCGAGCTCCTCCGTGAGGCGCGCGAGCTCGTTCGTCATCGAGCTCGTCGCCTCCGAAGCCGCGTCGTACGCGCGCTGCGTCTCGTCCAGCTTCTCTCGACGCGTCCGGTACTCGTCCGCCAACGGCGCGAGCTGCGCGTTGACGTACGCCTCCCTCGTCTCGATCTTCTCCAACGCCCCCGCGACGTCCTTCACGACGCCGTCGAGCATGACGCGCACGTCCGGGAACGTCCCCGCGATGCTCCGCCGGTGTTCGCGCGCCGACTCGAGGTGCGCGCGCCAGTCTTTGGCGTCGGCGGCGGCGACGACGCGCAACTGCGGCGCGACGCGCTCGAGCTCGAGCTTCCACGCCGCGGCGTCCACGTGCGACTCGATCGCTCGCGCGTCTTCGATCTCCTCGAGGGTTTTCGCGTGCGAGGCGGCGTCCGCGCCGAAGCTCCCCGGGGATTTCGGCGCGGCGCCCGCGACGATGTACGCCTCCTCGGACGCGTCCGAGTCGCTCGCGTCGTCGTCGTCGTTTTCCGCGTCGTCGTCGGCGAACGCCCCCCTCCCCAAACGCGCGCCCTCGCCGCCGCTCTCGAACGCGCCCTCGTGCGCCTCGTACGTCGCCATCTCCGGGGGATCCTCCTTCGCGTGCTTCGGCCGTCGAAGCCGCGGCATCGCGCGCTCGAGCGCGAGATCGCACAGGCCGTTCAGGACGCCCACGGCTTCTTTCCCGGACGCGCGCGTCAGCGCGCTCGGGGAAAACTCCGGCGGGTCGAACCCGAGCTTGGCGCACTCGTGGAGGATCGCCGCCGCGCTCGTCTTCTGGTCGTCGCTCTCTCCCGGCGCGAGGTGGCCCCGTCGCCCGCAGAGCTGGACGAGGAACGCGGCGAGGGCGGCGTAGTGATGAAACCGCGCGTCGCGGTCGCTCGACGAACTCTCCGCGATCGCGAACGTCGCGCGCGTCAGGCGCGGCCACGGCGGCTTGCGCTTCGCGCAGAACTCGGTCTCGTAGTTCAGGAGCTTGAGCTTCTCGAGGATGAGCTCCATGCCGACGTCGGCGTCGACGTCCCCGAGCTCGAGGCTCGGAGCGTCGTCCCCCATGGTCGCGGCGTTGACTCTGACGTCGGGATGGTTCGAAAAACGGCACCTCCTCAACGACTCTTCTATAATACTCGCGGCGACTGGTTTTCATCACTACACGTACACGCGCCTACGACGCGACGACGCCATCCGCGCGTCACTCCACCCACCCGCGTCGCTTCAAGTGCACGTCCGCGAGCGCGGCCATGTAATCCCCCGACCCCCGCCCGTACGCGCTGTTCGCCGCGGCCGCGATGTCGACCCTCGCGCCCTCCGCGTCCCCTCTGCTCTCCTTATACAGCCCGAGATATAACTTCGCGTAAAACTCATCCGCCGCGCTCCTCTTCGCGATCTCCCTCATCCTCTCCTCGCTGCCGTCGCCCGCGAACAGCGCGTACGCCTCGCGCATGTATCCGCGCGGGTCCGGGCCGACGGTCAGCATGTTTTTCTTCGCGCCCTCGAAGGACCCTCGCGGCGACCGCGCCTCAGGGTCGTTCCATACGAGCGAAAGTCGGGGTGGAGTTGAAAGGCGTCAGTTGGAGTTGAAAGGCGTCGATAACGGGGATTGAAAGCGAGGGCTGGGCGAAGAGATACGACGGCAAAAGTCCTTAAGGATCGGCGTTCACCACGCCAACGTGGTCGTATGGGAACCAGTGTATAGAACGCACCTCGCACAAAAACGCCCAGATGGCCTCCTCCGTGTCGTTCGGGTTCACAGCGACGTCTCTCCTAAACTGCGCCGCGCCCGCGTCGAAGTCGTCCAAGTAGTACAGCGAGAGACCGCGCTGCCACATGTACGGCGCTCTGCGGCCGTCCAACGCGATGACCTGGTCGAAGTCCGCGACGCTGCCCTCGACGTCGTCACGCGCGAACTTGGCCATGCCGCGCCTGGTGAGCGTCGAGATCGGGTCCATCGTCCCCGCGGCGGACGCGGCGGACGGGGTGGACGCGAGGGCGACGGACGCGGCGGTGGCGGCGGCGGCGAGCGCGTCGCGGCGTGGGATGCGATGCCGACGAGGACGACGTGAAGGGCGCGTGGACGTCCAGTTCGACGACGAGGCTGCTGCGCGAAGGGCGACGTCGATGTCGTCGTCGTCGTCGTCGTCGTCGTCGTCGTCGTCGTCGTTCGAGGCGCGAGGTCGCGAGGTCGCCGCGTCGCGCGTCCCAGAGGCGCGCGCATCGCGCGTCCGGTCGTCGACGCGCGCGCGTCGCCGCGCCACGGGCACGGCGCGGGGGGTCAGGAGCGCGGATATCGACGACATCGACCGCGCGTGCCCGTCCAGAGAACTAATGACGACGCGAATCCGCGAGCGGCTGCAGTGACGCGTCGCGACGTTTCTCCCTTCCGAGACGAACTTTCGTTATCCGCGCCGCCGTCGAGAGGGGGGGCATTCGTCGACGCGCGCACGCACGCGCTCCCGATTCCAACGACGCGCGCCGCGATGAGCGCCGCCACGATCTCCTCGCGGACGCTGACGACGCCGGCGTCGCTGACGCGCGCGCGCGGGGCGTCCTCGCGCGCCGCCCGCGCCGCGTCGCGCGCCGTCGGCCCCGTCGTCGTCCGAGCCGCGAAGGGCGACGTCCTCCTCGAGGTGAAAGACCTCACCGCGAAGGTCGCGGAGACGGGCGAGACGATCCTCAACGGCGTGACGCTGACGATCAAAGAAGGCGAGACGCACGCGATCATGGGGAAGAACGGCTCGGGGAAGAGCACGTTCACGAAGGTGCTCGTCGGGCATCCGTCGTACGAGGTCACCGGCGGCACCGCGGTGTTCAAGGGAAAGGATCTGCTCGCGATGGACCCGGAGGACCGAGCGAGGGAAGGCCTGTTCCTATCGTTCCAGTCCCCGATCGAGGTCCCGGGCGTTAGCAACACGGACTTCCTTCGGATGATGTGCAACGAGCGGAGGAAAGCGCGAGGGGAGGAGGAGCTCGACCCGCTCGAGTTTTACGGCTTCCTCACGCCCAAGCTCGACCAGCTGAACATGGACCCGTCGTTCCTCGCGCGAAACGTCAACGAGGGCTTCTCCGGCGGCGAGAAGAAACGGAACGAGATCTTACAGCTCGCGGTGATGGAGTCCGAGATGAGCATCTTAGACGAGATCGACTCCGGGTTGGACGTGGACGCGCTGCGCGACGTCGCCGCGGCGGTGAACGTTCTCAAGGAGGGCGACAAGGGGTTGCTTCTCATCACGCACTACCAGCGGCTGCTGGACGCGATTCATCCGGATTTCGTACACGTCATGGAGAAGGGGAAGATCACGCAGACGGGGGACAAGTCCATCGCGTCGAAGCTCGAGGAGGGCGGCTTCGCGAGCCTCGCGTGATGAGTGATTTTGTACGATGTGAGCATCAGGTAGAGGTCGTCGGAGCGGGGGGGGCGCGAAGAGTACGGTAGTGAAATTGGAACAGCATGATGTTGCTCTTGTGAGAGAAAACCACGCTCTTGCGCTTTCGTCCATCAGAAATCGACGCGCCGTCCGCCTCGTCCGCGACCGCGACCATAATGCGAACGCCGACGCGCGCGCTCGCGCTCGTCGTCGCCCTCCTCGCGACGTCGTGCGCGTTCGCCACCGCGCAGATGGAGTTCGATCTCGTCACCAGGCGCGTCCGCCCCCCGTCCATCGCGCGGGCGGATCCCGCTCCCGTCCAGATCGGCGGGCCCCTCCCTTCGCGGTCCTTCCGTCTTCTTCTTCGTTCGATCTGTTCCGTCCTCTTCTCGCCCTGACCCTAAGCCCACCCCACATCCATCGCATCACATCGCGCTTATCATATCGTCCCATCCCATCGTCCGTCCATCTTCGCAGCGGCTCGGAGAAGGAGCGCGCGCGGTGCGTCGACGAGGAGCTCGGTGCGAACGTCCTCGTGTTGATGTCCTACGAATCCGCCGACGGCGCCGCCGTCGACGTCCGCGTCACGGATCCGGACGGTCGCGACGTCTACGTCGCGAAGAACAAGGCGCGAGGCAAGGCTGGGTTCACGACGAAGATCGCGGGAGACCACAGCGCGTGCTTCACGAGGTCGCGGCCGCCGGGCGGCGGCGACGACTTTTCGTCGAACGACGGCGACGGCGTCGCGCACAGGGTGAAGCTCGACTGGAAGAAGGGCGTGGCGGTGAACGATTGGAACAAGATCGCGAAGAGAGGCGATGTCGCGGACGTCGCGACGGACTTGCGACGCGTGGAGGCGGACCTTCGAGGGGTGCACCAGGAGATGATGTGGCTGCGGCGGCGGGAGGAAGAGATGCGGACGATCAACGAGAAGACCAACGCCAGGGTGGCGTGGCTGTGCGCGATGTCGCTGTGCGCGTGCGTCGCGAGCGGGGCGACGCAGTACGCGTACCTGAAGTATCATTTCAGGGCGAAGAAGATGATTTAACGGAAGGAATTCATCGCGAGCGCGCGTAGTAGTAGACGACGCGAGCGCGATGCCCCGCGGTGGACGTTTCGACGCCGGCCTCGGCAGACTCGGAAAGTTCATTTTATCAATGCATCATCGTCATTGTTTGTTTCCCCGAGACGCGTGACAGGATGACGAGATCTGCGTAGCGAGTCACTCCTCGGACGCGCCGCATACCTCGCGGCGCGCGCGATACTCGATCTCCGTCCTGCGCGCGCTTCGCGCTCGCGTCGCGCGCATCGCGTCCGATGCCGCCGAGGTGAGGAGAGAGAGGCGCGAGGAGGACTCGAAGGACCTCTCCTCGGACGGACGTTACCGCCGAGGGGAGACCGAGATTGTTAGCGCCCGAACCGCGTCGTCGGCCGCGCCGTCGTCGTCATGTTCGAAGGGCAGCTCACCGCGGTGCTGAACCGCACCTTGGGAGCGTACGTCCACGGGATCTCGTCCAAAGACCTCTCCGTCGCGGTCCTCAGCGGGAACATCGTGCTGAAGAACCTGCGAATGAAAGCGGACGCGCTCAACGCGCTCGGCATGCCCTTCGACGTCCGCGCGGGCGTCGTCGGAAAACTCACGCTTCAGGTCCCGTGGCGCGCGCTCGGACGCCAGCCCGTGATCGCGACGTTGGACGAAGTCTACGTCGTCGCCGGGTTCGCGTCGCAAGACGCGTCGCTGAGCGTGGAGGAGAAGACGAAGCGATGGAACGCCGCGCAGGCGGAGCTCAAGCGCAAGATCGTGGACGAGGGCGAGCTCGCGTGGCTCGCCGCGAACGCCGCGACGGGCGGCGGCGCGACGAAGAACGCCGCCGCGCAGCCGCCGGCGAACGACGGCGACGAAGGCGGCGGCGGGTGGCTCGCGGGCATGCTCGACACGATCCTCGGCAACCTCGAAGTGCGCGTCACGCGGATACACCTCAGATTAGAGGACGACCTCGGCGGCGCGGATGGCGCGGACGGCGCCGGCTGCGCGTCCGAAGCTTCTTCCGCTTCGAACCCGTTCGCCGCCGGCGTCACGCTCGAGTCCTTATCAGTGAGCACGGTAGACGCCGACGGCGCGGAGTCGTTCTCCGTGAAAGGGCTCGCGGAGAGGATGCGAAAGTCCGCGACGCTGTCGCGCCTGGCGATATACTTCGACGTCGGCGCGAAGACGTTGAGGCCGCTGGGGACCGCGGCGTGGAAAGACGTCGCGTCGTCGACGCTCGCGGCGGTGATGGAACCCGGGACGACGTCGAGAGCGTTCGAGGCCGCGACGGCTGGCTCGAACGTCCCGACGGAGAAGGCGTCGAAGGCGTCGAAGGCGTCGGCGTCGGAGGAGGACGTGAAGGCTTCCGCGCTCGCCGCGACGGAGCAAGCGTCGCGGCGGTCGTTCCTCCTCGCGCCCGCGTCCGCGCGGGCGCGGTACGAACGCCGAGGTAAAATCGAAGCCGCGTCGGAGACGCTGGCGTCGCAACGCGTGTACCTGCGCGTCGATTCGCTCGCGGCGACGCTCAAGTCGTCGCACCTGCGCGTGTTGTTTTACGCCGTCGAGAGGTTAGAGCGCGACGCGAGGCGCGCGCCGCACGCGCACTTGCGGCCGTCGGTGTCGGTGAGGGAATCGCCGAGGGCGTGGTGGACGTTCGCGACGGCGGCGGCGAAGCTGAGACGATCCGTCGACGCCGCCGAGCGCGGCGGGGAGCTCAGCGTGCACCGCGCGATGGAGCTCATGCGCGCGCGGCGTGCCTACGTCGACGCGTACGCCGCGCGCGCGCTGTCAAAGCCGAGGCCGAAGAAGGTGAGGTCTGGCGAGCGGTGGCCGAGGGCGTTGGCCGTCGGCGAGGCGCCGGAGATCGACGCGATCGAGGCGTCGCACCCGGCGCACAGCTGCGTGTTGTTCCGCGCGCTCGCGCACCAGCGGTTGAAGCAGACGACCGGGGACGACGTCCAGGACGGCGTCGCGAAGGCTTCCGGCGGCGGGTGGTTTTCGAGCTGGACGTGGGGGTCGTCCGGGAAGAAGGACGACGGCGGCGGCGCGGAGAACGCGGACGGCGGCGGCGACGGCGAGATGAGCGCGAAGGACTGGGACGCGCTCCAGAAAATCTTCGACGTGGAAGGCCACGCCGCGGCGGCCGCGGCGGCCGCGTCCGCGGTGTCCGACGACGCGCTCCAGGCTGAGTACTCCGTGCGCGTGGGTTCGATGTCTCTAGAGCTCGTGGACGACGAGAGCGGCGGCGGCGGCGGCGCGTCGCGACAGAACGTCGTCGTGTTGCACTCCGCCGCGAGCGGCTTCGTCGCCGGCTCGCGAGCGTTCGGCGCGGCGAGGGCGGACCACAGGCTCATCGTGTCCGGGATGGAGCTCACCGCGAGCGGCTCGACGCTCGCGCGCGTGCGCGGCGGGCGCGCGTCGCGGGCGTTGGACGACCGCGCGGACGCGGACGACACCGCGCGGATTCTGTGGGGCTCGGGCGCGGACGGCGATTCCGATTCCGACGACGACGACGACGCTTTCGCGGACGCGTCCGCGGACGTGGAAGACCTCGGCTTGGCGTCTGGGACGGACGACGACGCGCGCGCCGCCGCGCCGCCGCCGCCGCACGCGCTGTCCGTGAAGTTCGAGAACAAGCCGAAGCCGCGATCTCCGCGCGAGGAAGACGAAACGTCAACCGACGCGCCGCCGCCGCCGCCGGATATCGTCGTCGCGGCGACCGTCGCGCCCGCGTATCTGACCGTCCTCCGCGCGCCCGTCGACCGCGTCGTCGCCGTCCTCACGCGGCACAAGTCCGAGGCGCTCGCGGCGCAAGAGGAGACGTTCAAGCGCGCGGTCGCCGCGAGCGCGAGCGCGACCGCGGCGGCCGCGCAAGAGCGCGTCCTCGCGGCGTTGAGCGAACGCCCGGTGATTGACGCGTCGGTCGTGATTCACACGCCGCACGTCGCGGTGCCGTCGCGGCCGGGGCTGGACGCGGCGACGCTGCTGCTCGACTTAGGGCGGCTACGTCTCAGGAGCCGCGACGCCGTCGAGCTCGGCGTGGACGTCGCGCAGAGGCGGATGTTCAGCGGATTCGCGATTGAAGTGTCGGAGATTTCCGCGTCCATCGCGCGCGGGGTGTCGGACGCGAACGACTGTGGCGTCGGCGGCGCGAATCCGACTTTGGCGTTCGAGGACGCGTCGCCGCTGCTGCCGTCGTTCGGCGCGCGCGCGACGGTGCTTCAGGCGCTCGCGCCCGTGCCCGGGAGGGCGTCGCTCGACGTGACGTTCACCGCGAACGCGCTGCGCGCGGCGGTGTCGCCGCGGCGGATCGACCAGCTCGTCGCGATCGCGGAGCATCTCTCGTCGTCGTCGGAGCGAATCTCGACGGGCGGATACCACGGCGGCGGCGACGACGACGACGACGTCGCGAGCCTCGCGGGGTCGGACTTCACGATCGGCTCGGACGTGAGCGCGGTCCCGGGAGACGGAGTCAAGGGCTGGATTTTGCAAGTCTCGTTCGGGCGTCTGCAGTGGACGCCGTGTCTCGTGAAGGTGAACGACCTCGGGAAGGTTGAGATTTTCGCCGCCGGCGTCGCCGGGGGACTCGGCGCCGTCGCGGGAAAACCGCTCGCGGCGCCCACGTTCGTGACCACCGGGGGCGCGCTGAAACTCCGCGCGAGCGACGCCGCGGGGAAGAAACACGCGATGATCGTGTCTCCGGACGCGGCGTCGACGACGAGCGCGATGGAGAGAATTCGCGCGGCGGCGGGCACCGGGGCGACGAGTCATTTCCCGGATCTCGTCAAGTCGAACCGCGTCGTTCGGTTCAAGTCCTCGAGGGCGATGACGAGGGTGAAGGAGGCGATCAACGCGGGCGCGAGGAACGCGCGCGCCAGCGCGGGCATCGCCGTCGCAGAGGGAGACGAACCGGCGCCGACGGAAGCGGAACCGACGCGCGACGGCGCCGCCGGCTCCGCGAAGGAAAAAGACGTCGTCGACTCGATTCGATTCACAGCGACGCTGTCGGAGCTCTCCATCGTCGTCGCCGCGCCCTTGGACGCGCCGCTGTCAACCCCGGCGGAGAGAGCGTCGTCGGCGTCGACGTTGACGCGCGTAGACACGATGAGCAGCGAGCACGCGGACGAGTTTTACGACGCGAACGACGATGTCGAGTGGTGGCGACGCCGCGGCGGCGGCGGCGGCGGCGGCGCCGACGACGACGTCGAACGCGCGCTCGCGCGAATCGTCCTCTCCGACGTCGGCGCGACGTATTCGCAGCGCGATGACGACGTGAACGTCGCGCTCAGCCTCGCCGCGTTTACGGTGCACGACGCGTACGCCTCGGACGTAACGAACCGGCGATGCACGCTGCTCACGACCGGCGCGGCGAGTCGCGTCGGCGGTAAGGGCGGCGGCGAAAACGAAAACGTTTTCCACGTGACCTACGCTTCCATCGCGCCGGGGTCGAGCGCGTACGCCGGCGTCGACGCCGAGATCGCCGCCGTGCTCGGCCCGCTGTCGATGTCGATTCGAAGACCGACGCTCGCCGCGCTCGCGGCGTTTCCGTCGCTCCTCGGCGGCGCGCGCGCGAGCGGTTCGGAGACGACGACGACGACGACGCCGACGGCGGCGGCGGCGGCGAACGCGGATGTGGTCGCCGCGGAGACGGGAAAATCCCGCGTGGCGATGGCCGTCACCGCGCGCGTCGACGCGCTCCGACTCGCGCTGCTTCTCGAAGACGCCGAGGACGACGACACCTCGCGATTGAATCCCGGGTGCGTGCTGGAGGCGAAAATAACGGACATGGACGCGGCGTTGACGCTGTATCCGTCGACGACGAAAGTCGAAGCGTCGATGGGGACGCTGCGCGTCACGGATCCGCGTCTGCCGCCGGCGCATCCGTACCGGTACATCGTGAATCCTTCGCGGGGAGGGATCGACTCGGACGCGTCGGCGGGGTCCTCGCTCGTGACCGCGTCGTACGAGAGCTTCGACGAGGGCGAGCAGGCGGACGGCGCGCTGTCGAGCGTCGCCGCGAACGTCGCGTCGTTGCGCGTCGTCTTCTTGTACCGCCTCGTGACGGAAATTTCCGACTTTTTCGACGGCCTCTCCGTCGCGATCGCCGCTCCCGCCGCGTCGTCGTCGTCGTCCAAGGCGACGACCGCGTCGTCGTCCTCCACGTCATCATCCACGTCACCATCTGCGGCGATGCGATTGGACATCGCGATGGACGCCCCCGTGATCGTCGTCCCGCGGCTCACGTCCGACGTGTCGCTCGCGTTGGAGCTCGACATGGGCGCGCTCGGGGCGAAAAACGCGCTCACGCAGACGCGCTCGACGCGACCCGACGCGGCGACGCGAACCGCCGCGAAATCCAAATCGTCCCCGGGGCTCGACAGCCTCGCGTGCAGCGACGACGAAGACGACGATGCCGACGCAGACGAAGAATACGACGCGGGGGCGTCCGCGGCGACGATCGTCGATCGCACCGCCGTGCGGCTGTCAGGCGTCAACGTCGTCGTCGTCGGCGGCGACGCCGCCGGCGCGGGTCCGCGACGCGTCCCACTCATGCGCTCGCCCGCGGCCGCGGAGGCGGTGATCTGGCGTCGTCTCGGCGGCACGCGCGACGCGGACGACGACACGCCGGAGACGGTGGTGCGCGCGGACGTCGAGCCGCTCATCATGGACATCTCCGCGGAGGACTTCCGGTTGCTGTCCACGTGCGTGTTGTCGAACATGGCGGAAAAACCGTCGAGGATGGAGACGCCGGCGAATCCGCTTCGGTTCCCGCGCGGCGTCGCGACGACGGACGCCGAGGACGCGTTTCGCGCCACCGCCGCCGCTTCCGGACCTCTCGGGACGTTAGAAGAGGGCGAGACCGAAACCGGCGACGAGGACGACGCCGTCGTGAACGCCGCCGCGCCGCCGCCGCACTCGCGCTTCTCGCTCGCGCGAGACGAACCCGCCGTCGTCCTCGAAGGCCCGACCGTCGTCACGACGCGCCTTTCCGTCCGCGTCGCGCTCATGGAGCTCGCGCTGTACCGCGGCGGCGGCCGAGGCGAACCGCTCGCGACGCTGTCCGTGCACGAGCTGTCCTCCGAGGTGTGCGTCTTGGACCCGGACACGTACACCGCGCGCGCGTCCGTCGCCGCGGTGGAGCTCGAGGATCTTCGATATCTTCGATCGAGACTCGACGGCGGCGGCGGCGGCGGCGGCGGAAGCGGAAGGCTCGTCGCGTTCGGCGGGTGCCCGTCCGCGGAGCGCGCGACGATCTCGCGCGAGCGCGGCGGGCTGCTCCCGTTGCTTCAGCTCGAGTCCACGACCGGCCCCGCGGTGGGAGGCACGCGCGCGGGGGCGACGCTGCAGCGGTTCACGCTCGAGGTTGAGCCGACGTTTCTTCTCGACGTCGGCAGGGTGTTTTACCCCACGCTCGCGGGCGGCGGCGGCGAAGCCCCGGAGGAGGTTCTCCCGCGCGACATCGCGCTCGCGCCCGGGGTCGTGCACGCGCTCGACGCGGACGTGGTGTTATCGAAAGGCGTTCGAATCGTCGCGGATGGCGGCGCGGGCGGCGAGTACGTGCTCGACGGCGGCGGACGCGCTTTGCGCGTGCGCGAAGCCGACGTCTTCTCCGGTCCCGTCATTTTCGTCGGACCGAAGTGCGTGTTGACGCTAAAAAACGTCCTCGTGGAGATCGAGGCCGCGTGCGGCGCGAAAGCGGCGTGGCCGTTCGTCGTCAAGCTCGCCGCGGGCGCGCGGTGCGTCGCGGCGCCGGAGGATAAAGTATCCTTCGCGTCGTCCTCGGCGTCCGTCGCGGATTGCGATCGCGAGCTCCCGGCGTCGGCGCTCTCAGCCTCGGAGACGGCCGCCGCGGCCGGCGCTACGACCGCGGCGGCGACCGCGACCGCGGCGGCAACGCGGACGACGTTTTCGTTCCGTGCGACGTGCTTAGAGCTGCGCGTCGTCGGCGACGGGCGCGGGAACGGCGACGCGGGCGATAACGCCGGGGAAGACGACGCCGTGGATTTTACGCTCGGCGTGAACGCCGAGTACGTCTCGGAGACGCGCTGCGCCGCGGACGGCGGCGACACGGACACGGACGTTCAGCTGCAGCTCGCGCGCGTCGGCGTGCGCCAGTCCAGCGGGAGCGACGGAAACGACGCGAGCGACGGCGACGGAGATATCCTCGCGCCCGTGGACGTCACGATGCGTTACGCCGTGCGCGCGGATAAAAACGGCGTTCAAGACGACGAAGCGCGAATCACTCTCGGCGCGTCGCCGCTGTCGTTCTCGCTCTCAAACGAGCGCGTCGAACTGCTCTCGCGCCTGTCCGCGCGCCTCGCGTCCGCGTTCGCGTCCGCGCCGGTCGCGCCGTGCCGCGTCTTCAACAAAGTCTGGTCCAGCGACGAACTCGGCGCGAGCGCCGACGACGCCGCCGGCGGCTTCGACGAAGGCGTCGGCGGCTCGACGAGAGGCGCCGCCGGGTGGTCCATCTGGCGTCCGCGTCCGCCGTCCGGGTACGCCCCGCTCGGCGACGTCGTCGCCCTCGGCGTCGCCAAACCCCCCGCCGACCCGGTGACGGTCATACGCGCGTCGCCCGCGTTCACGTCGCCGCCGTTGGCGTTCGAGCACGCGGGGACGAGGACGCCGCCGTCCATCGCCGCCGCGGGGCTCGTCGCGTGGACGCCGACGCCGCCGCCCGGGTTCGTCGCCCTGGGCGTCGTCTGCGCGCCGGAAGGTTCGGGGCCGCCGCCGCTGGACGCGATGCGGTGCGTTCGAAGAGAGCTCGTCGTTGCCGCGGAGGGCGTCGTCGGGAGAGCGTGCGCGGGCGTCGGCGAAGCGCCGTTGTGGGTCGTGAACAACGCGGCGCGGACGTGCGTCGCCGGCGGCGCGCGCGCGGCGCGCGCGTTGGACCTTCGCGTGCCGACCGGGCTCCCCGGGGAGAAACGCGGCGCGAGCGGTGGCTCGAGCGCTTCTGCGGCGTCTTCGTCGACGACGACCGCCGCCGTGGATGTCGACGGATTCGGTAGTAACGTTCCGTTAACCGGCGTTACCGCCGCGCCGGTGACGATGACCGTCGTCGATTTCGAACGCGTGTGGTGGGATTTCAAATCCGGCGCGAAGACGCGCGTGTCCGTGTGGCGTCCGAAAGTCCCGCGCGGATGGGGCTCGTTCGGCGACGTCGCGGTGAACCGCCTCGAACCGCCGGTGTCCACGGTCGTCGTTCGCGTGATCCCCGATCGCGTCGAACGCGGCGCATCCGGTCGCCCGCGGTCGCCGCCGACGACCCCGCCGATCGGCTACCACCTCGTGTGGAAAGACTCCGGTTTCCGCGCTGGGCGCAGCCGTCACAAGCAAGGCACGATCTCGTTCTGGCGCCCGGTCCCGCAGGACGGGTACGTCGCCATCGGCGACGTCGCGTCGCCGTCGCACGCGTCCCCGCCGAAGGACGCGGTCGTGTGCTTGAGAGCGGACCTCGCGCGAGCGTTGCCTCAGTTTGCGTTCAGCGAAGGCGCGGCGTGGACCTCCGCGGGCGCGCACTTCAAACTCGGCAAGAGACCTGTGGCGCTGTTTCACCCGAACGCGTTCTCGGAGGACTGGACGTCGTTGGGGACCTTCCTCGCGGCGCACGCGGAGGAGGGGAAGTCGTTGAGACCGCCGGAGATGGCTTACGCGCCCGAGTACGCGCGATGGAAGTCCCCGACGGACCAGGACGGCGGAGGCGGCGGGTACGTCTTTTCCACGCGGCTCGACGTCCTCGACGCGACAGTCTTCGCGGACGCGGCGGCGCGACGCGCGCCGCTCGCGCGTCTGTCCTTACGCCGCGTCTCCGTGGACGCGAAACTCACCGCGGATAACGACACAATCGCGGAGGTGTCGTGCACGACGGAGCTGTCGCACTTCAACGCGAGGACGGCGGCGTGGGAGCCGGTCGTCGAGCCGTGGTCGCTCGTCGCTCGGTACGCGGACGTCGTCGACGCGTTGGACGCGCCATCGAAACGCCGAGCGCTGGACTTCACGCCGCCGGGGTATACCCTCCGCGTGGACGGCGCGGGGCCGTTGCGAACGGTCATCACGCATGCGTTTCTGGATGATCTGATCGGCGCGTACGCGGCGTCGATGCGCGCGGGCGGCGAGAAGAAGACGACGCACGCCGCCGCCGCCGCGAAGAAGAAGAAGATGAACGAAAACGACGGCGACGGCGTCGTCAACGCGACGGGTCGCAGGGTCTGGACGCGCGCGAAAAACGGCGTCGTCACGGAGACGAAACCCGGCGGGATCTTACCGGGCGTCGGCGTCGAGAGAGCGCCGCCGGCGTCGCTTCTCGCGAACGGCGCGGAGGACGGGGTCGTCTCTCCGCGGTCGAGACCGACGTCGTCGGAGCCGTGTTACGCGCTGATCGAAGTGCTCGCGTGTCGCGCCGTCGGCGTCGTCGAATCGCTCGACGCCGCGTCAGACGACGACTCCGTCCCGCCGCCGCCGCTTCGCACGCTGCGGTTTTCTTTGGACGGCGTCCGGGGAGACGGCGGCGTCGATCACGATCACGCCGCGTGCACGATCGCGCTGGAAGACGAAACGTCAACCGGCGCGGCGCTCGTGGACGTCGTCCCGTGGCGGCTCGCGAACGCGAACGCGAACGCGAACGACGCGGGCGACGCGTTCGGCGTTTTGCGTTTGCGCGCGGAGGTGACGCACACGTCGCACGGCGCGATTCAAGCCGCGCTGGGGGAGTCGCGTCTCGATGCGCGCGTGGCGTCTTCCGCGATCGACGTGCCGTCGGCGGCGCTGCTGCGCGCCGCGAGCGCGGAGACGTGGTTTCCGAGCGATGACGGCGAGTGGTACGAGCTGGAGCCGTCCGCGGCGAGCGGATCGAACCGCCGCCCGCGCGTGCGACTTCGCGTTCGGCTCGTCGAGGGCCTCCAACTCCGATCGCCGCGCGCGAGAACGCCGCTCGGCGCCGCCGCGATGATCTCGAGCGCGATGTCGTCCGTCTCCGGGGACTTCGACGGCCTCGCGATCGCGGACGCGGGCGTCGGCGGCGGCGACGGCGGCGGCGGCGGCGGCGACGGCGGCGCGGGACGTTTAGAACGTCTGAAACTCTACCGCGCGCATCAGCTCGAGCTCGTGTGGTGGTCGCGAAACTCCGGGTCGATACTGGACGTCTCCGGGTGGCACCCGGTGTGCCCGCCGGGGACGGCGCTCCTCGGGACGTCCATCGTCGCCGGGTTCAACGCCCCGAACGAGGCGTTGATCGCGCGCGCGCCGTGGCTCGACCCGGCTGCGTCGGTTTCTTCGGTTTCAAAACCGTCCGTCGGCCCGTCCGCGACGGCGCCCCCCGTCGGGTTCGCGCGCGTCTACGCGGACTCCGGGAAGCGATGGATGAACGACCCGAACGGCACGGTCGCGATCTGGCACCCGGAGGCGCCGCCGGGGTACGTCGCCGTGGGATGCGTCGTCACCCCGGATCACCAGCCCCCGGATCCGACGAAATTCGCGTGCGTCCGCGCCGATCTCGCGGCGCCGTCCGCCGCGGCGCCGGCGCCGCTGTGGTCCAATCACGGCGCGCACAGCAAGCTTGGGAACGAACAGCTCGCGCTGTATCGCACCGGCGTCGCGGGCGGCGCGGGGTGGACCGCGGTGTCGTCGCATTCGCGCGAGGACGTCGAGCACGCGGAGTTTCCGCCGTTTGAGGTGCGTTCTATACACTGGTCCCCGTACGACCGCGTCGGCGTGGTGAACGCCGATCCTTAAGGACTTTTCCCGGCGCGTCTCTCCGCCCAGGGTCCCTCGCTTTC
>MDSW01099303.1_pt1 | contig 17062 bp, 14 predicted proteins | sample 811171 | NCBI WGS metagenome assembly MDSW01 (sample SAMN05326641, study PRJNA326480) | marine metagenome | isolation source: seawater | place: Atlantic Ocean: North West | collected 2012
ACTTTATCTCCTTTGTTAATTGAAAAATTTAAATCTTTAAAAAAATAATTTCCACTTTCATCCTTTGCACTTAAATTACTAACTTCTAAAATGTCATTTCCAGCCTCTCTAAATTGATTAAATATAATTGCTGGATATTTTCTGCTTGATGCTTGAATTGTGTCAATATTAATTTTTTCCAATAATTTTTTACGACTTGTCGCTTGTCTACTTTTTGAAGCATTGGCACTAAATCTAGAAATAAAGTTTTGTAGTTCTTTTCTTTTTTCTTCAGCTTTTTTATTAGCCATGCTTCTTTGTCTTAATAACAATTGGCTTGATTGATACCAGAAAGAATAATTACCGGTATATTGTTGTATTTTTTGAAAATCAATGTCAATAATATTCGTGCATACAGTATCTAAAAAGTGCCTGTTATGTGAAACTACAATAACAGTATTTTTAAAATTTAATAAAAACTCTTCTAACCAGTAAATTGTTTTTACATCTAGATTGTTTGTAGGTTCGTCAAGAATTAAATAATCGGGATTTCCAAATAACGCTTGAGCAAGTAAAACTTTTACTTTTGTACTGGGTTCAACATCCTTCATTAGTAAGTTATGTTGATTCGCTGGTATTCCCATTTCACTTAGCATGTTTCCAGCGCTAGATTCTGCATTCCATCCATCCATCTCTTCAAATTTTTCTTCTAATTTGGCTACTTCAATTCCATCGTTCTCATCAAAGTCAGGTTTGGCATAAATTTCATTTTTCTTTTGCATTATATTCCATAAATCTTTGTGTCCGAGCATGACTGTTTGTAATAACTCTCTTTCATCATATTCAAAGTGATTTTGTTTTAATACAGAAATTCTTTTATTTTCTTCTTTTGTTATTGTACCATAATTAGGTTGAATCTCAGAAGTGATAATTTTTAGAAACGTAGATTTTCCAGCTCCATTTGCACCTATAACTCCAAAGCAACGTTCTCCATCTAGCTTTAGGTTTACATTGTCAAATAGAACGCGTTTTCCATATTGAAGAGTCATATTGTTAATTGTAATCATAATATTGGGATATTGATTTATAATTAAGGTTACAAATATATCTTATTTTAATAAAGAATTAAATATTAAAACAACCATCTAAATGAATTAGTTTTGATTCATTATTATATTTATTGTATGATTTATAAGATTTATCAAGTAGATGCTTTTAATTATCAAAACTTCAAAGGTAATCCTGCATGTGTTTTACAATTAAATAAATGGTTTGATGATGAACATCTTCTAAAGATAGCTCAACAAAACGAAGTTTCGGAAACTGCTTTTTTTATTAAAGAAGAAAGTATTATTCACCTTCGATGGTTTACTCCTGAGTTAGAGATGGATTTATGTGGGCACGGCACATTGGCTGTTGCATATGTTATAAAAGAAATCTTAGGATATGATTTAAATAGTCTGATGTTTAGTACCATAAGTGGAGATCTTAAGGTTTCTAGTAATAGTATTTATTATCAGTTAGATTTACCATTAAGACCGCCAAAAAAAGCATTATTACCTAAGGAAATAGGTCTATCGTTAAACATTATGCCTCATGAGGTATTTAAATCCAGAGATTACTTATTGATTTATAATTCGGAACAAGAAATTAAGGATATACAAGTCGACAGTACTTTTCTTGATAAAATTAATTTAGGTTGTGGTGGGGTTGTTGTAACTGCTAAAGGAATTTCCTCTGATTTTGTTTCAAGATACTTTACTCCCAATTCCAGTATCTTAGAAGACCCTGTAACAGGTTCTGCTCATTGTAGCTTAGTGCCATTCTGGTCATCAAGATTGAGAAAAAATAATTTAGAAGCTTTTCAATTATCTGAAAGAGGGGGAAGGTTACTGTGTCAAAATTCAAATAATAGAGTATTTGTTTCTGGACAGGCTAAACTTTTCTCTGTTAAAAATTATAATTTTTAACAAGTTAAAATCAATAATAAAACATGTTTATGATCAATAATAAAACATGTATATTAGGTATTTAAGAAATTTAATATGAGAAAAAAAATATTACTATTAGGTTCTGGTGAATTAGGCAAAGAGTTAGTAATTGCCATGCAGCGTTTGGGACAACATGTTGTTGCTGTAGATAATTATGTAGATGCTCCGGCTATGCAAGTTGCAAATGAATTTGAGGTTATTGACATGTTGAATGGTTCTGAACTAGATGAAATTGTCAATAAACACAATCCTGATTTTATTGTTCCTGAAATTGAGAGTATAAGAACAGAACGTTTTTATGATTATGAAAAACAAGGATTTACTGTTATACCATCTGCTAAAGCTGTAAATTATACAATGAACCGTAAAGCAATTAGAGATTTAGTGTCGATTGATCTAGGTTTTAAAACAGCAAAATATAGATATGCTAAATCTATTGATGAGTTAAAAAATGCAGTTGAGTTTACTGGTTTGCCATGCGTAGTTAAGCCGCTGATGTCTAGTTCAGGAAAAGGACAGTCTATAATACGAACTAATTTAGATATTGATAAAGCTTGGGATTATGCCATTAGAGGTTCTAGAGGAGATTTGATGGAAGTGATAGTAGAAGAATTTGTAGAATTTGACTATGAAATTACTCTTCTTACTCTAACACAAAATAATCAAAAAACTCTTTATTGTCCACCTATTGGACATAGACAAGAACGTGGTGACTATCAGGAGAGTTGGCAGCCAGCTAATATGAACAATGAAGTATTAAAAAAAGCACAAAAAGTATCATGTGCTATAACTAAAGCTTTAGGCGGTAATGGTATATGGGGTGTGGAGTTTTTTATTAAAAATAATGAAGTATATTTTTCAGAATTATCTCCAAGACCTCATGATACAGGTATGGTTACTTTAGCTGGCACACAAAATTTCACAGAGTTTGAATTGCATGCACGTGCTATTTTAGGTATTCCTGTCTTAAATATTAATTTAATACGAAACGGAGCTTCTTCAGTTGTATTAGCTACTAAGAAAAATTCTAAATTCCCATTCTTTTCAGGACTTGTTGAAGCAGCAATGTTTGAAGATACTAAATTTAAACTTTTTGGTAAACCTTCAGCGCATCCATTTAGAAGAATGGGAGTGGCTTTGGCATATGGGAAATATGACATTAAAAATCTTGTTAATAAAGCTAAAAATGTATCAAGTACAATCATTGTTGATTAGTGAAAATACTATTGTTTATAAAATTCCATTGATTTGCACAGATCTTTCAAATTATTAGTTTATAATTGCTAACTAATAGATCATTATGACAGATAATAAAAAAGTTAATTTTTACAAGCACCTTAAACAAGAGGTTAATCAGTACTTTATTAAACAAAACACACATAAGAAAGCTAATTTTAACATGTATTTCAAATGTTTATTTATGCTATCCCTTTATATTATCCCCTATTGCTTGATGATACTTGGTGTTGTTAATGACCCTTCATATTACTGGATTTGTTGGCTATTAATGGGCCTTGGTATGTCTGGGGTTGGGATGTGTATAATGCATGATGGTAATCACAATGCTTTTTCAACAAAAAAATCAGTTAACGATCTCATGGGTTTGACCCTTCAAGTTGTAGGAGGCTCATATAAAAATTGGAGGATTCAGCACAATCAATTACACCATAAGTACACAAATATGATTAATCATGATCCTGATGTAAGCCCTGTTAAACTATTGCGGTTTTCACCTGATAGTCCTTATAGAAAATTCTATCGTTTTCAATTTATTTACGCTTGGTTTCTCTATGGTTTAATGACTTTTTCCTTTGCTACTATGAAGGAATTTAAACAGTTGTTTGAGTGGAGAGATAGTACTGTTATATCAGGAATAGAATTTAAGCAATTAATGAAGGAGCTAATTTTGTGGAAAATGGTATATTATTTTTTCATACTATTCATTCCTTTATTTTTTTTAGATATCAATTTTTTACAATGGTTTGGTTTATTTATGCTAATGCACTTTGTTTCAGGTTTTTTATTGGCAATTGTTTTTCAAACAGCTCATATAATGCCTGATTGCAAACACCTTAGTTATGATAAAGAATTTAATCCAAATGAATGGGCAATTAATCAACTTGAAACAACTTCAAATTACTCTCCAAATAGTAAAATATTTTCATGGTTTATTGGAGGTTTAAATTATCAAGTTGAACATCATTTATTCCCTGGTATTTGTCACGTTCATTATGCAGGTATTTCAAAAATTGTTAGAAAACTAACAAAGGAATATGGATTACCTTATCATTGCGAAAAGAATTTTTTTCAAGCAATTTTATCTCATGGAAAAATGCTTTATGTTCTAGGTAGGCCATAATTTACACTTAAATCTATTCTCAAAAAATTGACTTATTCAATTATTTTTTTATATTATAAATAATAGTTAATTGTGTTTTAATATTTAATTTTGCAATTTTTTTGAAGAAAAATAAAATATCTTTAGTTATTGAGGGTGGCGGTTTTAAGTCTGTTTTTTCCGCTGGAGTCTTGGATGCATTTTTAGTAAATAAATTTAATCCATTTGATCATTTTATTGGTGTTTCTAGTGGAGCGATGTGTTTGTCATATTATATTGCAAATCAATATAAGGTCTACTATAAAATGTCAAAAAAAGTTTGTGATGACGCTCAGTTTTTGAGCTATAAAAATGCTTTTTCAGATCAAGGATTTATGAATTTAAAATATTTAACTCAATATGCTGTTAAAAACAACCCATTAGATATTAAAAAAATAACTAATCTTTCTGAAGATAAAAAATTCCAAGTCGTTGCTACCAATATTGACAATGGAAAACCTGTTTATTTAGAGCCTGATTACAACAATATCTATAGATGTTTACGTGCAACATCTTCTTTGCCTTTTTTTACTAAGGGATCATGCAAGATTAATAATCTATCATTAATGGATGGTGCTTGGTCTGATCCTATACCAGTTAAACATGTAGTTGATTGTGGTGCTGATAAAGTTATTGTTATTAGACCTCATCCTGGAGATTATAAAATTGATGGCTTAAATTATTTTGGTATGATTGCAGGATATTGGTGGAGAGAGAATCCTAAAATGAGTGAAATTTTTTTAAAGGAGTATACTTGTTATAATAAAGCTGTTGATTTTATTCATCAAAAGCATTTTGATGTTGATATAATTCAAATTTGTCCTAATCAATTTTTAAAATCAACGGTTCTTGGTGCTTCTAAATCTAATTTAGAACATGATTATCATTGCGGTATTGAAAAAGGTTTAGATATTATCGATAGTTTTAAGGACTTTTCTTGTTGACTATATTATATGCAATTTTTTTAAAATGAGAACCAGTCTAATTATATCAACTTACAACTGGCCTGAAGCTCTTGATTTAGTCCTTAAAAGTGTATTGTTTCAATCTGTCACTGTTGATGAAATAATTATTGCTGATGATGGTTCATCTAATTCTACCAAGTTGATATTTGAAAAATATAAAAATATTTTTCTTAACTCAATTAATCATATTTGGCATCAAGATATTGGCTTTAGAAAAACAAAAATTCTTAACAAAGCATTTGTAGCTTCTTCTGGTGATTATATAATACAAATTGACGGCGATATTATATTACATGAACATTTTATTAAAGATCATATTAAAAGCGCAGAAAAAAATAAATTTATTCATGGAGGAAGAGTTTTTTTGAATGAGAAAATAACATTAGAAAGATTAAGGAATAAAAATATTAATTTCCATTTTTTTAATCGCGGAGTTAATAATAGAATAAATACTATCTATTCACCTTTTTTGTCAAATTTTTTTAGTTATAAATCTACTACATTAAGGAAGACTCGGGGATGTAATTTTTCTTGTTGGAAAAAGGATTTTGAAAAAATCAATGGTTATAATGAAGATATGTTAGGATGGGGATTAGAGGATTCTGAACTTTCTGCAAGATTAATAAACAATGGTCTTTTTAAGAAAAGATTAAAATTTACAGCTTTGACTTACCATTTGCATCATGACAATAATTCTAAAAGTGATGTTAAGCGAAATCTGAAGATACTTAAGAATAGTGTAGCTAATAAAATAATTATTTGTAATAAGGGAATCAATCAAAATAAGGTCAGTTAAAATTTTGATTTTTTTCTTTTCTTCTTAGGAGTTGATTTTTGTTGAGAAAACTCTTTGGCTATTTCAATTTTTAAAACAGTACCTCTCCATTTAGTTTTATTTATTTTTTTGATTATTTCTGCTCCGTAATTATTGTCAATTTCAAAAAAAGAAAAACTTTTCATGATATCTATTTTTCCAATAAAAACATCTCTTTTTTTAATTTTCTCATTAATTAGACCTAATATGTTTTGTGCTCCTAGTCCTTGTTTTTTTCCAACATTTATATGGAGTCTTACAGTATCTTGCTTAGATTTTCTCCCCGAGTCTTTTTCTTTGATTTGTTTTAAGTCAGGAGTGTTGTTATAGAAGGATAGAAATCTATTAAACTCCACTGATACAAATTGTTTAATAAGTGTTTCTTTGTCAAGATGATTAAGTTTTTCAGAAATACTTGGCAGATACTTTTCGATTTGCTTGTCTATTGGAGATGTTTGAATTTTATTAATTAAACTTAAAAGTTGTTTTTCACAAATCATATCTCCTGTTGGCATTTGATTTAAAATGATTTTTTTATTAATCATTTTTTCAATTTCTTTTATTTTTTTTATATTTCTATCAGTTGCTATAATAATTGATTCCCCTTTTTTATTAGCTCTAGCTGTTCTTCCTGATCTATGAATATATACTTCATTGTCATCTGGCAAATTATAATTTATGATGTGTGAAATATTATCAACATCTAATCCTCTGGCTGCTACATCAGTAGCTACTAAGATCTCTAGATTTCTTTGTCTAAACTTCTGCATTACATGATCTCTTTGAGATTGAGATAAATCCCCATGAAGTGAGTCTGCGTTGTAGCCATCTTCCATTAATCTACTAGAAACATCTTTGCATTCTCTTCTGGTTCTACAGAATACAATGCCATAAATACTTGGGTTGAAATCGCATAGTCTTCTTAGTGCTGCATATCGTTGTCTATTACTTACAATATAGTATGAATGTGCAATATTTTTTCCTGCTTCATTTCTTTTAGATATTTCAATCATATGAGGTTCCCTCATGTAACTTTTAGATATTTTTAAAACATCTTTTGGCATAGTTGCAGAAAAGAGTAGTGTTTGTTTTTCTTTAGGTGTGTCTTTTAAAATAGTATCAATATCTTGTTTAAATCCCATGTTTAACATCTCATCAGCTTCATCCATTACAACAGCGTTGATTTTTACTAGATTTATTTTGTTTCTTTTAATTAGATCAATTACTCTTCCAGGGGTGCCTACGATAATGTGATTTCCTTTTTTTAAAGCTTGGATTTGTGATTTTATATCTGTTCCTCCATAGACTGCATTGATTTTTACTTTTGTGTTTATTGAAAAACTTTCAAGATCTTTAGTTATTTGCATGCATAATTCTCTAGTAGGACACAATACTATACATTGAGTATAGTTGTGATTGATGTTAGTTTTTTGAATTATTGGTATTCCAAATGCTGCTGTTTTTCCAGTTCCAGTTTGAGCTAAGCCAATAAGATCATTACTTGATTCTAATAAAAAGGGTATAGCCTCATTTTGGATTTCGGTGGTTTCAATAAAGTTTAATTTACTGAGAGATTTTTTTATATGTTGATTGATATCTAATTCTGCAAATTTCATATTTTTCTCATTCTTAAATTAAGTGGAGTGATTTCTAAGTATTCGTCATCTTTTATATATTCCATAGCTTCTTCAAGTGAAAATTCTATCCTGGGTGCAATTTTCATTGCATCGTCTGAACCTGACTTTCTCATGTTTGTTAGTTGCTTTCCTTTTATAAGGTTTACCTCTAGGTCATTTTCTCTATTGTGTTCTCCAATAACTTGGCCTTTATAAATTACTTCAGTAGGTGCAACAAAAAAACGTCCTCGATCTTGTAGTCTATTTAATGCAAAAGAGGTTGCAGGACCTTGCTCTCCAGATGTAAGAGATCCTTTTGTTCTTGTTTCAATACCACCTTTGTACTTTTTAAACTCTCTAAATCGATGTGTCATAATAGCAGTACCTGATGTTGCGGTTAATAGATTATTCCTTAATCCAATTAAACCTCTAGATGGAATATCAAATTCTAAGTGTTGTAAATCACCTTTAGGTTCCATGATTAATAAGTCACCTTTTCGTTTTGTTACTAATTCAATAGCTTTTCCTGAGTGATCTTCAGGAATGTCAATAACTAATGTTTCAAATGGTTCGTGTTTTTCACCATTTACATCTTTTTCAATGACTTTTGGTTTACCAACTTGTAGTTCATATCCTTCTCTTCTCATTGTTTCAATTAGAATGGATAAGTGTAGTATACCTCTTCCAAAGACATTAAATTTATCTTCTGATTCTGTTTCTTCCACTTTTAGGGCTAAATTTTTTTCTGTTTCTTTTATTAACCTATCCCTTATATGTCGAGATGTCACATATTTGCCTTCTTTTCCAAAAAAGGGAGAATTGTTAATTGTGAATAGCATACTCATCGTAGGTTCATCTATTTTGATCCTTGGCAATGGGGTAGGGTCATCTATACTTGCTATTGTGTCACCAATTTCAAAATCATCTATACCTACAATTGCACAAATGTCCCCTGATTTGATTGTTTCTACAGTGGATTTTCCTAATCCTTGAAATTCAAAAACTTCTTTAATGCGAATTTTTTTATTTTCAGATTGTTTACATAATATATAATCTCCACCATTCTTAATGCTACCTTGAAACACTCTTCCAATCGCGATTCTACCTTTAAAGCTAGAATAGTCTAAGGAAGTTATTTGCATTTTTGTTGACCCTTCTCTACAAGGTGCTTGAGGGATGAATTTTATTATAGCATCTAATAGCACATTTATATTGTCAGTTGGACATTTCCAGTCCGAAGACATCCAACCTTGTTTAGAAGATCCGAATAGTGTTTGAAAATCTAATTGATCCTCAGTTGCATTTAAATTAAACATTAAGTCAAAGACAGATTCCTGAACTAATTCAGGTTGGCAATTTTCTTTGTCTATTTTATTAATGATTAAAATAGGTTTTAAGTTTAGTTCTATTGCTTTCTGAAGCACAAATCTAGTTTGAGGCATTACTCCTTCAAATGCATCAACTAATAATAATACCCCATCAGCCATCTTCAAAACTCTTTCAACTTCTCCTCCAAAATCGGCGTGTCCTGGTGTGTCAATAATATTTATTTTTACGTTTTTGTATGTGACTGATATGTTTTTTGATAAAATTGTAATTCCTCTTTCTCTTTCCAAATCATTATTGTCAAGAATTAATTCATCGCTATTATTTTTAGATTTTTCAATATTGCAAGTTTGAATAATTCGATCCACTAACGTGGTTTTTCCGTGATCGACATGAGCAATGATAGCGATATTTCTTATAGAGTCCATATTTTTTATTTTGTGCAAATATAGTTGCTTAATACACTTTTACTATTGATTATTGTAAATAATAGTAATTGTATTATAATCTATAATTATTTATTTATATTGTTAGTCTAACAATTGTTTGGTTTTTAAATTTGTAACTGTGAGAGGTTTTTTTTGGTTATTATTATTATTATTATTGCCACTTTTATCTAAAAGTCAACATAATTTTTACCTTGGTTTTGGTTCTATTTCTTCTGTCGCAAATTTGAAAAATAACGATGTAAGTCAGCAAAGTCAAAATTTAGACTTTGGAATTTATTATGGCAACAATATTAAGGTCAGTTCTAAATTCATGACTGTTCTTGAGGTTTTTTATTTAAATCAACAAGTTGTTTTGAATCAAAGTCGCACATCAAAATTTGAATTGCATCAAAATATTGGTTTTGGAATAAAGCCAGGTTTTTACTCAGGTAGACATAGCGTGCATTTTTCGGGAGGTATATTAGGCGTTTATGTATTTGATCAACATAATAATGGTAGTCAATTTGATCATTTTGATGAGTCTTTTTATTATGGTCTGGATTATAATTATGATATTACTAATAATATATCATGTAATTTCGGAGTTTTGATTTCTGAATTTAAATCAGACAGCCATTTTTCTGATTTTCAATTAATTGATTTTGCAGTCTTACAATTTGCATTGCATTACAATCTTAAATAGAATTGACATGAATATATTTTGGTTCCGAAGAGATTTAAGATTACATGATAATACTGCCTTAAATGAGGCCTTGAAAAATGGAACTGTTCAGCCTGTCTTTATTTTTGATACAAATATTTTAAGTAAATTAAGTAAAGATGATTCTAGATTAACATTCATTCATTCGATCTTGAGTTCTATTAACAATACTTTAAATAAACATAATGCTAGTGTTATATGTTATTATGGTGATCCTTTAGATGTGTGGAAAAAGATCATGAAAGACTTTGAAATACAAAATGTCTATTGGAATAAGGATTATGAGCCATATGCTATTCGAAGAGACGAATCTGTTATTAAACTTTTAAGTTCAAACAACTTAAAAGTCAATACTTTTAAGGATCAAGTTATTTTTGAAGAGAATGAGGTATTAAAAGTCAATGGAGATCCCTACACAATTTTCACTCCTTATAAGAACAAATGGCTTAGTAATCTTGAAGAAGAAAACGTAGGTTCTTCATTCACTATTCATTCAAAATTAGATTTCACTAAATTTAATTCTTTTAAATCTATTTTTCCTTCACTAAAATCTTTTGGTTTTAATAGATCAAACATACAAGTTCGAGATTTTTCTTTTGAAAAATTAGATAATTACCATGCTACAAGAAATTTTCCTTCCATTGATGAAACATCTTATCTTGGTCCGCATTTAAGATTTGGTACTGTATCAGTAAGAGAATGCGTCAATGCCGCTTTAGATAATAATAGTATCTTTTTATCTGAGCTAATTTGGCGAGAGTTTTTTATGCAAATTTTGTTTCATTTCCCATATGTTGAAAATAAATGTTTTAAGTTAAAGTATGAGGCTGTTAAATGGCGCAATAATAAACAGGAATTTCAGTTTTGGTCTAGTGGAATGACAGGATTTCCGTTAGTGGATGCTGGTATTAGACAATTAAACCAAACTGGATATATGCACAATCGAGTTCGTATGGTCGTAGCTAGTTTTTTAGTTAAACATCTACTAATTGACTGGAGGTGGGGGCAAGATTTTTTTGCTAAAAAGTTACTTGATTTTGAATTGTCTTCTAATAATGGAAATTGGCAATGGGCTGCTGGAACAGGTTGTGATTCTGCTCCTTATTTTAGAATTTTTAATCCAATAAATCAATTATCTAAATTTGATTCCAAAATGTCTTATGTAAATAAATGGATACCTAACTTAAATGAACCATCATATCCTGATCCTATTGTTGACCATAAATTCGCTCGAATAAGATGCTTAGATGTTTATAAGAAGGCCATTAAAATTTAGTTTTTGATTGCTTTAATAATTGAATGTGAATTTTTTGTATTTAGTTGTATGAAGTACTGACCTCTTGTATAATTTGTTAAGTCTATAGATATGGATGTTAGGTCTTCATACTTAGAGACTATATTGTATTGTGATTTATTAATTTCTTGACCTTTGCTATTAATTATTTTAATTTGATCTATCTCATCAATGTTGAGTCTGACTTCAATATTAATAATTCCTTTAGTAGGATTGGGATATGATATATAGATTATGTCGTCTTTGTTGTTTTCAGGTGATATGTTCTGTTTAATTAAGTTTACAAATTTATCAGGTGAAACAACTCTTATGTTATTGTCAAAAAGAGATACACACTTTATTATGCTATCTACAGAGTTGGACCAGTTATGTACAGCTATTAAGCTATATCCATTTTCTGAGTATGGATTTTTTTCCTGATCATTAATTTTGGATGCTAAACTGCTAGTGCTTTCAAAACCTCCCCACAAGTTGTATCTTCCACTGATTACAGGCTTATTATTAATAAATTTTATATTTCCATTTAAACTGGAATAATTAGCAAAGTCATAATAAAACACTGCATTAACTGATTCTTGTTGAACAAATGGATATAAATAAAAATCATTGTCATTATTGCCAATGACATTCACAATTTTTAAATCAGATTTTATCATATAGTCGTTCATTAGGCTTACGTATGCTTCTAGATTCGAGTAAGAGTCTGGATATATGTATGATAGCCCTGATGGACCAGCTATAAAATAATCTTTGCCATCGTATGTGTGTTTAGCTGCTGAATAAATTTTATTCATAACTGTTGGTGCAAGCTCAACTAATGCTGGAGAAATAGTCCATCCTATGTCAATCTGTCCTCTATTTTGATTGCCAAACCATCTTTGGTCAGTGAAAAACCAATTTAATAGCCACTGAATATTATCTCCATCACTCATCACAAAACATACTGTATGGGTATCGTTAATTGTTTCGGTATATGAGTTGTGTTCATTTTGATTTATTGAGTGATTAAAATTTGTTAGAACTGATAAGTTATAGGCGTAGTCTGATGGAAGAACACCTATGCCTTTGATTGAAGCCTTATTGACAGTTTGATATTCATCTGCACCCCATCCTAATAATATGCTATTATTTTGCATTAAGTTTAAAGCGGATTCTGTAAAATCACTATGAATGTTATCATAGAATTGAATAGAGTTAGTAAACACGGAATAATCACCTAAGCACAAATCTTTTACAGGATCTTGATAGGTTATAATTTTTTTATTTATTGATTTTGCATAATTATTTAACACCCAGTTATAATCCTTAGATCTTACATCATGGATCATAGGGATATTAAGTTCGGTCATTAATTTAACATGATTATTAGTAATTGTTATGGCATTATATATGCCCGATAGAGTAGTGGCTATATTACTTGAATGTGTGTGTATGTCGCATAATATGTAGCCTTCTATTTTTGATTTAAATAATGTGATTAATTCTTCAAAGTTATTATTTATTGAATAGTTTGGTATAATATCATAATTTTCAATTAAATCATTTATCCAGATTGAACTTCCAGTGCCTACATCCCTATAGATTAGTGGCTTTTCTTGTGACAGTATTCCTTGTAAACTTTGAATAGCAAGAATTTCATTTTCAGAAAAGTTTTGATCATAAATAACATATAATGTGTCGGGTTTTTGAGAAGTAGGAAATGGACTGTTTAAAATTCTACTGATGTTTTCTTGTGCAAAAGCAAAATTAAAGCATGTTAAAAAAAATAGAAAAAAAAACTTCATTCTTATAGAGAATTTTATTGTAGTTTGTGGCCTGTATATAAAGATATGATTCCTAAATTAATTTGTGTGTGATTACAATTTTTAAATCCAGATTTTTGTAATTTTTTTAGTATTATATTTTCTGAGGGAAATGCCTTGACTGAGTCAATTAGATATTGATATGCATATTTGTCATTGGATATTATTTTTCCCAAGATCGGAACTAAAAACGAGAAGTATATCTTATGTAAATATTTAAAGATCAATTTATTAGGAATAGATGGCTCAATTATTACTATAATTCCATTATTTTTCAAAACCCTATATGACTCCCTTAATCCTTGATCCATGTTTTCAAAATTTCTTAGTCCAAATCCCATTGTGATTGCATTAAAAGATTGATTTTTGAATGGTAACACTTCTGCATCAGCTAATAGAAATGAAATTCTATCTGATAATTTTTTTCTTTCAATCTTTTTTAATCCAATATCAATCATTTTTTTTGAAATGTCTAATCCTGTTATTATTGCATCAGTATATTTAGCTGCCATGATGGCTAGTTCTCCAGTTCCTGTTGCTATATCAAGTATTTTTTTCGGTTTATTGTTGATTTTTTTTACAGCTTTTTTTCTCCATAATCCATCCATTTTAAGTGTCATTAATCCATTTAGAAGATCGTAAGTTGGAGCAATATTATCAAACATATTGGTGATTTGGGTTTTTTTATTTTTTAGATTATGATAAGGTTTAATATTCTTCATGATTAATAATTAGTTTGTTAGTAACGTTTGTGCTATATAGTTTGGCATAGTTGTTGTTTTATATAGACATATATAAAAAAAAAATATGAATAAAATGTTTTATCAAAACCAAATTATAAAATTTAATAATCTTATTAGTCTTGATCAACATCATGTTAAATTACTAATTAGAACCAAAAGATATATTGATATTCATTATTTTGAAGATATTAATTTGGATTTATTATCTAAAACTCAAGGTTTATCTAAATATCATTTACTACGGTTGTTTAAATCATTATATGGCACTACTCCAAGACAGTATTTAATAGATAAAAGATTGCAAAAGTCTAAAGAAAATTTACAAAAAGGTATGTCAGTAACTGATTCATGTTATGCCGTGGGGTTTTATAGTGCTACGACTTTTTCATCACTTTTTAAAAAGAAAATTGGCGTGTCTCCAAATGAATATAAAAAAAGCAATTATTAAATAATAATTCCTGTATAAAAAATGCAATATAATTAAATCTATTTTTTTGATTTAATATATTATTTTACATTTTGCTGATTTTTTATTTTCTTAGCCTTTGATTTTTAGTACAAAACCATGTTTTTCTTTGGTCAGATGTTTTTAGTGATACAACTTTTGTGTTCTTACTTGAAATTTTTTTTCCATAGATGTTTAGATTAAAAGTGGATTCGTGAAATGGGTTGTGAAAGTCTTTTAACTCTGCACCTCCATGCTTGTAGCTATTTAACATGATTGTCTTAGTTTTTGTTATAAGACTTATTTTTTCAGATCGTGATAATTTAAACCACTTCTCTTCAGGATGTATATTTGAAGCATAAAGAGCTTCTGATTTAATATAATTCCCTACTCCAGGGAAGAATGATTGGTCCATTAAAATCGAACATATTGATCTTTTAGATTTATGACTCTTATCTAAGAATTCAAAGTGTTTTTTAAAATTATACTTACTATTTAATAAATCATACTCTGCAATATGTTTATTTTTTAATTGATTTTTTGTTAAAATTATCATATTTCCAAATTTCCGCACATCCTTAAAAAACAACTCCTTGTAACTATTGTATACACGAAAATGACAATGTTTTAAGTTTTCTTGACTCCACCCCCCAGTCATACCCAGGTGAAAATTAAAAATAGATTTATCATCTAGGTCTATAAAAATATTTTTTCCTATTGTGTAGCTTTTTCGATAATTCTGTAGGTTATTTTTAACATGTTTGAATACATTGCTATATTTTTCAGAATAGTATTCACTTATAATCTCAAAATTAATTTCTTTACTCTTTTTGAAAAACGTATTAAAATACGTTGATGCTATTTTTACCTCTGGTCCTTCTGGCATTTTTATGATTATTTTGAATAATTATTTAATAAATTAATAAAAAATTAACACTAATATCTTATAATATTATTTATAGATATTATTAACTTCGCATAAAATTAATTTAAAATATAAAATTATTATGAAAAAATTTACACTGATCATGTCATCGATATTGATGTTTTCATTTGCCTTTTCTCAAGAAACAGAGACTGAGGAAATGTCACAAGAGCAAATAATGCAACAGAAAATGGATGAGCTTTTAAATGAGATTAATGAAATGAAAAGTATTTTTAATCAAGAGAATGCTACATTACAAAGTAAAATCATGATGCTTGAAGAGGCTAATAAAGATTTAGCAAAAGATTTAGGAGATAATTTAGAAAATCAGAAAAGCCAATTTGAAATAAAGTGGAATAATGGTTATAGTATATCTAGTGGTGATGGAATGCATAGTTTAAAATTTGGCGGACGATTAATGTTAGATGAATCAAGATGGGTGCAAGATAAAGGTGAGGCTATGAAGGCTGCTGGAATAAGAAGAGCACGTCTTTATCATGCTGGTCATGTTTATGGCGATATCTTTAGTTATAAGTTTGATTTAGATTTTTCAGGTGCATCTCTTTCTTTTAAAGATATGTATATTGAGATCGACATGAAAGGGTCTAAAAAGTCATGGGGTAAACTTAGATCAGGACACTTTAAGCATCCTTTTGGTTTAGAATCTTTAACTAGTAGTAATAATATGACATTTATGGAAAGATCTTTGCCTAATTCATTATTTCCAGAAAGAGGTGCTGGTACAATGTATCACACAACATGCTTTAGTGATAAAATGTCTTTACAATTAGGGGCTTTTTTTGAAGGCAAAGACGAGGAGATGGCAAAAATGGATTTTATGTCAAATGATGCACATAATATTACAGGTAGATTAACTTATTTGCCAATTAATAAAGATGATAAATTATTACATGTTGGTGCATCTTTTGCACGTAGAGTAAATTTAGATCAAACGGGTGAAAATTTAAACATTGAAGTTAAACCAGAAAATAATTTTGCTGACCCTCTACTACATTATAACTCAGAAGCTGATGCAATGAATTTAATTGGAACAGAGATGTCTCTTGTTTTAGGATCTTTATCTTTTCAAGCAGAATACATGATGGGTAATGTCGATGAAATTCACCACCACGATGAAGATCATGGTGAAGATCATAGTGATGATCATGAAGATATTGGAATGTCAGGATATTATGCTCAAGTTAGTTATTTTTTAACTGGTGAAAAAAGACAATATAAGAGTTCATACTCTGGGTTTGGAAGAGTAAATCCAAAGAAAAATTATTTAGATGGCAAATCTTATGGAGCATTAGAATTAGCTATTAGGTATTCAGGAATGAGTTTTGATGCTGATACTTATATGATGGACGAAATGCCACATACAGATCCAGCAAGTCTTAATAATTTTACAGTAGGTCTTAACTGGTATATCAATCCTGCCATGAGAGTTATGTTTAATTATGTAATGGCGACTAAGAAATTTGACGTAGATGGAATGGAAGATGTTAAAGAAAATGCACTTATGTCAAGAATTCAAATTAATTTCTAATTTGGAATTCATTATTAAACAAGAAAGGGAAGTTAATTTAACTTCCTTTTTTTTTAACATTAAATTAACATTGAATAAATATTGAGA
>MDSW01102926.1_pt1 | contig 17062 bp, 13 predicted proteins | sample 811171 | NCBI WGS metagenome assembly MDSW01 (sample SAMN05326641, study PRJNA326480) | marine metagenome | isolation source: seawater | place: Atlantic Ocean: North West | collected 2012
AAGCTTTTGGATATGGCTGGAATGATGATCCCTATTCGCAGGGCGTTTGGTGCGTGTCTCGTCCAGGACAAATGTCTAAATTCATAGGTGATCTACAAAAAAAACAAGGAAATATCCATTTTGCTAACTCTGATTGGGCTAGTGGCTGGCGCGGCTTTATTGATGGGGCAATAGAGCAGGGCCTTGTCGCTGCTCACCAAGTTAGAGACGAACTCAAGCGTTGATCTTGAGAAGCGGACCTGTTGCATAGCAGCGAAAAAGGCACGTTATTTTGGGTGGAGTAAGGGTTGTTGTGCTGTTGTTTTAATGTTGAACCAAAATTGCAACAACCAAATATATACATTGTATAATTATTTAAGGAGAGGAAAATGACTAAATTTGGTATTAAGTTTCTTTGTGGCGTTTGTGTGTTTCCAATGGCCCTTATTGCAGCTGAAAGTGTTGCAGAGGAGGGTAAAACAAGTTTATTAATGGATGAAATTGTTGTTACATCTCAGAAGCGTGAGCAAAGTCTCAGGGACGTGTCCGTCACTGTGACGGCTTTTTCGGGTGATCAGATTCAAAAACTGGGTTTTGAAGGGAGTGCTGATATCGGTGTTCAGGTGCCGGGACTTACCGTCGCAACAGTGTCAGGCAGCCCGTCTATTGCCTTGTTTAATATTCGGGGTATAAACCAGAATGATTTTGCAGATCACCATGAAAGCCCGATTGCCATATATGAAGATGAGGCTTATATCGCATCTCTGACAGCGGCCAATTTTGGGCTTTTTGATCTGCAACGTGTTGAAACACTTAAAGGTCCGCAGGGGATTGTGTTTGGTCGCAATGCAACCGGGGGACTCATTCACTTTATTACGAAGAAACCAACGACGGATGAAGTCAATGGTTATGCAAAACTTAAGGTCGGTTCGTTCAATCAGGTAAGAGTTGAAGGTGCGGTCAATTTGCCGTTAGGGGATAATACTGCAATACGCCTGTCAGGGATGAGGGGCAAACACGACGGTTATTTAAAAAACCGCATTGGAACGGATGCTCATGAACAAGATTTATCAGCTTTGCGGGCTCAGTTACTCTTCACACCACAAGAGAATATAGAGGTAATATTTAAGGCTCATTACGCTCAGAATGATAACGAATCAACGGGGGCTTACTCTGAGTTGGTATCTGCGCCAACGGGCCCCAATGGAACTGGTGAATTAGTTGGTCCAAATGAAAACCCATGGGGAACCTGTAACGGTTGTGATGTTTTTGGATACAAACCCCCTAGTGATGATCCACTGGATGGTGAGCGTGATTATGAGGGTTTTCTGGACCGGGAAGTATATGGTGCTGGTCTCCACGTAAGTTGGGACCTTGACAGTTTCACGGTCGTTAGCGTGAGCGACTACCGAAAGTCTAAAAAGAATTATGCCGAGGATGCCGAAGGCTCTCCAAATCCGCTTCTCAACTTTGCCACTGCGGCTGATGTTGAAACCTTCTCGCAAGAATTGCGGGCTAACGGTGAAACAGATAATATGCGGTGGCTTTTAGGGGCTAACTATCTGAAAATTAACGGTGATTATGGAAGTAAAATCTGGGATAGTAGTAACTTCACAGGCATTACCGGGACTGCTGATGGATTAAGTTTTAATACATATTCTCTTTGGTCCCAAAATAAAGAAGCTGTGTCTGCTTTCGGCCAGATTGAATATGATATTGCGGATAAATTGACAGCAATAGCTGGTATTCGGTATACGCGCGACAAGGTGGACCATTCGTGGCGGAATACTGTTGTCTTGGATCCATTTGGTTTCTTTGCCTTACCTGGGGCTGTGACCCAGTTTGATGCTAAGTCTACAGATAACTTGTTTGATTTCAAGGCCGTTTTGGAGTATCGTCCTGACGATAACTGGATGTTATATGGCGGGGTTTCACAAGGATCCAAAGGGGCTGGGTTTTCTGGACAATTCCAGCCTGACTTTGCTGCAGCTATACCCTTTGGACGTGAAAAGCTTATTGATTATGAGGTCGGAGCCAAGGGATATCTTTTTGATGGCGCAGCATTTCTGAATGGGTCATTTTTCTATTATGATTATAAAGATTATCAGGCTTTTGTGTTTGATGGTCTAGCTCAGCGTGTCGCGAATATACCTGCTACGATAATTGGCGGAGAAGTTGAATTGAAGGCCAGTCCTATGGATGGACTGGATCTGAGTATGGGGGTATCCGTTCTGTTTGAAGCTAAAGCGAAAGATGTTTTGATGCCCGACGGGGTCTTAAAAGATCAGAAAATGCCGATGGCTCCGGATTTTACGCTTAATGGTATTGCTCGTTATTCATGGGATGTCCCCTTTGGCTTGGCGTCTATACAGGTGGATGGTGCGTATCAGGACAAGGTTAATTTTGCGGTCATTAATCACCCAAGTACTATTGGCGAATCTTATGTCGTTATGAATGCTCGGATTAGTATTGCCGGTGAAGATGATCGTTGGGAAGTCGCTGGATTTGTTCGTAATTTTACAAATAAACGCTATAAGACTTATGCCCTTGATGTCAGCAGCTTTAGCTTTGTACAGGCTCAGTTTGGCCGGCCTCGTTGGTGGGGTGCGGAAGTAAACGTGAATTTCTAAAAGTCTGATTGAGTAGTAGTTATTGCACTGGAACATAAATGTTCCAGTGCAATTTAAAATATAAGTGAATATGTCAACAATAAATTTAAAATAACAGGAGGGGGGCCCTGTTTTGTTGGGCAGTTATGCGGCAATGTCAAGTCCTTTGCTGAATTCTATAAAAGCTTTGTTTTCTTCTTATGAAGTCGTTAGAGTTTTATTGAGAGTAAAATATAATAAAATGGGCAATGATTATGAAATATGAAACCGGTCTTGATAAATGTGATGTTAACTTCACACCTCTGTCTCCCGTTTCTCTGGTACGACGTACGGCGCTCGCTTATCCGGATTATCCTGCCATTGTTTTTGACGACATGACACGCACCTGGCGCGAGGTTTATGACCGATGCTTGAAACTGGCTGGGGCAATACGCAAAAGTGGTGTCGGGAAAGATAGTACAGTGGCAGTATTGAGCCGAAACCTGCCCGAAGCGGTGGAACTGAGTTATGCAGTGCCGATGTCCGGCGGCGTGTTGAATATGATCAATACAAGGTTGGACCCTGCGGATGTGGCCTATATCCTAGATCATGGAGAGGCGGAAGTCTTTTTTATCGACAACGGTTTAGCTGATGTGGCTAAAAAAGCTTTAGAAATTGCAAAAGTAAAGCCCCTGATCATCATCATTAGCGATCCCAGTGTGACGGGTGATCCAGCTCTTTCAGGCGAAGGGTATGAGGTGTTTCTTGCCCAAGGGCCAGCCCTTGCCGACAAGGAAATAGAACCAGAAGATGAATGGGATGCGGTTGCGCTGAACTATACCTCAGGCACGACCGCAAGACCCAAAGGTGTAGTCTATCATCATCGCGGTGCGTATCTGGCAGCACTCGGGGAGGCGTTGGAATGGTCTTTACCGGCCCATCCACGTTACTTGTGGGTATTGCCGATGTTTCACTGCAACGGGTGGTGTTTCCCGTGGGCAATCGCGGCAAAGGCCGGCGTGAACATATGTTTGCGTGCCCCGGTGGCAGACGAGATACTCCATAATATACAGAAAGAAAAGGTAACGCATATTTGTGGAGCACCGATTGTATTGAACATGATCACAACATATGCCGAAACCAAAGGGGTGAGCATTACACCTCGGATACAGTTTATGACAGCGGGGGCCGCACCGCCAGCGGCCGTTCTCGAGCGCGCCGATGCGTTGGGATTTGATGTTATTCATGTTTATGGTCTGACGGAAGTTTATGGGCCAATGGCGGTATGTGCGTGGCGTGAGGAATGGGACGAACTTTCCGCCGATGAACGCGCGCGCAAACGTGCCCGCCAAGGGGTTAATTATATTGTAGCTGATGAAATGAGCGTCCGTAATCCTGAAACCATGGGTGAAATGCCGCCTGACGGGGAAACGATGGGCGAAATTATGTTCCGGGGTAATATTGTCATGAAAGGATACTTGAAGGATCCCGAAGCGACCCGTAAGGCGTTTTCTGGCGGACATTTCCATGCAGGCGATCTGGGCGTGCGCCATCCGGATGGGCATGTGGAAATAAAAGATCGCTCAAAGGATATTATTATCTCGGGCGGAGAGAATATTTCGTCCATAGAGGTGGAAAGTGTTATTTACAAGCACTCCGCTGTATCTGAGGCTGCGGTGGTAGCGGGATATCACGAGACGTGGGGCGAAACCCCGGTTGCCTTTGTGGAACTCAAGGAAGGCGTTGATCTATCGGCGGACGAATTAATCGTATTTTGTCGGGATCATCTGGCGCATTTCAAATGTCCTACCCGGGTTATTTTTGATGAATTGCCAAAGACCTCTACCGGAAAAATTCAAAAATTCGAATTAAGAAATCGTATATCAGGTGACTAGGAGGGTGCTCTCAATCAATTTTTAGTCTATTTAGGACTGAAAATTGTGGTGTTGATGTTGAGGCGGCAATAGGGCTATTGTCAAAGCTGCAGTTCAGGGGCTTAAACGTCGATGTTTCCGCCCCTGACCGCATAACGCAATGTCACCACAAGAAGGTTTGCATGGGTAAAATAGATAGTCAACTGGATTTTAAATCTGCTGGCACCTATGATTTTATTATTGTCGGTGCCGGAACGGCGGGCTGCGTTTTGGCCAATCGTCTGAGCGAAAATCCTGATAATAAAGTTCTGTTGCTGGAAGCAGGGGGCAAGGATAATTATCCATGGATACATATCCCTGTAGGGTATTTATATACGTTGAACAATCCCCGAACAGACTGGTGCTTTGAGACGGAACGTGAAGCTGGTTTGAATGGCCGGAAGCTATCCTATCCCAGGGGAAAGGTTTTAGGCGGCTGCTCCTCTATTAACGGCATGATTTACATGCGGGGGCAGTCGCAGGACTATGATAAATGGCGGGACCTGGGAAATATTGGTTGGGGCTGGAACGATGTCTTGCCCTATTTTCTAAAATCGGAAGATCACGGGTTTATTCAGAATGAATTCCACAGCAAGGGCGGCGAATGGCGCATTGAACGCCAAAGGTTGAGTTGGGAGATTCTGGATGTTTTCAGACAGGCAGCGGAACAAACAGGCATTCCAAATAAAGATGACTTTAATACTGGAGATAATTCGGGTTGCAGTTATTTCCATGTCAATCAGCGCAAAGGCATGCGGGTAAGCACAGCCAAGGCATTCCTAAGGCCTGCACGGAAGAGATCTAATTTACGTGTGATTACCAGGGCCACGGCAAATCGCATTGAATTTGAAGACAACAGGGCGGTCGGGCTGACATTTCAGGCGCATGGCCAATATTACCGGGCAACCGCAAGAGGCGAGATTATTCTGGCGTCCGGGGCGATCGGCTCGCCACATTTGTTACAGGCCTCTGGCGTTGGCCCCGCGCATGTTCTGAAGGGCCATGGCATAGATGTTTATCGTGAGATCGCCAATGTGGGCGAAAATTTGCAGGATCATCTTCAGGTCCGCACAGTCTTTAAAGTTAAAAATGCAAAAACCTTAAATCAGCAGGTGAATAGCCTGATCGGCAAAATATCCATGGGGCTGAAATATTTATTGTTCCGGGCTGGCCCGCTGTCCATGGCCCCCAGCCAGATGGGGGCTTTTGTGAAGAGTGACGAGACGCAGAAAACGCCCAATTTGCAATATCATATACAACCCTTAAGCACAGATAAGCTGGGCGATCCTTTACATTCCTTTCCGGCCATAACGGTGTCCGTTTGTAATTTGAGACCAGAAAGCCGGGGCACCGTTCATCTTCAGGATTCAAATATACATGTGCCGCCGGCCATCAGACCAAATTATCTGTCTGCTGACGAAGATCGCAGAATAGCAGGCCAGGCCATTAAGATGACCAGAAAAATTATGTCGGCTGAGGCCTTTCAGCCCTACTGTCCGGAGGAGCTTTTGCCGGGCATTCAATTCGAGACGATGGCGGAGCTGGTCCGGGAGGCGGGCAATATAGCCACGACAATTTTTCATCCCGTGGGAACCTGTCAAATGGGCCCGGGCGACCAGGCCGTCGTTGATGCCAGGCTTAAGGTTCGGGGGATTGATGGCCTTAGGGTGGTTGACGCCTCTATCATGCCAAGAATTACATCGGGAAATACCAATTCCCCTGTGATTATGATCGCGGAAAAAGGCGCCCATATGATTTTACAGGATGCCAAAAGAAAATAGACAGCCCCCCGCGAGGACTTTTCTTAATATCCATCTGAACAGCGTCTATTTATCGGTATTGCTAAAATTGGGAGGTCGTTTGTCAATAAAGGCATCGATGCCTTCCTTTGCGTCTTTATGAAGCAAATTACTCACCATTACTTCACAGGTAAATTCATAGGCCTCCGCTAACGACATTTCAGCTTGTTGATAAAAGGCCTCTTTCCCTATTTTGAGGGTAACGGGACTTTTACTGCATAGCTTCTGGCAATAATCATCCACAGCACTATCCAGTTTATCCGTTGGGACAGTCTGATTAATTAAACCGTAGGTTAATGCCGTTGGAGCATCAATGATATCGCCTAGCAGCAGCATTTGCATTGCTTGTTTACGGTTCAAATTCCGACTTAAGGCGACCATGGGAGTGGAGCAGAACAAGCCAATATTTACACCAGGTGTACAAAAGCGGCTATTGTCACTAGCAATAGCCAAATCACAGCTGGCCACCAACTGACAACCTGCTGCTGTTGCCATGCCCTGAACTTTAGCGATAACAGGCCTTGGATGATTGACAATAGCCAGCATAACTTTCGCACATAGCTTCATTATAGTCTGGAAAAAGGCTTTTCCACCGTCATCATCTTTGTGATGGTCATTAAGCTCTTTGAGGTTATGACCGGCACTGAAAACGGATCCGGTGGCTGCAATTACAATGACCCTGACTTGTTGGTTCTCATAGGATTCCAGAAGCTGCGTCAGTAGAGAATTCAGCATGGCCTCACTTAATGAATTGCGCTGATCCGCTTGATCAAGGGTTATCGTCAGCACATGACCGTTAAGATCGGTAAGTAAACAATTTGATGATGACATATTAGCTCCTGTACAGTTGTTAATCGTAAATGACGAGACTACCCGAAAAATTTATTTTAATCAAAGCCGTATGGTTTAATCTTTTCCATATGAGCGTTCAGTAATTGGACGGCACAATAAAATCGATGCTTGCTGAAAGTTGATCTTTCCTTATATTCGGCCATTATATTTGGCCTTTATACTCAGCGCTTTTAAGCTATATCGCATTTTACGACAGAGATGACAGACATTGTGATGAGAAAGCAAAAATGGCATAGAAGCTTGTATATTCAGCGGCGATACCGTAACCAATCCAACAACGGGTGATGATACGACGGTTGTGGCCTTAGTGGAGGATATTGACCGTCAAGTCAATTACGTCGTGACCTCTACTGGCGACCTTCTCTTTACCATGACCGGCGATATCTAATCACCGCCTGATTACCTCAGGATAGTAACACATCTGTCCATGACTGCAGAGAAATGAGGTCTGCCGAAATCCCTGAGCAAAAGCGGCTACTTCGGCTTCACCACCGCCAACTTCCATTCTATCTAGTGTTTTCTGGACCAGATCCACGCTCTTGGCTTTGCGCTCAAGCGGCGCATCGCGGCCGGCGATCTTGACAGAGATAACCCCCATGTCTTGTAGCTTTGGCATGGCACAAAGCCCACAAGGGCCATAGGGGTAACCATCCTCTGTAACCGAGAAGCCGCAGCCGAACCGATACCATAGCCATTCGCCATATCGGCTGTCGTTATGGGTCAGAGCATTTTGTTCCTTATCGCTCAATGGTTCTCCATCTATCCGTTTATACTGATAATGGTAATTATCCATGCAAATAGGTCCGCCCATTTAGCTGGGTAGGTGAATGGTGTGACAAACTCCTTCTTCAAATACACATCCGTCATTAAGGACAAAGGCCTCAAACTGTAAATCCGGGAAAGCATCTATTAGACGCTCCATTTCCTTCAGGGTCATATCCCGCGGGAAGATGATGCGGGTTGCCCCCAGGTCACGGTAAAAAGCAGCGCTCTGTCGATTGCGGCAGGCGGCGATAGAACTTAAGTGAAGCCCGAGTTCAAATTTTTCGCTCGCGATCAACCCGAGTAGTGACGGATCGCCAATGATCAGGGCATTACCGCCAGCCCGCGCAAATCGCTCCGCCAATCGCAGCAGGCAATCCAGCTGTTCTGAGGTGTAATGCTGGGCATTCATCACCAGTGACAGATGCTTTCCCAAGGCTTGAACCTTCTCTATTGCTTCTTCCAGGTCTCCGTCGTTAGGCAAGTTGCCAAAAGGACGACGGCTGGTCGCGGAGCTTCCAAAGCGAGCCATCCAGTCAGCAGGCACGATGCTACAATAAAATTCATCAGCACCAGCTGCTGCCAACGGTTCAATCTCTTCGACCCTACTTAACGGGGCTGTGATTTTCATGCCAGTCTCCTGCAAATATCAATCGCTTGATCCAATGTTTGTTAATTGCCGCCCATACCGCAGCCACCATGGCCTCCGAATGACGGTAGAACTGAGTGTTCCCCCTCTGAAAACTATAGATCTCTGTATTCAGCTCAACTCCAGGGCGTTCGGTCCGGGTCCAGTAAGTCAGACACTCCTTTCGACAGGCGTGAGCCGTGATGAATTTGCCGTTATCTTTCTGGTTCAGTGAACCAATCCTGCACATACGTCCCTTGAGCGTATAGCCGTATGGCAAATGAACGCTAAGTCCCATCGGGGCACTATTAAATTGTTCGACTTTAGCGAAGGGAGGGACGTCCATCTCCATCTGGCCAATGTTAAAACGCCTCAGCAGGGATTGGAAATGTTCTGGCTGGCTGATGTAGGGGTGCAGTTGGGTCCATTGTTCTGAGGGTAGCCGGGGGTCTTTGATCATCTTGTTGAGCATGCGACCCAACACGGGGACTAACGACGTATAATCTGTGTGCAGCCGGTGTAATGTCCCCCAGTCGTTGATTACGACTTCGGAGCCTTCGGAGAGCTCCGGTAGCAGTTTGTCGAGCCGGCCGAATCCAACATCAGTTAACATCGGCGTAACAAGAGTTAGGTCCAGCCCCAACTGTTCGGTCTTTAATTGCACATGTTTCAATTTTTTGGGCGTTGGGATCAGGCGTTCGCAGAACTCATTGCCCAGATGGATACGTGTCACCGGCCAGTCGTGCGCGCCAGCATTAAGACTGTCCGAAGGGCAGCCCAGCCGTTCCAGGCAGCGGAGCAGCGAGGGAGAAGGCCCTAGGTCGGACAACCGGTCCAGAGAATCCGGCTGGCTCAGTGACAGAGCGACCTCAGGCTGTTCGATGTTGTCATGTGTCATGCTGGCTCCCGTCCATTAAGCTCTGAGGTTTTAGCGGGTATACCTGCGGCGGACATAGTTTTTTGCAGTGCCTGCAAATCCGCATGCGGTAAGTCAAATATATCCCGCCACGTCCTGTGAGGCTCATAAAGTACTGCCCGGGCCGCGCCACTTGCGACAACCAGCTGCGGCAGTTCAGCAAAATCCTCAGGCTCCGTCGCCACCATTAGGGTCGCATCAGGAATCTTGCGCCCGATAGTTGCCACATCCTCTATACGGCTGTGCCGGTGTAACCCTTCCCCGTAAATAATGATATTTGTCCCCTCCGGCAGACGCAGTAGATAACCTAACATCTCACCCGGCCCCCGTGGGCCGTTCAAAGACATCCTGATGATCCGCCACGCCGCCCGGAAATGCCGTAGGATATGGAAAATATGACGGGCTGCGGCCCCCAGACCCGGTGGCAAAAGCGGCATATGCTTCCATTGGAACACTTCGAAGCTACTACCCGGGGCCAAGTCCTGCTTCTGCCCCGGCTCAACTTTGATGAAGTCCACCCTGCCGCGCCGGCATTCTCCTGACAGATATTGACAAATGGTTTCTGATGCTATGACCGTCGTACACTGCTCCGAAACAATCTCTCGTACATGATCAAGTGTGCCACCGAGATGTTCGGGATGCCCATGGGTGATAAAAATAGTGATTGCTAACTCTCTGGGAAAAGCCGTCCCCTTGGGCGGGTCAATAAAGAGCTGTTGACCTTCAGGTTTATGAGGCCTGTAAATATGAAAACCTGACCAACCCAGATAGTCTATATTCCAAATCGAGGATTTTACGCACGCATTCTTCATTGCTGACCACCAGCCTCTTGCTCGGCACGCACAACTTTTTCCATCTCCACATGGGCCTGGCCAAGCGCAAAGAAATTACGGACAAGTCCCTTAATCATTTTAAAATAATGCCATGACCAGTTGCTCGGGCGCCATAGGCCAACTCTGATAATTGCCCGCAGGACAACCTTGCCATAAGCATCCCGCATCATACGGTAAAGTTCTTTGGTCGGTGTTCTTGTGGGCATCAGAAAATGCTGAAGGTCATAAAACTGACCGTTTTTGGTGACGATGTCATCTTCTACTTTTCGGTGCAGTACGGTTCCCGGCAAGGGTGTTAAGGGTGTATATTCGGTGAGAATTATAGCCGGATGCTGTTTGACAAAGTCATCAATCCGGGCAAAATCTTTGGGGGTAAAGTTATCTTCCACAAGGAACCCCGCACTCATGCCGATGCCAAGGTCACCAAGAATACCCAATGCCTCCACATCCTGTCCTTTTTCAATGCGCTTTCCAGTACGTTTGAGTGCCTCATAATCAAGGGATTCTATCCCGGACATGACAAGCTGAAGCCCGGCTCTGGCCCATAGGGCAAAAAGCTCACGGTTCTCGACTATCGAATCCACCCGGGCGTAAGTGAAATAACGTTTCTTGATACCGGCGGACAGAATCATATCAGCAAGTTTATGCATACGCTCAGGATCATGAAAGGCATGGTCATCGCACAGATAAACGAAATCTTCTTCCAGCCCGGCAATTTCTTCGACCAGAAGTTCTGGTGAGCGCGAAATGAAATTTCCCTTGGAATAAATGCGCGGAGAACAGAATACGCAGGGAAAGCTACAGCCCACGGAACTGCGCACAGCCGCAATTCTCTTTTCCCACAAATAATAATAACGTGACCGGTAACGTTTGGTCAGGCTTCGGTCAGGCATAGGCTGGTGATCCAACGTCAAAGGCAGCGGTCGGGGTGCTGTGGCCACCAGCTTGTCACCATCCCGGATCATCAGACCCGCAATATGGTTGAAGGATGCCGCGCCATCTCCGTAAGCATCACAGATTTCGGCGAATGATTCAGTGCCTTCCCCGCGCACCAGAATATCAATCCGCGGATCAAGAAAATCCTGTGGCCAGACCGTCGGATGATGCCCCCCGACCACTGTCAGGCAGTTGGGTGCGCTCAGGCGGACAACGCTAAGCGCCTGTTTGGCGGTTTCAACATGAACAACTTCGGACGTGACCCCAACAATATCAGGGGTAAAATCCACCAGAATCCGGCTCAGGTCTTTTGGGGCGACCTCCATATCAACCAGACGCACCTCATGGCGGTCTTTTATGGTCGCCCCCAGAAGCTCAAGGTTCAATGGCTCAATCTTGGTCAGATTTTTAAGCCCGATGGTGCGGATCGCAGGGGGGATTAATCAGTAATACTTTCATATTAACTCCATTTCATACTGTAGAATCATTTTACCTCCCGGCTACTTAGCTAGGCAAGGGTTGCTGTAAGTGTCTCATCCAGAGGCCGGCAGTTCAGCGAAAGATCCTGCCGGGCCAATGCGGCATCAAAATACCAGTAATAGCTGCCGAGCCGTGCCCCAGCGGCTGTCAAAGAACCGGCAGGATGCAATGTCTCCACGACACTGGCGATGGCAAGTATCAAAGCATTCGGCAGAGAAATACGCGGTGGCGTAACACCAGCCAGTGCAGCCACTCGCCCGATAAAATCTTTCAATGTCAGATTTTCGCAAGAAGCCAGTATATAATGGGGGGCCGGATCAGGATGGTCCAGCGCGGCAACATAGGCCTGTGCGATGTCTCGCACATCAATGGGATTTACGCCACCACGGGGACAAACAGGAAGCCCCCGCCGTCGCACCGCATCTACAAGCTCACTGGTGTTGGAATTAATATCATCTGGGCCAAGAACAAAATTGGGGCTCAGGACTACAACCGGTACCCCTCGCTCTCTTGCTTCCAGAACCAGATTATGGGCAATCCGTTTGGCCTGAATATAGGCCACTGGCTCACAGGTGAGATTGAATACCGCTGTTTCATCATTTGCCGCCTCTAGCTGATCATGGGTAAGACCCGCGACCGCCGAAGTCGTTGACGTGAACAGGGCGCGTCTGACCCCGGAATTTTTCACAGCGGTGAGAAAATTCTGCGCTCCGGAAATATTGACCCGGTGAATATCCTTATCATCACGCTTGTTAACGGAAACCATGCCGGCAAGATGGATGGCAACCTGAACCCCATGGAAGGCTTCGATCAAGGCTGTCTCATCTGTGATATCGGCCTGACGGATTTCTATATTATCTGGTAGTTGGCTACGGGCGGCGGCAATATCTCTCACCACAGCGATAGGCCTATGACCAGCAGTCTGAACTGCGTTCAGGACATGACGGCCCAGGAACCCTGTGGCCCCGGTTATGGCGACGACCTTCCCAGCCATGTTATTTCAAACTCCAGACAGAAAAGAAACCAGGCACTTCAGGTGAATTCACCCATGAATTATTTTGATCCGGGTTATTGTTTTCCTCTGATATTAACATCAAACTTACAATCTTTAATATATGTAATAATATTTATTATAACCTGAAGTATATGGTTCATTTTTGATTGTGCAATAGTATTTTACGTAACTAATTCAAAAAATAGAATACCAGATTAGAAATTGCGACACCAAAAATTATTTAACTTATTGATTTAAAACATCTATTTTTCAAGACCAAAAAACACAAAAAACACAAATCTTTTCCGCTAAAATGTTGAATTTATTGGATTTTCAGTTTTTTAGTGCGGCTATAATTTATAACCCATTGTTTTTACTTCATTATTTTAATTCTGTAATTATTTTTATAATTTCAAATATTGTAACTATCTGAAAAGTAAAGGGTATTTGACGGCAAGAAAAAAATGTGTATTATTATCTTGCAAATTATATTTGTGAAAAAACACAGATCATGCACGTTTTTTCTTTTTAAAATGGGGGTTTAGGTCATGTCCAAAATAATTAATTTAAATCTTAAATCTGCTAAAAAGCCCGCAAAAAAAGATAAAGTGGTTTGGAAAAGTGATGATGGCCATGTTGTGCTTTATACACGTAAGTCATCAGTGGGAAATATAATCTGGTATCGGATTACTTTGTACGGTGCCACTAAGTTTATGGAACGCAAATCAACAGGGACCAAAGTTGTAGAAGAGGCGAAGGCTTTTGCCATAGCTCGTTATGACGCGCTGAAGTATAGGCTAAAGAATGGGCAGAGTTTAAGTGCGCTTTTATTTGCCAAAACATCACTCGAATATTTTCAGCATATTGAAAAGAAAGTGAAAGTGGGGACGAAAAAACTATCCCCCTATCGCCTATCTGATATTGAACGGCGATTGAAGAATTATATTAATCCTTATTTTGGTAAGAAGTCACTGGCAGAGATTGAGGGTGATGAGGTGATGGATTTTTATCATTTCCGTAAGCGTATGTATAAGCAGGAAAAGCAAGTACGGGAAAATTATAAACGCAGAAAGAAGAGGGGGGCAGGCATAAAATATAAGGTCACGGACCCTGACACCAAATTATCAATAGAGCGGCATTATAAGAAAAGACGTTTGCCCCCACTGCGAGAACCTAATGCATCTACCTTTCAGTTAGACCGTAACCTAATTTTCGCCGTTTTTAAGTATGCGTTATTTAAAAAATATATAACCTATGACGAGATGATAGTAATAGAGCCAGTTGACGTTAAAGGGGATCGGCGCGGTTTCTTTGATAAGACGGCTTGGGAGAAATTTACTCTCGCCACGGGTAAGGTAATGAGGGAACGGCGAAAAAAATTCCGTTCAGGAAATGGAAAGAGGCATGCAAAATTTTATTATACCGCTGCAATGCTTCATTATTGGTCTTTGCTTTCAGTTGCTTCGGGATTGCGCCCCAATGAAATGAAAGACATCAAATATAAAGAAGCGGATATTGAGGTTATTGAGGGCCAGAACTGTGCTGTATTAAAAGTGGTTCCGCCTAAGGGCAGTAAGGGCATTAAACAACGCCGCAGAGATGCAATTGGAACATACACGCGCAGTGCTAAATATTTAAAAGAGATTAAAGATTTAAGACAAGAGGTGTTGGTCGCTGTATATGGTTTCCCCAAAACGCCTAACCCCAATGAATATCTCATTCAAAATATAGATGGGGGAAAATATAAGGGGTTGGAACAAACTCTCCGTCAAAAATTAATAGCACTGGATATGTTGAAAGACGATGAAGGGGTAGTGTTCAAAATTCTGTGTCATTCCAGTAAACTATAAAAAAAGGAATGACTGATTATGACTGAGACAGACTTTAACTTTAATGATGCCCTTAAATCCTTGCAGGCTGGCAAGCCTTTATCTGGCAAGGACGGTATTTTAACACCATTGATAAAACAACTGACGGAAGCCGCTCTGGCTGCTGAACTGGAAGCTCATATTGAAAATGAAGAGGCTTCCAATCGCCAAAATAATCGCAAGAATGGCAGCTCGACAAAGACCATAAAATCCACCTCTGGCAGCTTTGAACTGGCCACACCCCGTGACCGAACCGGCACATTTGAGCCGCAGTTAATAAAGAAACACCAAACCCACCTTACCGATGAGATTGAGCGGAAAATCCTGTCGCTCTACGCCCTCGGGGGCAGCTACCGGGATATATCCGGCCACGTGCAAGAACTGTATGGCATTGACGTGTCCAGTGCGACAATCAATGCGGTCACCGACAAGGTTATCCCCCGTCTGAAAGAATGGCAACAGCGCCCTCTGGAGAGCCATTATCCGTTCGTTTGGCTGGATGCCATCCACTATAAGGTCAGGGAATCCGGCGCATATAGAGGTAAGGCCGTTTACACGGTGCTGGGGCTCAAGCTGGATGGCACCAAAGAGATATTGGGGTTATATCTGTCAGAAAATGAAGGTGCCAACTTCTGGTTATCTGTATTGACGGATTTACATAATCGTGGCGTTAAAGACATCCTGATCGCAAGCGTTGATGGCCTGAGCGGCTTTCCGGACGCCATTAACAGTATATTCCTTGATACAGAGGTTCAACTGTGCATTATTCATCAGATCCGCAATAGCATGAAGTATGTGGCCTCCAAGAACCGATCCGCCTTTATGGCGGACTTAAAACCGGTTTACCGGGCGGTGTCCAAGGAAGCCGCTGAGGTTGCCCTTGATGAGCTGGAAGAAAAATGGGGCAAGCAATATCCCATTGTGATCAAGTCCTGGCGTAACAAATGGCATAATCTGTCGATTTACTTCAAATATCCCGAACCGATCCGCAAGGTGATTTACACCACGGATACTATTGACAAGCGAAATCGTGCTTTTTGTGGTAATTTAGGCTGCACAGGCGATCACGTGGCAAAGAACAGCATACTGAGATGAGAATGCTGTCACGCAGCTTTCATTGTCGTGTCTCATTTGTGACGCCTGTGCACCGTTTCTTGCCCCGCGGCTTCCAGTGCCGGACAAGCAGTTCGTATGCGTGTTCTGCATATTCGGCGGCAGCCTTTTCCTGATCGCGCAATTCCTTGATGTTGTAGGTATAGGCGACACCACATCTGCCGACCCCGCGTTGCGTTGGCGCGCCGGATTGCAGGTCCAATTTTCTGCGTTTTGCGGCGACAAGACCTGGACGCTGCCACTGATAATCTTCCTCTCTGGTTAACATGTGCCAGATGAGTACGGCCAACTTGCGCGCAACGGCCACGGCGGCAACCTGATGACCACGTTTTGCACGGATACGCAGGAAAAACGCCCGCAATGGTCCCGGCGCTCTGGCGGCGGCCCAGGCTGATTCAACCAGCATCGCCCGGGCATGGCTGCGTCCGGCTTTGCTGATCCGGCCATGCTGAGCCGGACGCAGCCCAGACTGTCGAACGCGAGGGTTCAATCCGAAGTAACTCACCAGCTTTGATGCTTCACTGAACCGCTTGATATCACCGATGGCGGCAATGACACCGGTCGCCACGATGGCATTCACGCCGGTGATTGTCAGAAGTCGTTGAATCTGTGGATCGCCAATGGCCACTTTCGCGATGTCGCCCTCAAGATCCTTCAGGTCTTCCGCGAGACGGTCGATCTCTCGGATATGGCGCGCGATCGCCGCCCGCTCGTCATCGGGAAAGGCTTGGCCATCAAGCCATACACGACCGCGACCATTGAACAGATCTGCGTGGGGGCATTTGGGGATCAGATGGGCGTGAAGAATGCCATGTACCTCATTTTTGATCCGGGTGCGATGCCGAACGACCTGATTGCGTCGGACAACACATCGGCGAAGGCGCTCAGTTCGTTCGTCCGGAACCCAAACTTCCGGCAGAAAACCACTGGCATGGAGTTGCGCCAGAACACCGGCGTCAATCTTGTCTGTCTTGACCTGAGCATAAGCGATCGCCTTCACCTGCAATGGGTTGGCGACCACCACACGGCCAACAAAGGGGGCAAGCACCCTGACAACGGACATGGCGTTCCCTGTCGCTTCCACAACCACTTCATCCTGTTCGCTAAGACTTCGACCAAACCCCTCAAGCCCAGATCGGGTCATATCGACCCGACCATGGTGGCGCAACCGTCCTTCTTCCCAGAAGACTACCTCGGCAAAAGTGCAGTGGATGTCCATTCCTATGATGCGTTTCATCAGTTTCTCCTTTTCATAAAAAGGGGAGCAGGCGGGCGACACGACACCTACGGATTCGCGCTCACGATATTCCGCCGCCGAAAAGATGGAAATTATCCGGCTTGTGGAAGGCTCTGCGCTTCCCCTGAAACGCACGCTTGAGCAATTGGGCATCCCCCGTTCCA
>MDSW01212145.1_pt1 | contig 17062 bp, 18 predicted proteins | sample 811171 | NCBI WGS metagenome assembly MDSW01 (sample SAMN05326641, study PRJNA326480) | marine metagenome | isolation source: seawater | place: Atlantic Ocean: North West | collected 2012
AATCACCCTAAGGGTAGAAATCCATATGCACACGTTGCTTTAGAAGTAAAATCCCATTTTGGGATGACTTACAAAGATATACCTGATGAAAGATATAATGAAGTTTTAAAGTTTATAGAAAACTTAAAAGTAAACGTATAATAATTCATATAAGAAATGAAAAATAGGAAATTTACCGTTGGAGGACTCTTTTCTGGTGTTGGTGGAATAGAACTAGCCTTTGAGAGAGCAGGGTTTGAAATTAGTTGGGCAAATGAATTTGATAAAAATGCTTGTAAGACTTATAGACTAAACCATCCAAATCATAATTTGATTCAAGAAGATATCTACAATTTAGATCCCAAAAAAATGAAATCCGTTGATATTCTTGTTGGGGGTTTTCCATGCCAAGCTTTTTCTGTTGCTGGGTATAGAAAAGGATTTAAGGATCCAAGAGGTAATTTATTTTATGAAATTGCTAGATTTATTGATGAGCTTAAAGTCAAACCAAAAGCATTAATGCTAGAAAATGTTAAAAACTTAAGTGGTCATGATAAAGGAAATACAAGAAAAGCAATTGAGAAAATACTAATTGATTTTGGATATAATGTTCACTGGCAGGTTTACAATACTTATAAATATTCTGATGTTCCACAAAATCGAGAAAGAACAATAATATGTTGTTTTAAAAATAAAAAAACATATTTAAATTTTTTAAACAACCCAATAAAAAGAATAACTTCTTTGAAATCTATTTCATCAATGCTTGAAAAGAATAAAATTGATGAAAAATATTATTACTTTCAGGACTCTCAGTATTATAAAATGTTAAAGAAAGAGATTAAAAATCCAAATACATTCTATCAATTAAGAAGAATTTATGTGAGAGAGAATAAAAGTAATTTATGTCCAACATTAACAGCCAATATGGGAACTGGTGGACACAATGTTCCACTTTTACTTGATAAAGATGGGATTAGAAAACTTACACCTAAAGAATGCTTTAATTTTCAAGGTTACAATAATATCAAATTCCCTAGAGATGTTCCTAATACACAGCTTTATAAACAAGCTGGGAATTCAGTAACTGTGCCTTTAATTGTAAGTATTGCTAAGAATATTAAATTAGCATTAAATGAATCATGATTAATGAAAAAGATAGATCAATAATAGGCAAAGAAGCTGCTAATAAAGGTATAGCAAACGAGCATATTGCTCTTGGAATACTGATGCATAGATACAATGCTTCAAAAGTTGATCTTCCATCTAGTAAATACGATATTATAATTGAATTGAAAAAAAATGATTATATTAGAATTCAGTCTAAAGCTTCTGATAAATCAATAAGTTTTTTGGGAAATGTAAGAGCAGGTAAAGCAAATAAAGGATCATCTAATCTTAAGTACTCATACCGATACAGTGTGGAACATTGTGATATTATTATGGGGGTAAAAACATCAATTAATAAAAAAGGTGTATTAGAGAAAGTCGATTTGTATTTTGTGCCGACATTATATATTGAAACTTTAAAACAGAATTCTATTAGTTATGGAAGAATTGAGTCATTTAAAAATAATTGGAATATTTTAGAAAATTCAAAAGATTTTAATTATGTAAAAAAATTTCTTATAAAAAATAATTAATAGTTATTATAATATTTTAAATCTTTGACTTTCCTTTATACTTTTCAATCGGGTATTTCTTTCTATTTTTTTCCATTTTTTCGTAGAAAGACTTTTCTAAATCAATATTTGTTTTGTGGCACATTCTCATCAAGTAGAAAAATATGTCCACTAACTCATCTTTTACTGCATCTTTAATTTTAACGTCATCAGTTTTATAATCATCTTCTTTTTGCCACTGATAAATTTCTACTAATTCCGATGCTTCAACTGAAAGAGCCATTGAAAGATTTTTAGGTGAGTGAAATTGATCCCAATCTCTTTCTTCAACAAATTTCTTAATTTCATTATTTATTTTTTCATAATTCATAGATTGCCTATTTGTAGATATTTATTATTAAGATTAATAAATTAATCTTAAGTAGCAAGACTTTGATTCTTTTGAATTGGTAAAAAAAGAATAAATATTGAGACTAAAGCCATCATAGCAGCATTAATTAAGAAAAGATAAGTAAACTCAAGGGTAATAGAATATATTTCAGATATTAAAAATACAGATATTGGCCCTGAACCAAATGCTAAGATGAATTTAATACCATAAACTACTCCATGATACTTTTGAGGAGTAAATCTCCCAAGTAGGAGGTTTTCTGTGGGAAGAATACTAGCATTAAATACAGCTGCTAAAATGCATAAAACTAAAAGAGAGTATCCAGATATGTATGCAATACCTAAGTAGCATGGAAACTGCATAAATATACCTATAAGATAAATAGCTTTTAAATTGAAACGATCAGCCATAAGTCCTCCAACAAAAGTTGTTGCGCCAGAAATAAAATAAATAACTGCTATCATAAAGCCGATTTGAATTGAGTTTATATTACCAATTCGTATTTCAAAAACTTTTGGCAATGCTGTTTGTGTATTATGAAATGATAATCCAAGAGCAAACATTGATAAAAGCATTATTAATGCTATTAAAATCATTTCATTACGTGAATGATCTTTAATATCATTTTTAATAAAAAAATTTTGGTAAGATATTTTATCAATTAAGATTAAATAGATTAGAATAAATCCAATAATGATAGATAATACACCGGGTACAATAAAAGCTAGTTGCCAATTAAGTATTTCTGTTAGAGTACCTGCAACAAATGCTCCAGAGCCTATACCTACTCCCCCAAAAATACCATTTACACCAAGTGCTCTCCCCTGTTTATTTGCTGCATGAATTACCCAAGGAATACCCACCGGATGATAAATAGAACAAAAAAGTCCAAGAAGAGATAATGAAAAAAATAAAAATGAGACTGATGTACTTAAACCACATAAAATAGAGGCTAATCCCATTCCAATAAACATAATTGTCATTGTTCCTGAGCGAGACCACCTATCACTTAACCATCCAAAAGGAATTGCTCCTAAACCAATCAATAGAGCTCCAAGAGACCATAATCTAATTAATTGATCATAAGAAATATTCCATTCTTTTTCTATTGTAAGTACAATAACAAAATAAAACGCTGCAAACATGTGCATCAGCGCGTGACCTATTGATGAAAATAATAATGTGTAGGAGGTATTATTCAAATTCTTCGTAATTAATAGATAGAGAATTCACACAGTATCTTTTTCCAGTAGGCTCAGGTCCATCATCAAATACATGGCCTAAATGTGCATCACATTTGGCACACATAATTTCAATGCGCACCATTCCATGTGATCTATCAGTCTCTGTTTTAATTGCTTCAGGCGATATTTGTTCAAAAAAACTTGGCCATCCACAATAAGAATCATATTTTGTTGAACTATTGAATAATTCATTACCACAGCATTTACATTTAAAAATACCACCATTAATAATTTCAAAATTTTTACCAGAAAAAGGCGGTTCGGTTCCTTTTTTTCTCGTTACATAATACTCATCTTCAGTAAGAAGAGATTTCCATTGTTGATCAGTTTTAATAACTTTGTGCATTTTTAATTTTTAAGTTTGAAAGTATTATTCCAAATAATATAAATATAGTTCCAATTAAATGAAAAAATGCAAATTGTTCTCCTAAGAAACTAATAGCCCATATTGAACTAAAAACAGGTATTAAGTGCAAAAACAAACCTGCTCTGTTTGCACCAATAATAGAAACACCCATATTCCATGAAAAAAAAGAAACAATACTGGCAAAAATTGCTACATAAAGAATGATCAAGTAGTTTGAAGAATTGGTAGGCATAAAAGAAGAATTTATAGATTCTATAAAATAAAGAGGTGTTAAAAAAATTAAACCAATAAAAATCAAAACTTCTAATGTTGCAAGTTGAGAAAGATTTTTATCTATCTTTCTTAATAATACTGAATACATACACCATGAAAGAGCAGCTATAAACATCCAAATATCTCCACTTGTAAATTGAAATGAATAAAGATTATTTAGATTACCTTTTAAAATAATACAAAAAGCACCAACAACAGATAAAAATATTCCTATAAACTGTACTAATGTTGTTTTCGTCCTAAATATTATCCAAGAAAAACCAATAATTAAAACTGGTGTTACAGAATTCATTAAAGCTGAATTAATAACTAGTGTTGTCTGCAATGAAATATAAGTAAAGGAATTAAATATTGTTACACCTAGAAATGCAATTAAACTGATTAACAATAAATTTTTTTTATAATAATTTAGATTTTTTTTTATTTCCTTATAAGTAAAAGGTAATAGTATAATAAATGCTAAAAGCCATCGAAAAAAACTTAATTTAAATGGAGACAAATCGGTATTGAACGCAATCTTACCTGCAAAAAAATTCCCTGACCAAAAGAAAGATGATGCTATAAGTAAAAGAATGGCTAAAAAAAATTTACTAACCACTTATTTATCAACAAGTGTCATCAAAGATGATGTATCAAATCTATTTCCACCATTTTTTTGAACTTCTTCATAATATTTATCAACTATTTTTGTAATAGGAAGTAATGCGCCATTTTTAACAGCCTCATTAAAACAGATTGATAAATCTTTACGCATCCAATCTACAGCAAAGCCATAATCAAACTTTCCTTCTAACATTGTTCGATATCTATTTTCCATTTGCCAAGATTGAGCTGCACCTTGTGAAATAACTCTTAAAACTTTCTCCATATCAACATTTGCTTTTTTTCCAAATGCCATTGCTTCTGATAAACCTTGAACTAGTCCAGCTATGCAAATTTGATTAATCATTTTTGCAATTTGGCCTGATCCGGAAGGACCAATTAGTTCAATTGCTTTTCCATATGAGCTTAAAACAGGTTTTACTATTTCATAATATTGACTTTCTCCACCTATCATAATTGATAAAACACCATTTTCAGCTCCCGCTTGACCTCCTGATATGGGAGCATCGAGAAATCCAATTTTCATTTTTTTTAATTTATTAGAATATTTTCTTGCTATTTCTGCAGAGGCTGTAGTGTGATCAACAATTATGGATTTTTCTTTAATACTTGAAAGAATACCATTTTCTCCCTCCATCACATCAATAATATCTTCATCCCTTCCAACACACATAAAAACTATTTCAGCATTTTTGGAAGCTTCAGATGGTGTTACACCCATGTGTCCACCAAAATCATTAGTCCATTTTTGGGATTTTGTTTCAGTGCGATTATAAACAGTAACGTTATATCCATTTTTTTGAAGATGGCCTGCCATAGGATAACCCATAACTCCCAAACCAATGAAAGAGACATTTTTAATACTCATGAATATTCTCCTAATTTATTTAAAATTTGTAAATTAAATTCTTCTGAATTCCCAACAATTAAATTTTTATTTCTTAAAGTAAAATCATATGGTTTCCCATTAAAATCAATGTCAGATCCACCTGACTCTCTAATAAACAAAATACCAGGTATATGATCCCAAGGAGACAACTTTGACAAAATTGCAAAATTTCTTTTTCCTAAACCTATATCAACATATTCAAAACCAATGCAACCATAAGATTTAACTTCAGCAAAATTATTTTTTAGTAATTTTAACCTATCTAAATAATCTTCATCCCAGTATTTTGTACTAATTGATCCTGTTGCCTCATTTAAATTTGATTTTGAGAAAGTTGAAATTTTCCTATTTCCTATAAATGCTCCATCGTTTTGAATTGCATAACACATTTCTTCATTCAATAATTTATAAATCCATGAATAAAGAATTTTATTTTTGTAAGTTAATGCAATCATTATTGCAAATTTTTCTTTTCCTTTTACAAAATTACTAGTTCCATCAATAGGGTCAACAGTCCAACAATAATTATCTTCATTGTATGCATTTAATATATTTACGTTTTCTAGGTATTCTTCTTCACCAACAAAATTAGATCCAGGAATTATTTTTAATAGAGCTTTTTTAAGTTCTTTTTCAGCCGCAACATCAGCTGAGGTAACTAAGTCTGTTCCATTTTTATATTTTATATCTTGATTTTTAAGATTTCTATATTTTGGCAATATTATATCTTTACTAATATTAAAACAAATTTCCTGAATATTTTCCTGTTTAAGATTATCCATGAATAAATGATTTAGAGTACATTTCTGCAAGTTTCAAAGTAATATTTCCAATTTTACCATTATTAATTTTCTTTTTATCAATTTTAAGTATAGGAGTTATAAAACTACCAGAACTAGTTAAAAAAACTTCATCAGCATCAAGTAATTGTTTCTGTGTAAAACTTTTTTCAATTAATTTTAAAGAAGTTTTTTTAATTATTTTTAATAAAGAAGTTCTAGTAACCCCTTTTAAAATATCTGAGTTTGCAGGATGTGTAATTAAATTATTTTTTTTAATTATCCAAATATTAGATGAAGTGCCCTCTGTTACTTTTCCATTTTGTAACAAAATAGCCTCATAGGCTTTCATCTGCTTAGCTTTATTTGCTGCCATTATATTTGGAAGCAAATTTACTGTTTTGATATCTCTTCTTTTCCAACGTAAATCTTCATATGTAATTGTATTAACACCTTTGAAATTTTTTCCTGGTAAGTTAAACTTTTTCTCTCTAGAATATATTATCAAAGTTGGTAATATTTTTTTTAAATACTTGTGTTCTCTATATTGTATACCGCGAGTAATTTGTAAATAAATTATACCATTAGATGTATTGTTTTTTTTAATTAATTCTAAAAAAATTTTATTTAGAAATTTTTTTCTAAGTCTAAATTTAATTTTTAATTCATTTAAAGAATAACGTAATCTTATAAAATGGAAATCAAGATCAATGAGATTGTTATTTAATACAGCAATTACTTCATAAACACTATCAGCAAATTGTAAACCTCTATCCTCTATATGTATTTTAGCATTTTTAAAATTTACAAACTTATTGTTTATATAAGCAAATTTGGGCATTTAAATTATACTTTTGATAAAAGTTTTTCTAATTTTTTAATACAATTTGTTTCTGCAAAAAAGACAACATCATCATTTTCTTTGAATATTGTTTGACTATTTGGAATTATTACTTTTTTATCTCGTAAAATAGAACCAATTCTAATTCCTTTAGGTAAATTTAGTTCTTTTAAACTTTTATTACATAAAGATGACTCAGGTTGAATATCTGCTTCAATTATTTCTCCAAAACCATCACCAATAGAATAGTCATTTCTAATCTTGACTCCTCTTACCTTTTCTAAAATTTTAGAAATAGTGATTATTTTTGGATCAACTGTCATATCAACCCCAATGTTAGTTAGTAGAGATGAATAGTTACTATTATTTAATAATGTCAATGATATTGAAGCTCCAGCTCTTTTAGCTAACAAAGAAGATAATATATTAACTTCATCATCTTCAGTAACTGCAATAAAATATCCAGCATCTGAAATGTTAACCTCTTCAAGGATTTGACTATCAAGACCGTCACCGTTTGTAACTGTGACATTTTCTAAATTAGATGCTAGAAATTCAGCCCTATCTTTTTTGTACTCTATGAGTTCAGTTTTGATATAAGTTTCAGATTTTTCAATAAGTTGTGCCAAAGAAAAACCAATGTTACCTCCACCTATAATAACTGCTTTTTTTGCTTGAAGCTCTTGGTGGCCAAATTCTAATAATACATCACTTAAATTTTCAGTTTCAACTACTAAAAAAATCGAGTCATTTTTTTCAATTTTTGTTGATGAATTAACTGTAAATTTTTTATCATCACGAAAAATGATCATTATATTTGCAAGGTAATCAGGAAATTTTTTTGATAATTCTCTTACTGTTAAACCTGCATGAGCAAAATTTTCTTCACATTTTAATCCAACTAATTTTAATTTTTTGTCAGATAATTCTAGCATATCAATAGTACCAGGTGATATTAATCTCCTAAAAAGTGATTTTGCAACTTCTTGTTCAGGTGAAATGATGGCATCTATAGGAAAATTATTATTGTTATATAAGTTCTGCCATTGATCTTTTAAGTAGTCCTGTTGTCTTATTCTTGCAATTTTTTTTTCAATTTTGAATAAAGAATGACCAATTTGACAAGTAACCATATTCGTTTCATCACTTTTTGTAACAGCAATTAAAATTTCACATTCATTTGCACCGGCATCCATTAAAACTGATGGTAAACTAGGAATACCTTTAATTGTTTTAACATCTAAGTTATCGGATACTTTTGATAATCTTTCATCAGACTCATCAATGACTGTTACTTCAAAATTTTCTTTAGATAGTTTATCAGCAATGCTATAACCAACATCACCAGCACCACATATAATTGTTTTCATTATTTATTATTAATCAATTTTAATATTTAAAGACTTTATCTTTCTGTATAGAGCTGTTCTTTCCATACCAGTAAAATCTGAAACTTTAGATATATTACCATTAAACCTTTTAATTTGCGATAATAAATAGTTTTTTTCAAATTCAAATCTTGCTTCTTTTAGAGATAGATCCAATGATTGATTAGACGAAAAAGTCGCAGTATCGTCACCCATTTCAAGAGCTAAATCATCAACCTCAAGTTCATTAGAAATATTATCATCTTGACTGAGAATTAAGCTTTTTTCAACATAATTTATTAATTGAGTAACATTACCTGGCCAATCATACATTTCTAATTTCGTTAGTGCTGATTTTGAAAATTTATAATTTGATAAACTGCCACTTATATTTGTTAAATAAAAATTTAGTATAGGAAGTATATCGCTTCTTCTTTTAGATAAAGGAATTGTATTTATAATATCTGTTGAAATTCTATCAAATAATCTCTTTATAAAATTACCATTTTTTATTTCATTTTCTAAATTTTTTTCAGAAATACATATAATTTTTTGAATTAATTTAATATTAAATTTTTCAAGCGATAATTTATTCTCAATAAAATGTAAAAGTTTTTTTTGAAAATTAATTGGTATTGTTTCTATATTTAGTAAAATCAAAGTATTATTATTAGATCTTACAAATAAATTTTCGTTAATATTATTTACATCATCTAAAAATAACTTGTTTAATGCATCTGAAGTTAATTTTTTAAAATCAACAGATAAAGGAAGCTTGTCTTTAAATTTAGAGTTTTTATGAATTAAATTTGCAAGATGTTTTTTGCCTGTACCAAATTCACCCGATATTAGTAACCTTGAATTTGATATGGATTGATCAGCTATTTGTTTTTTAATTTTTTTAATATAAGTTGAATCTCCAATTAGGGGGACGTCAGGAACTAAAATTTTTTTAAGATCATTATTTTCATTAACTAGTAATGAACTCTCAATAGCTCTTTTTGAAAGTATTATAAGTTTATCACTATTAAAAGGCTTCTCCAAAAAATCATATGCGCCATTTTTTATAGATTTAACTGCTAAATCAACTGTACCATGACCACTAATTATAATTATTGGTATATTATCATCTATTGATTTAAATTCTTTCAACAATTCTATGCCATCTAATTTACTATTAGATAGCCAAACATCTAAAATTACTAGATCTGGTTTATTTTTTTTGAAATTTAATAAAGCGTCATCAGAATTAGTGGCATATTGTGTTAGATATTGCTCATCTTTCAAAATTTCTGATATCAAGAAACATATGTCTTGCTCATCATCAACAATCAAAACTTTATGCATGGTAATCAAAAATTATTAATGAAGTTGTTCCTGCCATATTTCTATTTTTTTCTATTTTAATTTTTCCACCATGATCTTCAATAATTCTTTTAACTATTGATAAACCTAAACCAGTACCTTTATTTTTTGTAGTAAAATACGGCTCAAAAATTTTATTAACCATTTTTTCATCAATACCAATTCCATTATCTTTAACTTGTATATTTATATTTTTTTGATCAGTAAATAATGATATTTCAATAGCTGGATTTGGAATTTTTTCAACAGCTTCAATGGCATTTTTAATAATGTTATTAAAACAGCGTGAAAGTTGTAAATTGTCAAATTGAAAAAATATATCATTATCAGGTTTTATAAAATTTATATTTATATCTTTTCTAGAATTAGAATATAATAAATATGTATCATGTAGACATTTTGATAAGTTATCTAATTTAATTTCAGCTTCAGGCATTCTAGCAAATGATGAAAATTCATCGACTAATTTTCCTATATCATCAACTTGTCTTGAAATCGTTTTAGTAAGTATTGATATTTCATCTTTTTTATAATTATTTTCAATGAATTTTTTTTCAATTCTTTCAGCTGATAATTTTATTGGAGTTAGAGGGTTTTTTACTTCATGAGCAATTTTTCTTGCAATATCAGACCAAGCGGCATGTTTTTCAGCTAAAATTAATGAAGTAGTATCATCTAATGCCACTACATATCCATCAATACTGCCTTCATTGAGCTCTTTAATTACTCTTATATTAAAATTTCTTTGATCATCAAATATTGTAAATTCGTATTGAAAATTTAATAATATTTTTTTTGAATTTTTAAAATTTATGAAAATTTTATCCCATTCAGGAAAAATGTCTAAAAAGTTTTTACCCACACTAAATTTTTTTGTATTTTTAAATAAATTAGAAACTGTTTTATTGTGTAGTAAGATATTTAAATTTTTGTCTAATGAAATAACACCTATAGTTAGAAGACTTAATATTGCTTCAATAAAAATCCTTTTTTCTTCATCCTCATTACTTTTAGAAATTAATTGATTTTGCTTAATCTCAATCTCTGTAATCATTTTATTATAAGATGATAATAATATTTTTATTTCTTCAAACTTATCAGCCTCACTAACTTTTGCATCAAAATTACCTTCTGAAATTTTATTTGCAGATTCAATTAAATTAGTTATGGGTTTACTTAAATTACTGGCAAGATTAAAGCCTATTAAAATTGATATCAGAATAAAACACAAAGAAAAAAGAACAAAAATCATTGAATAAGTTATTTGAACTCCTGAACTTTCTTGTTCTTTATCTGTGTATATTCTAAAAGCTGCTTTTGTTGCAGCTATATGATCCCATATATTTATATTTAATTCTCTATTTACTTGCATATATACATTGTTTAAAAAATTAATTTTTTTAAAAGCTACAATTGTTTTTTTATTTAATTGAAAGATATAAACCTGATTTTGGTCTAAAACTTTGAATACATCTTTTGATGGTATAGAAAAATTAATATTCTCATTATCTTTAAAATTTAAATAAATATTTCCCTGATTATTAAATATATAGATGCTTGAAATAGTTCTTAAGTTTATAAATTCACTTAAAGCTTTTTGAATAGCATTTATATTGACTTCATTATTGTTTGATGTTTGGTAAATTTCTCTTGTAATTAATTGAGTGTCAGAAATTAACTCTGCTTGAATTTCATTTTCATAATTCTTCGCTACAATATTTGAGTTTACAACAGCATCTCTTACAGCATCACCATACCATGTTCTAAGTTCAAGATTAAAAAAAAGTGAGGTTATTATAACTAAACCAATAGCTGGACCTAATGCCATAGCTGCAAATAAATTTACAAATTTTATATAAAGCCTTGATTCATCATAACTTTTTTTTCTTCTTATTAAAATAAGAACGATTTGCCTTATAATTATTGAAATAAGTAATATTACAAATATTACATCCGCCAATAAAAAATATTGAAGTCTTTGAGGATTTTTTACTAGTTCATTATTAGGCAACATTAAATAAAATGTTATAGAAAAACTTATTAATATTAAAAATATTAACAAATAAAAAGAAACTCTATTTAAATGAACTGATTTGAGAATCTTTGATAAATTAAACACTTTATTTTGGCTATAGTTATTAGTATTAAATTTTGTAAATAATAAATAAATATATATAAATTAAAATTATGAAAAATGCACTTGTAATTCTGGCAGGAGGTAAAGGTAAGAGATTTAATAAGAAAATTCCTAAGCAATTTTATAAAATAGGAGAGCATAATTTAATAAATTATTTGCTCAATAGTATAGACTTATACGTTTTTGATAAAATTGTTATATCTTTAGATAAAAAATATAAAAAAAATTTAATTAGCACAGATATACCAAAGATTTTAAGAAATAGCTTTCTATATTCCGAACCAGGTAAAACTAGACAACAGTCTTCTTATAAAGCTCTAAAAAAAATTGAAAGATTTAAAGTTAATAATGTATTAATTCATGATGCTGCTAGACCTTTTTGTTCAAAAAAACTATTTAAAAAAATTTTATTTAATCTTACTAAGAAAAATAACGTAATACCATTTATTAAATATAGTGATAGACAAATATCGAAAACAACTAAAAAAGATATTAAAGGAATTAATATTCAAACTCCTCAAGGATTTAATTATAAATTAATATTAGAAGCACATAAAAAATTTAAAAATGAAACTTTTTCAGATGACTCATCTTTAATACAAAAATTAAATATGAAAATAAATTTAGTGAAAGGTGAAAAAACTAATATAAAAATAACATATCCTGAAGATTTAGTTTATCTTAAATTAATAAAAAAACCAATAATTAGAAGTGGAATTGGATTTGACATTCATCAAATTAATACAAAAACAAAAGATGGACTTAAATTGTGTGGGGTTAAAATACCTTTTTCCAAATTGATTGGTCATTCCGATGCAGATGTTGGACTACATGCTATTTGTGATAGTATATTTGGAGCATTATCTATGAGGGATATTGGTTATCACTTTCCTAACACTGATAAAAAATGGATAAATGCTGACTCTTCCAAATTTGTTTCTTATTGTAGAAAAAAATTAATTGATAGAGGTTTTTCTATTGTAAACTTGGATATTAATATAATTTCTGAAAAACCTAAAATAGAAAAATATATTTCTCTTATGAAGAAAAAAATTGCTGAACTTCTTAAAATTAAATCTAACTCCATATCTATTAAAGCAACAACTAATGAAAAAATTGGTTTTATAGGTAATGGTGAGGGGATTGCAGCAGAAGCAATAATACAAATATCAAATGAAAATTTTAACTAATATTTTTGTTTCTTTATTTTATTCTGGATATTTCAAAATATGGCCAGGTACATTTGCATCCGTAATATCTATCCTAATACTATTTCCTATTATTGAGTATAATCTTATTTCTAGAGAAATATTTATTTTCTTTTTTATTTTTATTTTTGTTTTGTCTTTATTTTTTGTTAAAAAATTTTCATTTTATACAAAAAGTCATGACTCAGGAATTATTGTTATAGATGAATTTCTTGGCATATATTTAATTTTTATTTTTTATGATAATATTTATATTTATAACTCATATTTTACAATTCTTTCAATTTTTATTCTTTTTAGGTTTTTTGATATTGTAAAAATTTTCCCTGCAAATCTTATTGATAAAAGAATGAACAATTCTCTTGGAGTGTTACTTGATGACCTTATAGCTTCAGTATATACTATTGCTGTTTTATATACATTGAATGTCTACAATTAGTAATATTATAATCAGACTTATTAAAAAAAATATTTCTATATCTGTTGCTGAATCATGTACAGGGGGATTAATTTCATATACTTTAACAAAACATAGTGGCATTTCAAAAATATTTTCAGGTGGTATAATTTGTTATTCAAATAAAGCAAAAATGAAATATTTATCAGTATCAAAAAAAACTTTATCTAAACATGGTGCTGTAAGTTCATATGTTGCTAAAGAAATGATTAATAATTTATATAAAAATGAAAAAACCAAAATATGTATATGTACTACTGGTGTTGCTGGTCCAAATGGAGGAACAAAAAATAAACCAGTAGGATTAGTATACATAGGTATAAAATATAAAAATAATAATCATATTTTTAAAAAATTTTACAAAGGTTCTAGATTAATTATACAAAGAAAAACAAACGAATTTATTTTTAAAAAAATAAATCAATTAATCTAATATTTCATCGGCTCTATCTTTAAAAGACTCAATCATTTTATTTTCTATGAGTGGATAAAAAGCTTCAGCAATTTTTTGATGAAAAAATCTTTTAAATTGAAATTCCACATTAAAACTAATTAATGTTTGATTTTTTTTTAGAGATTTAAATAACCAACTTGTTTTAAGATCTTTTAGAGGTCCTTCAATATAAGTTGTTTTAATATTAAGTTTTTTTTTATCAAACTCAACGTGTGATCCAAATTTTTGAGGCATAAAGTACTTATACCAAACGATCATATCAGCATAAATTTCTCTATCACTTTTTGAATGCACTTTCATAGCAGAACACCAAGGAATAAAGTAAGGATAACTTTCAATATCTAAAACGATATCAAATAATTCCCTTGCATTATGCTCAACAATTTCTTCACGATTAGATGATTTCATTGAATGGAATGTAATTTTTTTCTTCTTTTTTCTTGCATCAACTTAAAATCATCTGAAGCATGATAACTTGATCGAGTTAAAGGAGAAGATGCAACCATTAAAAAACCTTTTGCATAAGCCATTTGTTTGTATTCTTCAAACTCTTTAGGTGTAATAAATTTTTCTAATTTTGCATGCTTAGCAGTAGGTGGAAGATATTGACCTATTGTTATAAAATCAACATCTGCAGCTCTTAAATCATCCATTACTTGGTATACCTCTTCTTTTTTTTCACCAAGCCCAACCATCAAACCAGACTTACTAAAAATATTAGGATTTTTCTTTTTTATCTCGTGTAATAAATTTAAACTAACAAAATATCTAGAACCAGGCCTTATAAAAGGATATAATCTAGGAACTGTCTCTAAATTATGATTAAATACATCTGGTAAATTTCTGGATAAAATTGCAATTGCTTCAGGTTTGTTTTTAAAATCTGGAGTTAATATTTCAATTGTACATTTAGGATTTAATTCTTTTATAGAGTCAATAACATTAATAAAATGCATAGCACCACCATCAATTAAATCATCTCTGTCGACACTTGTGATAACAACATGTTCCAATTCTAATTCTTTAACTGACTCTGCTATCCTGATTGCTTCACCATGGTCAACAAAGCTAGGTTTGCCTGTTTTAACATTACAAAAAGCACAAGCCCTAGTACAAATATCACCTAATATCATAAAGGTAGCATGTTTTTTTTGCCAACATTCAGCAATATTAGGACATGCTGCTTCTTCACAAACTGTAATTATTTTTTTATCTTTTAGTAATTTATTTGTTATTTTGAAAAATTTAGAAGTTGGCGCTTTTACTCTAATCCAAGAGGGTTTTTTAGGAATTAAGTTCACCTTATTATTTACTTTTTCAGGATGTCTATTGTTTGTCATTTATACTAAATAACTTCCATATCGAAGCTATTCAACCATATTTGAAAAGGATCTTCTATGATATCATTAAAATCTTTGAGTAATTTTGACGCAACTGCTCCATCTAAGGCTCTATGATCAGCAGATAATGTTGATTTCATTGTATGCCCTATTTCTATAATTCCATCATTAATTACTGGTTTTTGGATTATTCCACCTATAGCGATAATACTTGATTGTGGTGGATTTATAATTGCTTTAAATTCTGTAATTCCAAACATTCCTAAATTAGAAATAGTTATAGATCCTCCACTATATTCTTCTGGTAATAATTTGTTTTGATTAGCTTTTTTAACAAGAGATTTAACTTCTGATGAAATTTCAGCTAAACCTTTTTTATCTGCATCTTTGACTATAGGTGTAATCAAACCCTCTTTTAAGGCAACCGCAATAGCAATATCAATATTTTTATATTGGTAAATTTTACCATTTACCCAAGATAAATTTGTTTCTGGATTTTTAGCTATTGCCATTGCGCATGCTTTAACAATTAGATCATTAAAAGAGATTTTAAAATTACTATCTAGATTAATTTTTTTTCTTAAATTAATTAGCTTATCCATTCTTGTTTCAATAGTAAGATAAAAATGTGGAACATCATTTTTTGTTTGTGTTGTTCTTTCAGCAATTATTTTTCTAATACTAGAAGGCTCAATTACAGTGATATTTTCATCATTAATTTGAAGTTCAAAATTATGAATATCTTTTTTTATAATTCTGCCATCTGGACCTGAACCTTTGATTAAAGTAAGATCAATATTTTTGTCTTTAGAAAATTTTTTAACAAATGGTGAAGCAAAAATTGTATTTTGATTAGTATTTGATTTTTTACTTCTTTCTATTATTTGACTTTTATCTAATTCATTTTTTCGTTGAGTCTCTTTTGAAACTTCATTTTTTTGATCATTGGTTATAGTTTCATCTTTGTCATTATAATCTTCTAATTTTTCATCTATGTTACCATTAATTAAAGCAATTACAGAATTAACAGTAACTTTTTTATCTGGTGCTATTTCAATTAAATGGGTAATTTTTCCTTCATCTACTGCCTCAACCTCCATTGTTGCTTTATCTGTTTCAATTTCTGCTAATATATCTCCAGCTGAAACAGTATCACCAATATTAACTAACCACTTATTAATTACACCCTCAGACATGGTGGGTGATAGTGCAGGCATTAAAACTTTAATTGCCATTTATTTTATATAGCTTACTTTTTTTGCAGCATTTATAATATCATCAACTTGAGGAAGATATAATTTTTCTAGGCTCAATGAATATGGCATTGGAACATCAGCACTATTAACTTTTATCACTGGTGAATCTAAATAATCAAATGCATCCTTTTGAACAATATTTGCAATTTCAGAACCAATACTACCAAACGGCCAAGACTCTTCAACAGTAATTAGTCTATTAGTTTTTTTAACTGAATTTATTAATGCTTCTGTGTCCAAAGGTCTTAAAGTTTGTAAATCAATTATTTCTGCATCTAAATTGTATTCCTCTTTTAATCTTAACGCTGCTTCTTTAGATTTTTGCAACATGATGGAATAAGTTACTATTGTTAAATCTTTACCTTCTTTTTCAATATTTGCTTTTCCAATTGGAATTGAGAAATTAACATCATTATTAACAGGACCTTTTAATCCATAAAGAATTTCATTTTCTAGAAAAATTACTGGATTTGGATCTGATATTGCAGAC